>VYMC01000080.1_pt1 | contig 25810 bp, 24 predicted proteins | sample 5115301 | NCBI WGS metagenome assembly VYMC01 (sample SAMN12291802, study PRJNA351875) | freshwater metagenome | isolation source: freshwater lake | place: USA: Michigan, Wintergreen Lake | collected 2013-08-08 | reverse complement strand
CAGAACAGAGTAAATCTGTTAAGGCAGGTGCGGAACCCCGCAAGGGAAAGAAGCAGAAACCTAAATCGTGAGGTTTGGGAATCACCGTCCGTTTACGGCGGTGAGGATGTCAACGTCGCTTAATTATCCTTTAACCTCTGGAATTTTAGGGAGATGGGGAAGTGGGGTGTATTTTCAGTGAACAGTAAACAGTAATCAGTGAACTGAAAACTGATAACTGATAGCTGACTCGATTCTGGCTGCTATAGTAGAAAAGCACCCATTGCTGACGATATCTGAGGTAGATTGCCGTGACTATTGCTTTAGACCAACTGCTTACCCCCGACATTGTTCGACCAGCGCGTTATTTGGGCAACGAGTTAGGTGCTAAACATAAAGAATGGGCAAGTGCGGTGGTGCGTTGGGTGTTAACCTATCCAGAAGTGTACGAAGTGGGGGCATCTAACCTCGGCCATATTATCCTCTACAATATCCTCAATGCACAACCTCGCCAACTCTGCGATCGCACCTATTTACCCGCACCGGATTTAGCCCAAAAACTCAAACGGACAAAAACCCCCCTATTTGCCCTAGAATCCCGTTGTTGCCTCACCGATTTTGATATTCTCGGTTTTAGTCTTAGTTACGAGCTAGGGGCCACCAATATTTTAGAAATGCTCGACTTAGGGGCAATTCCTTTGACTTGGAGAGAAAGAGATGCGGGTAACTATCCGCTAATTTTTGCCGGGGGACAAACTGCCACCTCTAACCCCGAACCCTACGCCGACTTTTTTGATTTTATCGCCCTCGGTGATGGCGAAGAATTATTGCCAGAAATCGGTTTAATTTTAGAAGAAGGCAAACTAGCTAATCTAAGCAAAGAAGAACTATTACTAGATTTAGCCCAAATTCCGGGGGTATATGTCCCCCGTTTCTACGATGTCACCCCAATCGGTGCAGTTATCCCCAATCGTGACGATGTACCGCCAAGAATTTTACGCCGGGTAGCTACTCCTATCCCAGCCTATTCTATCGGTTTAGTTCCCTTCGTGGAAACGGTTCACGATCGCCTGGTGGTGGAAATTCGTCGCGGTTGCACTCGGGGATGTCGTTTTTGTCAACCGGGGATGTTAACCCGTCCTGCGCGGGATGTGCAACCGGAAGCAATCATCGAATCGATTGAAAAAGGAATGCGAGCGACGGGATATAACGAATTTTCCTTATTATCTCTCAGTTGCTCCGATTATCTAGCTCTACCTGCCGTAGGTATGGAGATTAAAAACCGTCTCCAGAATGAGAACATATCTCTATCGTTACCCAGTCAAAGAGTCGATCGCTTTGACGAAAATATTGCTAACATAATTGGGGGCAATCGTCAATCAGGTTTAACCTTTGCACCAGAAGCGGGAACCCAACGAATGCGCGATGTGATTAACAAAGGGTTAACCAACGAAGAACTACTCAGAGGGATAAAAACTGCCGTCGAACAGGGTTGGGATAAGGTCAAACTCTATTTTATGATCGGTTTGCCAGGGGAAACCGATGTGGATGTCATCGGTATCGCGGAAACGGTGCGCTGGTTGCGTCGGGAATGTCGTTTGCCGAAGCGGAAACCCCTCGATTTTACCCTAACTATCTCGAATTTTACCCCTAAACCCCATACCCCCTTCCAGTGGCATTCCGTCTCCACGGCCGAATTTATCCGCAAACAGGAGTTATTAAGACAGGAATTCCAAGGTATGAGAGGCGTAAAAGTCAATTATACCGATGTCCGCATCTCGGCCATGGAAGATTTTATCGGTCGCGGTGACAGAAGTTTAGGGAAAGTGGTGCTGCGCGCTTGGCAATTGGGAGCCGGGATGGATGCTTGGTGGGATAATACAGAAAAAGCCTATCAAGCATGGTCACAGGCGATCGAAGAATCCGGTTTAACTTGGAAATATCGTCAGGTAGAACAGGGAGAATGGAATGTTTTTGCCGGTACAGACAAAAATATTTTAGAGTGTCCTTTGTCCTGGGATCATCTGGATACCGGTATCGATAAAAAATGGCTAGAGGAGGACTTAAAACGCGCTCTAGACGCGGCAACGGTTCCCGATTGTTCTTTTGAGGGTTGTTCCCATTGTGGCGTTTGTAGCGTCGATTTTGGCCATAATATCGTCATTGAAGCGCCTGCAATTCCCGCTTTTGCCGGACATTTTCAACCCAATCAAGAACGCGCCCAAAGAATTCGGGTTTGGTTTGGCAAAATTGGCGAAATATCCCTAGTTAGCCACTTGGATCTCGTGCGTTTATTTGATCGCGTCGTCCGTCGGGCTGCTATTCCCATTTCCTTTACCGGTGGATTTCACCCCGGTCCGCGCATTTCGATCGCAAATGCTTTATCCTTGGGAGCAACCAGTAGCGGTGAGATTGTCGATTTTGAATTGACAAAAGTGATGGATTTAGAGACGTTTAAACAGCAGTTAAGAGCGCAATTACCCGCAGATTTACCGGTTTATCAGGTGGAAGAAATTCCCTTAAATGCTCCAGCTGCCACCCGTTTGTTGGAAAAAGCCGAGTATTTGCTCACTTTTAATAGTGAGGGAATTGACTGCCAACAGTGGCAAAATTGGATCGAGGCAATTAAGCAAGCAACGGTGATGGAACGGGAAAAAACCACCAAATCCGGCAAAAAAGTCACGATTAATCTGCGAGAACAATTATATGAATTAGAGTTAAAAACTGTTGACAAGGAAGCCGTTTTATGCTATGTGGGCAGTTGTCGCAATGATGGTACTTTACTACAGCCCGATCATATCGTCGAGATGTTAGAAAGGATTTCTGGCCAAGAAATTTCGCTGCTCAATTTTCATCGTCAGCGCTTGATTTTAGGAGCTTAACCATCATAAATTATTCCCTTTATGCTCTAACCCCAGAAAGTCAGCTAATCTTGATCGACTAATTCCAAGGAATCATCAATCAAAGCTGGCCGGTAATTTTGAACAACCAAAAGTTTCCTAAGAGACAGATTCACCTAATCAAATAAAAGGAGATGAAAATTAAAATCTGGTTGATTTCAGGCTACCGGCAATAGTCACTGATAACTGATCACTGATAAACTTATTGCAAGGCGTCGAAGACTTTAAACATGGGTAGGTACATAGACACAAGAATAGTTCCCACCATCACCCCAATAGCAACCATCATCAAGGGTTCAATGATACTGGTTAAAGCTTTAACGGCCTGTTCCACCTCATCTTCGTAGAAATCCGCCACTTTCATCATCATGGCATCTAATTCTCCTGTTTCCTCACCAATACTAATCATTTGAATGGCCAAAGGTGGGAAAACATTGGCTTTTTGTAGGGCGAAACTCATCATTCCCCCCTGCTGAATTTCCTTCTTAGCTCTAGCGATTGTATTAGCAATTACCTGATTACCCACCGTATTACAAACCATATCAAGGGAATTCAAAATCGGGACACCAGAACGCGTCAGAGTCCCCAAAACCCGGCAAAATCTAGCCACAGCCGATTTTTTATTCAAATCGCCAAAAAGGGGCATTTTAAGGAAAAACCAGTCAATTTGCAGACGACCTATCCGGGTTTTGTAATAGCGACGCAGCAAAAAAACCGTGGCAGCAATGGTGACAATCGGAATTAAAATCAACCAACTACGCATCACGCCACTTAAAAAGAGCATAAATTGCGTTAAAGCTGGTAGTGGCACCTTCAAATCGGTGAAAATTTTCGCAAACACGGGAATTAAAAAGATCGTCATCCCGAAAAACACAATTATCGCCAAAATTCCCACTACCACTGGATAGGTCATCGCTGATTTAATCTGGTTTTTCAAGCGGGCCATATCTTCCAAAAGTTTCGAGAGACGGAGCAGCACTTCATCGAGTACCCCCCCCGTCTCTCCAGCTTCGATCATACTGACATAAAGTTCATCAAAACATTCGGTATGTTTGGCCATCGCTTGCGATAACGGACTCCCTTGCTGTACGTCGGCGCTAATCGCTTGTAGTGCTTTTCTCATCTTGGGATTACTGGATTGATCCCCCAAAACTCCCAAACATCTCATAATCGGCACACCAGCATTAATCATTACCGAAAATTGACGGGAAAAAACCGCTTTATCTTTGATGGAAATCTTGGCAAATATCAACTCTAAACTAGAAAGATCGATCTCTCCTCCCGCTTTTTTGACTTTACCGACGGCGGCATATTTCGCCTTCAGCATCATTCGGGCATGATCGGGAGACATAGCTTCAACTTTCTCCTGGAAAACTTTTCCAGAGCTGCTTTTAACTTGTGCGACAAAAGTAGGCATAGAACAAATTAGTTATCAATTATCAGTTATCAGTTCACTGTTTACTGAAAAAAACTTCCCACTCTCCTATCCCTTTTATAGCGGTTTTCAGTCTAATTAAGGTAGGGTAAATCCCTTGATAGATAGGCGTTTCAATCGGGACTAACTTCTGTGAAAACCGCTATACACAGTATTTATCATTAGAAACGGGCTTTAGTTTTGGCGTTAGCAATGGACCCAGCGACAAGACGTTGTAATTCATCGGGTTTACTACTTTTAGAAATTGCCTCTTCAAAGGATATAACACCGCTAACAACTAAATTAGCTAATCCCTGTTCCATAGTTTGCATTCCTAGCTTCATTCCCGTTTGAATTGCCGAGTAAACTTGGGGGGCTTTTCCTTCGCGAATTAGGTTAGCGATCGCTGGAGTTACCACCATGATTTCCTGTACCATTGCCCGGCCAAATTCCCCCGGTTTAGGATTTTTTTTCTTGACTAGGTTTTGACTAAAAACTGCTAGTAAAGAATTGGATAACATGGCGCGAATTTGTGCCTGTTGGTTAGAGGGGAAAACGTCAATGATCCGATCCACTGTTCCCGCTGCCGAGCTAGTGTGTAGGGTTCCGAAGACTAAGTGACCGGTTTCTGCCGCCGTAATTGCCAAACTAATTGTTTCTAAATCTCGCATTTCTCCCACAAGTATAATATCAGGATCTTCTCGTAAAGCTGCCCTTAATGCGTTAGCAAAACTCTTGGTATCTTCTCCTTTTTGTCGTTGGTGAAACAGGCTTTTTATATTAGGAAAAACGTATTCAATTGGGTCTTCTATAGTCAAAATATGTTCAGGTCTAGTCCGATTAATTAAGTCTAAAATTGATGCTAAAGTGGTAGTTTTACCTGAACCTGTTTGACCAGTTACGAGAATTAATCCCCTCGGTCTTTCCGATAATTCTCGGATTACTTCTGGTAAATTTAATTGTTCAAAGTTAGGAATTTTAGAGGACAAAGCGCGTAAACAAGCTGCATAGGCTCCCCTTTCTTTATAAACATTAATCCTAAATCTTGCTAATCCTTTCACCCCGTAGGAACAGTCTAATTCCCAATTCTGCTCTAACTCTTTTATTTGAGTATTATTGAGCATACTAAAAATCAATTTCTGACAATCTTGCGGGGTTAAAGATTTTTCATTAATTGGGATGAGTTTGCCACTAATGCGAAAATAGACCGGCGCACGGGACTGAATGTGCATATCGGAACCGCCCATCTCAACCAATTTTTCCATTAAATCTTCGATCATTAATTCCATAAGTTAAACCCCATCTATAGTGAACAGTAACCAGTGAAAAGACATTGGAAAAGTGCTATTTAAGACTACTCACTTAATACTCCTTACTTAAAACTCAAATCTCATAACTGACCACTGAAAAACTATCTTAATAACTAAATCGCGGTCTCATACAATAGGGACAATCGAGCCATTCTGGTTGTAGTTCGGCGCGACAACCACTACAGATTAAACCGCTTTTCCGTTTGGCTTTTAATTCCGCTTCTAGACCAGAATCGGTCAGTGTCACCCGTTCTACTTCTTCGAGGGTGGTGTAACCCTCGCGCACCAGATTTAAACTATAGGCTAGGAGTGTCACCATGCCCTCATCAATGGCCGCCTCCTTAATGCGATCGGTTGTCGCCCCTTGGTTAATTAACTGCTGTATTCGTTCACTATTCTGCATTACCTCATAGACACCGATGCGATCTTTGTAACCGCTGCCAGCACAGTTAAGGCAGAGATTGCCCTGTTTTCGCGCTTGTTGAATTTCCTCCATAGTTAGGGTATTAGCCTTATAAAAAGTCACTTCCTGTTCATTGGCAGCGGAAAGACCAAAACGGGCTAATTCCTCTTGACTAGGGTGATAGGCGACCCGACACTGGGTACAGACGCGCCGCACGAGACGCTGGGCCAAGATTCCCAACAGAGAACCAGAAATCATAAACGGTTCAATCCCCATCTTATCAAGACGAACGATCGCACCTGCGGCATCGTTGGTGTGTAGGGTAGTTAAGACCAAGTGACCGGTTAAAGCGGCCTCGATCACCGTTTTAGCCGTTTCCCTATCCCTAGTTTCTCCCACCAGAATCACATCCGGGTCTTGTCGCAGGAATGCCCGCAGAATCGAGGCGAAATCCATGCCTTTTTCGCGAATTATCTGCACCTGGGTGATGCCTGGCAGAGAATATTCAATCGGGTCTTCGGCGGTATTGATATTGATTCCGGGGTGATTTCTTTCCGCTAACATCGAGTATAAACTGGTGGATTTCCCCGAACCAGTGGGGCCTGTCACCAGCAACAGACCAAAGGGACGACTGGCCAAGTCCCGGACAGTTTGCAGAGTATTTCGATCGGTGATTAGTTTATCTAAACCCAACTGGGTAGCCGAGTTATCGAGAATCCTTAAACAGACTTTTTCCCCGTAGCGAGTGGGCAGGGTATTAACCCGAAAATCCACTTTTCGCCCTTGATACATCCGCCGAATTTTACCATCCTGGGGAAGACGACGTTCGGCAATATCGAGATCGGCCATGATTTTAAAACGGGCTGTGACCGCCGGGGCGATTTTTTTCGGCAGTGGCTCAAAAGCTTGATGAAGAACTCCATCTTTGCGAAAGCGAATTTTCAGGAATTCCTCTTGGGGTTCGATGTGAATATCGGAGGCTCCTTCCTGTAGAGCTTTAGCTATAATTTTACTGACTAGGTTGATGACGGGGGCTTGATTAGCATCCCCTTCTCCGAGATCATCGGTCACTTCATCATTAGCAACACCCGAGGTTAAATCAAGACTGCCGACAATATCGGTCAGATCCGAGAGTTTTTCGAGTTCTTTTTCTTTTTGCAGTCGGGCCTTCTCCCGTTCTAGTTCCGATTGGGCCTGGTAGAATTTTTCCAGTAATCTTTCATAATCTTCCCCGGCAATCACCAAACGCTGTAAACCTAACTCCCTGGGGCGGAGAATACGATTGATATCGTCAGTAGCCTCGAGGTTGTCGGGATCGACCATGGCTATCAAAATCGCGGCTGGCTCTCCTCCGATTCGACGCAGGGGGATGAGACGATAGCGACGACAAAGATCGATCGGAATCAAAGAATCGATCAGCCTAGCTATTTCCAGTCCATCCACATCGCTCAACTCGGGGTCGATCGATTCGACTCCGTAGAGAATTTTTAGTTCAAATAACTGGTTTTTCTTGTACTGTCGCTGTAAATCCGGGGGCAAAGGCCGCCCGGTTAGTTTTTGCAATATTTCTACTAGCGATCGCCCCGATTTTCGCGTTTCCACCAGGGCCTGTTGCATTTGCTCGGCACCGATATAGCCCGACTGCACTAACTTGTTACCAAAGGGGGAAAAGTAATTGCCTAGGGCGACAGCACGGGTTTTCTTGGAAGAAAATGTCATAGACGATTCCTAACCTCTCCACTAGCCTTTAATCTTCCCAATTTTAATGATAAAATTCCATTCTAGCAAAAATTTTTCTAGATCACTGATTATCGATCGGGGCTGCTTATATTTAGTTACAGATCTTGTCCACAAAATGTTACATTAAGGGTTAAACTTTGATTACTAGCTGGTACTTAAAGACCAAAATCAGCATTAAATGGTCATATGTTGCCAAATTCCCCAATAAAATCCTATACCATGAGTGCAGAACCAAATACCTCAGCAATTTTCGACGAAAACCAAGAATCCTCCTCTAATTCCCCTGAATCTCCTACAAACGAATCAGAAGCCAGTGTCACCGATGAAGCCAAAACGGTGACGGACAAGGCCGCCTCTGGCGAGGAAATTTCCTTTCTAGGCGGAATCGATACTCTACAAGAGGAAATTGATACTCTCAAACAGCAGTTAGAGGAACAAACCCAACAGGTTGATGCCTATAAGAAACGCTATATCACTCTAGCAGCCGAGTTCGACAATTTTCGCAAACGCACAGCCAAGGAAAAAGAGGAACTGGACACAAAAATCAAGGGCAAAACCCTGATGGAAATTCTTGGTGTGGTGGATAATTTTGAGCGCGCTCGTACTCAAATTAAACCAGCTAACGATGGCGAGATGGGTATTCACAAGAGTTACCAAGGGGTCTATAAAACCTTAGTGGACAGTCTCAAGCGTTTAGGCGTTTCCCCCATGCGTCCAGAAAGTCAACCCTTTGATCCCACCTACCACGAAGCAATGATGCGGGAGTACACCGATGAACATCCCGAAGGCACGGTAGTGGAGCAGCTAGTGCGAGGATACACTCTCGGAGAAGATGTTTTGCGTCATGCTTTGGTAAAAGTGGCCGCCCCCAAAGAGACAGATCCTAACGCTGATCAGTCAGAATCTACTTCCATTCCATCCCAGGAATCCCTCTAACACAAAGTGTTGAGATATTTTGGTTTTGGGGATATGTGTTTCCTCCCTATCCCCTCTTCCCACTGAAAGACTTTTTTTCGCTTTTATCTTTTAATTAAAAACGCCTCCATACCCAAGGCTTTTGCCCCTTGATAGTCCTCTTTTTTACTATCGCCAATATGCCAAGCTTGTGCAGGGGAACAATCATGTTTTTCTAGGGCGATTTGAAAAATTTCCGGATCGGGTTTAGCTGCTCCTGTCTGGGAAGAAATCGTGATCGATCGAAAAAAATATTCTAAGCCTAATTCGGCCAAAACTTGATAGATACGACTATCAAAATTAGAAATAATCCCCAACTCGATCCCCTGAATCTGCCAGAGTCTTAAAGCGGGAATGACATCCTCGTACAGCACCCAAGGCTCGGCCGTGGCAAAATGATGGTAAAGTTCGCCAAAAAAAGCCTCAAAATCGGAAAATCTTTCCAGATAACCTAAATTATTAAAAACTGCTCCAGTCAGCGATCGCCACCAGCGATACTCTAACTCAGGAATTTGTGCCAGTTCAACGTCAGGAAAAGCTAGGGGGGGAGAAGTGGGGAAAATAGCCGAGAAAGACTGTTCTAGACTCTCGGCCACCACCTCTACCCCAAAATCCGCCGCTATTTGACTATAAATTCCTCCGACACTGCCTTTTACCCCAAAAAGGGTTCCCACAGCATCGAGAAAAATAACTTGCGGTTTCTGCATAAGAGTTTTGTCCTTAACGGTCTAACTGAGGTTTTTAGGGTCGGTACTTGGGGGGCCTAACACACCTAACCATTGCTTATTTTAAAGGATTATGGCCGAAATTCTCGGATCCCTTGCCAAACCCTTAATACCTCTGCCACTGTCCATGCTTGAGCAAAAGCACCCCTAGGGGTAAAAGGAGCATTACCATCGAAAATTTCACTTAAATTACCGATACAGCTATCCTGAAGATGGTCAACCATCGGTGTTAAAAAACTCTCAGCTAGGATGGGATCGCGATAGACTTTTAGATGGGCTTCGATAAATGCCCCTAATAACCATCCCCAGACTGTCCCCTGATGGTAGGCACTATCTCTTTCTAAGCGATCGCCACTGTAAACGCCACGGTAATCGGGATGATCCATATCTAGCGATCGCAAACCGCGAGAAGTCAACAATTTTAAAGCACAAATATCAACAATGGCCTTTTTCTGTGGGGAATTTAATAACTCCTCCACCGACAAAGACAGGGCAAAAAGTTGATTCGGTCGCAAACTGGCATCATTACCCTTGTCCGTATCTAAAACATCATAACAATACCCTAGATAATCGTCCCAGAAGCGAGAAAATCCTTTTAAGGTCATTTCTCTCATTTTTTCGTAATCAGTGGCATCCATGCCCAAATAATGGGCAAATTGAACCATGATTTTTAAGGCGTTGAACCAAAGAGCATTAATTTCCACAGGTTTGCCGATGCGGGGAGTAATCACCAGATTATCAACTTTGGCATCCATCCAAGTTAACTGTACTGCCGTTTCGCCAGCATAGATCAAACCATCGTCATCTAGGTGAATATTGTAGCGAGTACCACGACGAAACCAAGCGATCACTTCCTTTAAAGCGGGATAAATAGTTTTGAGAAACTCAAAATCTTGGCTTTGGTTAAAATAGGAACGAATGGCTTCAAAATACCAAAGAATAGCATCGACGGCGTTATATTCGGGCATTTCTCCGCCATCGGGCAGTAAATTGGGCAATAAACCCCGGTCTAGATAATGGGAAAAAGTTAGTAAAATCTGACGGGCGATCGCAGGTCGCCCTGTAGTCAAAGTTAATCCTCTCAGGGAGATCATCGTATCGCGACCCCAATCACCAAACCAAGGATAACCTGCGATTATCGTTTTGCCATCCGGTTGATCGGGGAGAGGACGACTAACGATAAACTGGTCGGCAGCGAGGGTAAGTTGTTGAATCCATGGCGGCTGCCGGGGATTAATCAGACTATTCTCGTAGCGATAGCGAGACTCTAGAGAAGATTGACCGTCTAAACTGGGATCGGGACGGGTACTAGCGGCAATTGTCACCGATTCTCCCACTTTAAGAGTAGTCGAAAAACTAGCGGCATGGAGATGATTTTCTCGATCGATTAAACCACGATAACGTTCTACGGCCAAATCAAAGCGATAATACCAGATATGAGCGGTAAAAACCTCTCCTTGACTGATTAATAGATAAAAAGGTACAGCATTATTATATGCAATCACTCTTACTCCTTTTTCTAGGGGACTAATAGCCATTTGCCAGTTAAAACCCTGGGTATTGCCGTGAAAATCACGATAATTGACAAAAGCAGTCAGATTCAAGGTTAAAGGAGAATTGCCGCGAAGGTAGGTATAGCGAGTATAGGTGGTATTTTCTCCCGGTTCCATCCAGATACGCTTTTCTAGTAAGGCATCCCCACAGATAAAAGTCCAGACGGGAATTGTCCCTTCCAGATGAAAACTTTCGATATTAATATAGCCTTGTGGTTCGATCGTAGCACCTAACCAGCGATTGCTGGCCAGATGATAGAGTTTCTGGTTATATTGTACCGATTCATCGATTTTAGTCACTAGCAGCGTTCTTTTCGTCGGTGGAGCCAAAGCAGCGATCAAGAGGCCATGATAACAGCGAGTTAGCAATCCGGCCACGGTTCCCGCAGCAAAACCTCCAATACCATTAGTGACCAACCATTCGCGCTTTTCAGCCACCGGAAGATAATTGCAGATATCCCGACCAAAACGGAGCTTGACCATAGGCTTCCAAATTCCTAGGAATTTTGTTATAATCAAAAATTGTGTCTTTATATCTATAGACTAACTCTATCTTAAGGAGAAAAATCAGCAGTGAGTAAACGTACTTTAGAAGGAACCACGCGCAAACAGAAGCGCACTTCCGGATTTAGAGCGAGAATGCGTAGCGTCAACGGACGCAAGGTGATTAAAGCTCGTCGGAAAAGAGGGCGCTATCGTTTAAGTGTTTAGGTTATTCTGGGAACCGACTAATTTTCGTGGGATTACCCCAAGTTCATCGCTTAAAACATCGACAGGATTTTCAAGCTGTCTATGGAACAGGGAAGCGTTATCACGGTTCCCACTTAACCTTAATTAGTTTAGAGGATTCTGGCCCGGATAAGCCTCTTCCCAGTCGTTTTGGTATCTCGATTAGCAAGAAAGTTAGTAAAAAAGCGGTGGTTCGTAATCGACTAAAAAGGCAAATAAGAGCGGCAATTCGGCAGTTATTGCCAGAAATAGCGACAGGATGGCGAGGGATAATCATTATCCGTCCCGGGGCGATCGAGTGCAATTATGAACATTTTTTGCGAGAATTAAAGCAGTTGTTAGTGAAGGCCAATATAATTCATGGGCATTAAAGAAGAAACTTTTTATGAAGGCGGTCCGCACATCGGCGACCTAATCATCAATATACTGCTAGGATTTACAGTGATTTGTTTACCTTTAACCGTTGGGGCAGTGGTGCGGGCAATCTGGTTAAGATATAAGATAACCGATCGGCGGATTTCAATCACCGGGGGCTGGATGGGACGCGATCGCACAGATATTATCTATTCAGAAGTGGCAAGAGTGGCAAAAATGCCGAGAGGAATTGGTCTTTGGGGGGATATTGTCGTAACTCTCAAGGATAGAAGTCGTTTAGAAATGCGCGCGATGCCGAAATTCCGGGAAATTCATGACTATATTGCCGAAAGAGTCGCCGATAAAACCGGTCGTCCCCTAGAATCGATTATCAGTCAATAAAACAAAATAATCGATCGCCGAGATTCGATAAATTAGATTTGTCAAAGTGAACCCCTATTAAACGAGAAGGCATAGATTAAAGCCATGGATTTTGGAGTCGGATTTATTTCCACAAATATCATGTTGCCAATCCTAGATTTTTTCTTTCGGATTGTGCATAGTTACGGTTTCGCCATCATTGCTTTAACGCTGGTGGTCAGATTTGCCGTCTTTCCCCTCAGCGCCGGCCAGATTCGCAATATGAGAAAAATGCGAATCACTCAACCCTTGATGAAGGAAAGACAGGCAGAAATTCAACAACGCTACAAAAATGACCCCCAAAAACAACAGGAGGAAATGGGCAAATTAATGCAGGAGTTGGGCAATCCCCTAGCCGGTTGTTTACCCCTGTTATTACAAATGCCGATTCTTTTGGCTTTATTTGCGACGCTGCGGGGTTCCCCCTTCTCGGACATTAACTACACCGTCGATTTACAGGTGTTGCCGAGGGAACAAATCGCCCTCGTCCAGCGCCAACCCTATGGCACCAAACCCCAAAACGTTTATATTGACGAGTCTCTCCACTATCCCATCACCGCTTTTTTACCCCAAGGCAATAAAATCGCCCCGGGAGAACAGCTAAAAATCGACCTGCAAAACCACCTGGGCAAGTCTTTAAGCCAATTAGCCACGGAAGCACCCGAAAATAACCTAAAACCTACCTACGAGGTGGTTAAAGGTCAAGAACTGGTGCAAGTTAATGAAGACGGTTCCATCGTCGCTTTAGCCCCCGGAGATGCCAGTATTAAAGTTATCGTGCCGGGGATTGCCGCTAATACGGGTTTTCTCTTTATTGAAGCCCTGGGAAGAATTGGGGCAACTGGTGCCAATGGTGAAATTCACTGGGATATTTTGGCGATGGTGATCGCTTTCGGTATTAGTATCTATGTTAACCAAGAGTTATCTGGTGCCGGCGCTCCTTCGGGGGGAGCAGCCCAACAACAACAAACGGTGAATAAAATCACCCCGATAATTTTTAGTATGATGTTCCTGTTTTTCCCCTTACCAGCGGGGGTATTGATGTATATCTTAACTGCGAACATCTTCCAAACTATTCAAACGGTGATTTTAATGCGGGAACCGTTACCAGAAAACCTGCAAAAATTGGTAGCGGAACAGGAAAAAACGGAAAAATCCCGCGATGCTCTCCCCTTTGAAAAACGTTCTAGCAAGAAAAAGGAAAAAACATCGTAATGAGTATATGGGAGCAAAATAGCGAGAAAGCTCAACAATGGCTGGAAAAACTGCTAAAGTTGATGGCCATGCCCACAGATGTCCAGATTGGAGTGCAGGAATTGGGAACTGGACTTTCCTCCTGTTGGTTAATTATTGATAGCAGTCAATTGAGTCCCCAACAAGTGGAACTCCTCCTCGCTAACAAGGGTGAGGGACTAGATGCGATTCAATCCCTAGCTAATACGATTCTAAATATTGGTGTCGAGTCGGCAGAACATCAGTTCTATATTGTCGAAATCAATGGCTATCGTCAACAAAGACAGTCAGAACTTTTCGACTGGGTTAATCAAGCGGCGACGCAAGTGCGGCAAACAGGACAGGAAATAGAATTAAAAGCCCTATCTTCGGCGGAACGTCGCCAAATCCATGCCTTTTTTCAGGAAGAAAACGATTTAACCACGGAAAGTCGCGGCGTGGAACCCGATCGCCGGTTAGTAATTCGTTTAAAATAGGATCAAAGGGTGGGGTAAAACCTGCCCTCTTTTTTATTTTAGGCTTTAGCCTTCTTGCTCACTCTAAAATTGAGTTGAGAATTACCACGGCCGTGGAGATATAAAATTAGAAAATACGACCACCTCGACGGTTGGGAGCTAAACCACGATTACTGGGTGTAAAGCAGTAGGCATCGCGATTGATTCGTCGAATATTCTCTTGTAAAAATCGATCACAATTGCCCTCTGGAACGATAATTGTTTGATAGAGCGATTTTCCCGATAGATTACGATAGTAAGGAACCCAAAGAATACCCAGATTTTGAAACCCATATTTGAAGTGTAGTTCTTCCCCGCGTTTCTTTGCTTCGTATTCGGTCTTCCAAGCTGACTCGGCAATTACTCGCAGACCTTCAAAATCGGCACTGTGCCAGTCAAGACGTGGGGCAGCGAAAACCTCACCGAAAAATGTACTCGAAAATGCCATGGACATCATCAATAAAGTGATTTCTTTTCTGATATTCACGAAAAATTGATAACTGAAATATTTTTTATTTTAACCTCAGTTCGAGATAAGCCGAAACCCTAATTTTACCTTAGCCAGTCAGTCCTATTCTTTCCTGAAAGTCATGGCAAAATCTGCTTAACCCGAACTGAAGTTATTTTAGCCAGATATATCCTTTCTTTTCTGTCTTTTCGCCTTTTTTGCTCTCAAAGCTCTGGCAGCCACATTTTTGCCATCGATTGACGTTGTTAATAGTGGGATTAACTCCCCATCCAACTTTAAAAACACCCCACACCCACACAAAACTTTTTGCCGCAAACCCTAGCTAATAACTTAACTTCAGAGCATTTACTGGTACATCATCCCAGGATTCTACGGTTCTTAAAACTGCCACCCACCCCGCTTGTTTTTGTTCATCCGTAAGATTGGTTAACCAACTTTGATGACAATCTTTTGCTGCTTGTTCGTCTTGACAGGCAATACAAGCTTGTACTAAACCACAGGGATCAATCTGTTCATTTACCCAAATAATCATAGTTAATAGCCCTACTTAACTTTATTATTATACTCCATCGATCGCCCACAGAGAAACTTTTGATATTGATAACCCGTTACATAATTGGAGGATAACTCTGAGAGTTGACAGTCCGATAAATCTATTGAAGAATGGAAATTGATTAACCATAATTCAAAAGGGGGAGAAGATGACAGATTAAAATTTGGCTTTTCTTCTGAGTTAACTAAGAGAAACTTAGGGTTTTTATCGGGAAATTTTTGGTTAAATTCCCAAGCAATTCCCATCATTTCTCCCACCTGCACTAAACTCCTATAGCTAGTGGCAATTACTAACGGATAACGGCTATTATTTTCGATAGTGGTAACTAATTTATCTGGACGATAATACTTACGATAGCCTAAATTTAAAGTCACACTTAGGGAACTAACTAAAGCCATGATAAGGACAATAATTACTATTTTTTTCTGCTTCCTTTGCCAACAATTATCTAATAAAATTGCCAAAATTAAAATTACCGAGGGAAAGTAAACAAAACTATATCTAGCTCCCCGGGTAATATCGGTTGAGAGCAGATAGGTGATGACAAAGAAAATGGCAATTGAACTGAGAAAAAATGCCGATAGAATGCCTAATTCTGGTTTATAGGAGTCTAGCCATGCTGTTTTTAATTGTGGGATAATCCAGAGAAAAAACCCGATCATTATTGCCCCAGAAATCAAGATAATTATTAAAGATTCTGATTCGACGGGGAGCAGGGAAAGCATGGTGATTAATGTTCCCAGTAATTGAAAAAGGGGGCTAATTACGGCTAAAAAACTATCATTGTCTCTCTGAATCCAACCAGTCATTTGATTGCCATAATCTTTGGGTATAAGGGTGATAAACCAAATAATAATAAAGCTCAAGTTACCCAAAAAAACTAAACTTAAACGCCACCAATTAGTTATCCAAAAGTTTTTTTGTTTGATTTGCTTAAATAAAATCCATAATAAAGTTATCCCTTCCGCGAGGATAGTTAAACTAAAAAAATAGTGGACTAATAACCCCAGACAGTTGACAATTAACCATAAAAAAACCAAAGTAGGGGATATTCTCTGACGGTGGATAATTCTGCTGCTTGCCCTCAGAAAACAGCCTAAAGATATGAGGACAAATACAACCGCTAAAGTATAATGACGCGCTTCTTGGGAGATAAAAACCGCGTAGGGAGAAACCGCCATTAAAATGGCCGACAGAAAAGCGATCGAGCCTGATTTAAAGACCAATTTACTGATAAAATAAATTAGAGGAATCGAAATAACCCCCCAAAACACCGCCAGCGATCGCATTCCTTCTAAAGATACATATTCTCCCCGAGCAAAGAATAATTTATTCCAGAGATAGGCGAAAATAAAATATAAAGGTGGATGATTGTCCTCCTGAATAACTAATTTAATTACATCGGCAATAGTTGCCTGATGGTTGCTCTGGAGAGGTGCTAATAAAGTGTCTAGGGAAATTATTTGATTTAACGGCACTATCTGGTAATTATTGCCAATACTAAAGACCATAGTGGCAAATTCATCCGTCCAGGGAGGTTTGCTCGTTAATTGTGTTAACCTAATAACCAGTCCCAAAATTATTACTAATCCTAACCAGCAAAAATCAGACCAAGCTAAACGATCCTTGCTTCTTTGTTGTAGATCAGAAATGACTGTAGATAAATTCAATTTAATTGTTATCTCCAAAAGATTCGATTATTTTAACCGCTTCCGATGGGGAAATATCTTGACGGCAATTGGGATAGTCATACTCCTCCCGGGCAATTAATGCCCCACTGAGACGATAAAAATATTCTCCCATTTTCATCCAATCGGAATACAAATCTGGTTCGGGGAATTGTTGCCTTAATTCCGAGTTTTTGGGTGTACCATAATTGAGCCAGTATCCTTCCCCAAATAGTGGGGAATTGAGTGCTAGGGTTCCCTCTAATTCTAAACCATCATCGCCCCGGGTATTTTCGATTCCTTCCACCAAAAAACAGCTATTCTCGGCATTTTCAAAGAGGACTGCGTATCCTTTCCCCTCTTCTGTGAGGATTTTAATCTCGCTGGCCTGAAATCCAGGGGGGATATAGTTAGGTAAAATAATCTTAGCATCTAGCGATCGCAGTTGTTGCCGTTGACTTTCCTTCAAAGTTACCGTTTCTGCTCTCAAATATTGCCCATTGTCAATAATAACAATAGATAATCCTAAAACTAAAGGCCAGAGAAATTTTATGGTCATAATCGCTGTTTCTAGGGTCATATTCTGGAGAATATGTCAGTTTTTAGGCAATTTACTGATTATTTAACCAGATAAACGACGAATATTGCCCTTTTCCTGTTCCCGATTCCCTATTTACCGATTCCAATCGACAAAAAATCATAGCTTGTCTGTGGATTCCACTTTTTTCCACTTCTGTCACCCGGAATTATGGGACTGACATCACCCCAAACCCTCTCGTATTCTAAGGTTATCGACAGGAAAGAGAGGTAACAACCATGTTAGTCAGCCACCAAAATCCAACTTTTGTCCGTAACTACTTAATCGCAGTTATCTCCGTGGTGATGATGGGTGTGGGAGTTGCCGATCTCGTCAATAATCCCTCTCGAATCGCTCAACAAAACCGTCTTGATGGTTATGGTCGCTATGTTAGCGCTGGTTTGGTTAGTGGTGCGGTCAATAATATGCGTTAATTTGCCTCTGATTGGCTCTCTTAGGTTTGGTGGGTCAAATGTCTTCTAAGATACAGTCTTGGGGCAGTGAGTGGAACGAACCACAGAGATACAAAGGACACAAAGATTGATCGCTACTATATAAGTTAAACTTATCACACAAAGAATAAAAAGGTGTGGGGGAGTGGGTAGTTTTTTCAGTAAACAGTGAACTGATAACTGATAACTGAAACTGCCTAAACCCAAGAATGGAGAGCGCGTAATTGGGGCGTTTTTTTAGCTTGGTGGGTCTGCATTCTTTGTAAAACATCATCGAGAATTGTCACCGCTTCGCGGATATATTCCCCCTTATTCAGCATGACACATTCGGCCCTTTCGGCCATAGCGGCATCGGTAATCTCGGCCCGGGAGGGAATACTTTTCTTGACCAGATTTTCTAGGACTTGGGTAGCCCAAATTACTGGAATATGGGCTGCTTCGCATAACCAAAGAATTTCCTCTTGAATTTCTGCTAGTCTTTGATAGCCAATTTCTACAGCCAAATCACCCCGGGCAATCATCACCCCAAAAGGTTGTTTACCGGCAGCATGAATGATTAATTCTGGTAGATTTTTCACGGCTAAAGGTGTTTCTATTTTGGCCACAATTGCTTTTTGTCGCCAAGCATCCCCCAAACGACTTTGTAACTCTAGCTGTAGTGTCTCGATATCGCTGGCTTTCTGCACAAAAGAGTAACCGATAATATCGGCATTTTCGGCAATAAAATCTAAATCTTGCCGGTCTTTTGCGGTCAAAGGATCGATATTTAAGACGGTATCGGGGAAATTTAGGCCTTTATCTGCTTTGAGTTTTTCCCCTTTGTCCCTGGCGTGGGTAATTTTTAGTAAAAGACCTTCCGGCATTATGGCAATAACTTCAGCCCCAATATGACCATCATCAATCCAAACTTTCGCCCCGACGGGAATTTGGGGAATAATTTCTGGTTGGGAACAATTAGCCTGAAAATACTGAGGATGGGCAGTATGGGGCGGTTGGGTGGTTAAGAGAAGAAAATCCCCTTGATATAGTTTGGTTTGGGACTGGGGGGCTAAAATCTGTTCTAAACGGATTTTTGGGCCGGCTAAGTCCATATAAACCTTACAGGTATGTCCATTGACTAAATTTTCGGGATTTTTGACCGCCTCGCGCAGATTTTCGATCATTCCCTGCCACTCTTTGGGTCCATCATGGGCGCAATTAATACGAATACAGTCCATCCCGCAACGCAGTAATTGAGCGATAAAATCGGGGTCGGTTGCCGCTTCCGTCGGCATTGTCACCATAATTCGCACCCGACGCTGGGGGGAAGGCAGACCGAAAACTTCGGCACTATGGGAGGCTAAAAGTTGATCTCCTTGGAAAAATGCCTCTAAAAGCGGATGTTTTGGCAATAATGAGGCTTCTTGATGACAAACCGCCCCTAAAGTGGCAATTACCGCATCGAGGGTCGGTAAAACTTTCGATTCAATCCGGCCTAGGGAAGATAATCCCCAGGGCATTAAAGCTAATTGTAAATCCCGGATATCTTCTTGTCTCAGGGCGAGATAATAGGCTAAATTACGGGTGCTAGGTTGAAAATTATCCTTTTCAATCAGGTTCTTCCACTGCTGCAATTTCTCCTCTCCTTCCACTGTCACAAAATGCCGTAACTTTTCTAGATGATGGAGGAGAGTTTGGGGGTAGGATAATTGTTCTCGTTTGAGTTGTTCTGAGAGAGTTAAAGACATAAAATCAAGTAAAAAGTAAAAATCGTCAATTACTAAGGCATTACTCGCCTAGAAAATGATCACTTTCGATGCTGATATTGGTTTTGGCTGGTTATGGGGTCAGTTCTCAGGTATAATCTCTCTGTTTCTATACTAAGCGAATATCCCGCCTCTAGAAGTTAATTTTTGCTACGATTTATGTCGGTTATCTTCATGGTGAGGCGGGAAGTTTTCATTTTCGGGAGTCGGTGGTCGGTGGTCGATACTAGAAAGGCTAGGTTTATTGGTGAAAAACTATCGATAAGCTTCCCTGTCTTATGCCTTTGATAAAATTAAAAATAATAGCGGACGTTAGTTAAATAAATTATCTTTTTTGAGCTATATTAAAGGTGCATAGGGTTATTAGTAACCACAGTATTAAGTTTTATGAAGGGAGGGAATGATCCAGAATCGCTACTATAATGATTAAACAGATCATTCCTGTGTCGGCGAGAGCGATAAAATATGTCTGCCAATGAATACGAAGCAATTATCGGTTTAGAAACCCACTGTCAACTGAACACCAGAAGCAAGATATTTTGTTCCTGTCCCACCAACTTCGATAGTCCCCCCAATACTAACGTCTGTCCCGTCTGTTTGGGTTATCCGGGGGTATTACCCGTCCTTAACCAAGAAGTCCTGGCCAGTGCCGTTAAACTGGGATTAGCTATCGATGGTAAAATTGCATCTCATAGCAAATTCGATCGCAAACAGTATTTTTATCCCGACCTGCCGAAAAATTATCAAATTTCCCAGTATGATCTCCCTATTGTCGAACAGGGTCAACTAGAAATCGAGATCGTCGATAAAAAAACTAAGGAAGTTAGCCGCAAAATTATCGGCATTACCCGTCTGCACATGGAAGAAGACGCAGGAAAACTGGTTCATGCTGGCAGCGAACGTCTCTCCGGTTCTACCCATTCCCTCGTGGATTTTAATCGTACAGGTGTACCATTATTGGAAATTGTCTCGGAACCAGATTTACGCACCGGCACCGAAGCGGCGGAATATGCCCAAGAATTACGGCGTTTAGTGCGTTATCTCGGCATCAGTGACGGTAATATGCAGGAAGGTTCCCTGCGCTGCGATGTCAATATTTCCGTTCGCAAAAAAGGCACTAAAAAGTTCGGGACTAAGGTAGAAATTAAAAATATGAACTCCTTTAGTGCTATCCAAAAAGCCATAGAATACGAGATTGATCGACAAATTGAAGCGGTCGAAAATGGCGAATTAATCGTACAGGAAACCCGTCTTTGGGAAGAGGCTACTCAACGGACGATTAGTATGCGGAAAAAAGAAGGTTCTAGCGATTATCGCTATTTTCCCGAACCGGATTTACCCCCCTTAGAAGTCTCCCCCGAACAGTTAAAAGCTTGGGCGGAAGAATTACCAGAATTACCCGCTCGTAAACGTCGTCGTTATGAAGAAGAATTTGGTCTTTCCCCCTACGATGCTAGGGTTTTAACCGATGATCGCACCGTGGCCGAATATTTTGAAAATGCTGTAATTGCGGGGGCAAATGCGAAATTAGTCGCTAACTGGATCAGTCAAGATATCGCCGCTTATTTGAATAATAATAAGCTGACGATCACAGAAATTGCCCTACAAGCGTCAGACTTGGCGGAATTAGTTAAACTGATTGAAACGGGAACAATTAGTGGCAAAATTGCTAAGGAAATTTTGCCAGAACTTCTCACCGAAGGCGGTTCACCCAAAGCACTGGTGGAAAAGAAAGGATTAATACAAATTTCTGACACTTCTGCGATCGAAAAACTGATCGAGGAAATTATCGCCTCCCATCCAAGCGAGTTAGAAAAATTCCGGGCGGGGAAAACCAATCTTAAGGGATTTTTTGTCGGTCAAGTCATGAAAAAAAGCGGCGGTAAAGCCGATCCTAAATTAACTAGCCAAATCTTAGATCAAAAACTTTCTGGTTAGTTATATTCAGTGATCAGTAAACAGTAAACAGTAATCAGTGAACTTAAAACTCAAATCTGATAACTGGTAACTGAAAATGACCTCGCAATTAAAGCCTAATAGCCCAAAAATTCTCGCTGTTGTCAATGGTAAAGGTGGTGTGGGTAAAACCACTACTGCGGTTAATTTAGCGGCAATTTGGGGACAGAATCAGCGTGTTTTGCTGGTGGATGCGGATCCCCAGGGTTCCTCCACTTGGTGGGTAGAAAGAAATCAAGCGGGTATGGTATTTGATTTAGCCAAGCAAATTAATACAGAGAAATTAGGAGAATTGCGTCAAATTATCAAGTACGATCTGATCGTGATTGACACACCACCAGCTTTGCGTTCCGAATTACTTACGGCAGTAATAGCAGAATCAGATTATTTAATTTTACCGACTCCTCCCGCACCGATGGATTTAATGGCTTTAATTGACACGGTACGCACGGCAGTTAAACCCCTAGGAATTTCCTATCGGGTTTTGTTAACGAAAGTGGATTCCCGTAGTCTTAAGGAAACTTTAGAAGCACAAAATACTCTATTAGAATTAGGTATTCCCGCCTGTCATGCTTTTGTCAGAAATTATAAAGCCCACGAAAAAGCCGTTTTAGACGGGGTTGCTATTACCAATTGGCGCGGTAAAAATGCCCAGGAAGCCAGCGCCGATTATCGTCGTGTGGCCGAAGAATTAGAACGGGATTGGTAGATTTATGAACAGGTTTTCTAAGGACAATATTTTTGTAGTAAAGAAATTACTAAATCTAGACCATCAGGCTGAACTTGAACAGTATAGGCTTCGGCTTCAATTTGTCTGCTAAAACCCTCATAATTCATAAAAAATCTTCTGGTCATTGCCGGGGGTTCTCTACCTAAATTAAGAGCTTTAACTGTTTTGCCCCCATGACAAAGTTGAGCGGCATGGACAGCTTCATGAATTAATGTTGGTCGGGCAATACCTAAGTCAAAAACTAGGGGATGAATCCAAATAATTCTAGTTTTGCTATCAAATAAACCATAGGCTCCTCGCACTGGTGGCGGGGCAAGTTTGACGATAAAATTGTGTTTTTCTAGAGCTTTTTGCAGCCGTAAAAAATCAGGATTCGCCGCCGATAAATTTTCTCCCGCAGCTAACTGCATCCCTAGAAAAACAGCAGCAATTGTGTAATAAATGCCCATCGGGTGATAGTTCCTATTTAAAAAATATCAAAATTAGCAGGAGGTTATTCATTGATGAATCGAACCATCGGGGAGAATTGTTCCCGTTAAAATTGCCCCAGTTAATTTCACCATAATACGCTTACCGAAGCCAATTTTTGCCCCGCGTAAATCCGCCGCCGACAGATCCGCCCCACTTAAATCCGCCCCGATGAGATTGGCTTCCTGTAGATTTGCGCCTTTAAGGTTAGCTTCGAGGAGATTGGCGCGAAAAAGATTAGCTTTGTACAGATTAGCTTTTTCTAGGTTAATTTTGTGCAGGAAGCTATCGCTTAAGTCGGCATGGCTTAAATCTGCCCCGATGAGACTGCGACTAGAGAGATCTTTTTCTTTCAAGTTGGCCCCCTGTAAATCGGCTCCGTTTAAATCCCGATAGTGAGGGCGCCAAGCGCCATGATTGGGGACTTGATGGTTATTCTGGGAGTGGCTGTGTTGACTGTGGGTTTGGGAATTTTGGCTGGGTTGGCTAGGGTGAGGCTGATAGGGGGACGCAGTTTTATAGGCGTGGGCGGGCTGTTTTTCAGTTTTAGGGGGGGAATTGGAGCGTTTAGGAGAATTTTGATGAATTTGCCGCAATTGTTCCCTAGCTTGGTTAATTTCTTGCAGTTTAGCGGTGGCTTTTTCCAAAAGACGCTGATTATCTTTGGGAATGCGATCGGGATGCCAAATAAACACCAAATCTTTGTAGGCTTGATTGATCTCATCAAGAGATGCCCCATGATCTAACCCTAAAACTTTATAGTATCGCTCCAATTCTTTCATTATCGAAGTCCTAATACAAGGATAAAAGCATTAACGGCCACAATTTCTCTGAGTCTTGTCGGATTTTCTAGGAGAGGATTTCTTTCAGGATAATTTGACTCTGGGAGAGTTGCCATAAAATTTGAGAAAATGTCTGGTAATTAAGAAAATCTCGTTTTTCTATCCTGTTTTGATGCGTAACTGTATAGCACATAACAGCAAAATTAGCAAATTTTTGATACAAAACTTGATTTGTGCTGTTGGCGGTTAGGGAGAGGGAAGTGGGGAAGCGGGCAGGGTGAAAGCGTCTCAAACTCTATTGACAATTGGCCAATTTTGTGATCCGCGTGGGCCTTTCAAGTGATACCAGTCGATTAGAATAGTTAGGAAATCGACCCATTTGGTCTATTTTTGCTTAACAATTGAGATGGTAAATTCTACTCAAATATGCTTGAATCGTCCTCTGGGTAAGCAACCCACATAAAATTCATTTTGTCAAGGATTATTAAGATGCGCTTACCCTGCCAAACCCAACGGTTAAGGTGTTACCCATTGGATCATAATAAACGTTTACTTCTGCCATTTTTGTCTGATTAATTATAAGGTTGTAATGATTGGGTAGGAGCGAATTTTTTGGTCAACTGTAATAATGATTAAATCATTTTGGATTGCTTGACAAATTAGCAGCCTATCAAAGGGATCACGATGCAAGGGAGGTAATTTCATTAAATAGGCGATGCTTTCTTCATCAATCGTTAAACTAGCTATTTGATGGCGATCGCGTTGTTTGGGCAGATAAACTTCTGGTGATTCTGGCAAGGGAAGTTTACCGAATTGATATTTAATAATGGCTTCCCAGATGGAGGCTACACTTAAATATACGCTATTTTTAGCGTCTTTAATGGCATCACAAAAATCTTGTGAAAGTTGAGGATCTCCATTAAGAAACTAGAGAAAGATATGAGTATCGAGTAAAAGTCGCATGATTTTTACAAAGGGTTTTCAAAGTCCTGTAGGATTTCATCGGGTAAGGGATCATCAAAGTCAGCAGGAACGGTAAATTCTCCTTGACAGAGGGCGTAGGGTCTAGGCGTTTTTGGCTCTTTTTGTTGATTCCTTCTGGCTTGGGTAAATAATAAAAAGTCAAGCAGTTCTTCAACAATTTCTTCGGAGATTTGAGATATTTCTTGGATCAGTCTTTCTCTAGTTGTCATTAGGTTTGCTCCTTTTAAGGTTGAATATTTAAGATTTGACGTTGTTGATTATTACGGCGATCGAGTTTTTGCTTAAGGGTTTCTTTTGTTATCGTTGGCATTCAATTTTTCTTGGCGGTCTAATTGCGGGAAATAGCTCTTATAACAGTATAGCTATTGGTTGGGAGGTTTTGGTCGTTTACATAGGGTTTTCTGAATAATGGTAAAACCCTTTTAAAATAAGGCTTTTGACCTGTTAAAATCCGATGTTAGTGCCAGACAATCGGATTGGGACTCTCAAAAACCTTTTGAAAAATCTGGGAACGAGACGCATTCATTCCTTTAAGTGTGTCAATCTATTCTAGGGCTACAGAATTGGCTCCTTAAACACAGTTGAAAAAACTGCGATTGCGACCTTCATACCAAACAAGCGAAACCGCTTGCTTTTATTTGTTTCAATAATAATTATAGATCCAAAACAATCTATTTGCCACCCGAAAAATTCTTGATCAATAGGACTCGATCGAGGATAATTAGAAAAAGTATCTTTGCTGGTGAAATTGAGCAGATTAGTCTAGGAAAACCCTGCCCTAGACAAAGTAAAGATCAGAAAATCCTACACCATGAATACTCTAACGATCGCTTGGATAGTCGTTCCCTTTTTGAGCGGTTTTATTGGCTATTTACTGTCTCGCTGGGCTAAATATCTGTCCTTAATTACTTCTATTATCTCTCTCGCCTATTCTCTCCTTTTATTTAGCCAATCCTCCCCCATAACCCTCAACCTACTGGATAATTATGGAGTGAAACTGGTGGCCGATCAGTTAAGTGCCTATTTTATCCTCACCAATGCCCTGGTGACGATGGCAGTGATCATTTATAACTGGGAAAGTAGCAAAACCGCCTTTTTTTACGCTCAAGCTATCATTCTCCACGGCAGCATTAATTCTGTCTTTCTCTGTGAGGATTTTATTAGCGTTTACGTTGCCTTAGAAGTAATTAGTATTGCCGCTTTTCTGGTGATTGCCTAT
>VYMC01000121.1_pt1 | contig 25832 bp, 17 predicted proteins | sample 5115301 | NCBI WGS metagenome assembly VYMC01 (sample SAMN12291802, study PRJNA351875) | freshwater metagenome | isolation source: freshwater lake | place: USA: Michigan, Wintergreen Lake | collected 2013-08-08 | reverse complement strand
GTTTTGGCTGCCGAAAAAGTTCTGCAAAAAAAATCGGGAAGACCAAGTAAATTAAGTCTAGAAGACCAAATCTTGATGACCTTAGAGTATTTGCGGGAATATAGTACTTATTTCCATCTCGCAATTAATTGGGAGATTAATGAGACAACAGCCCTACGAATCACTAGAAAGGTAGAAAATATTCTGCTCAAATCTGGATTGTTTAATCTGCCCGGGAAAAAGACAGTTCACCATGGGAATATTGACCTAGAGGTAGTGGTAGTAGATGTGGCAGAGCATGAGATAGAAAGACCTCAAAAAAAGCAGAAAGATTACTATAGCGGGAAACAAGGCTATCATACAATAAAATCGCAAGTTCTTGCGGCTCAAAAAACAGGAATGATAATCTGTACCGCTCATGGAAAGGGAAGAATACATGACTTTAATCTTTGGAAAAATAGTCAAATTGGGATCGAATCGATAAAAGTATTGAATGTTTAGCAGATAAGGGCTATCAAGGAATTCAAAAGCTGCACAAAAATAGTAGAATTCCTAACAAAAAAAAGAAAAATCAATAATTAAGTTTAGAAGAAAAAGAATTTAATCACCAGTTATCAAAAGAAAGAATTGTTATCGAACATATTCACAGAAGTCTGAAGAGATTGAGAATTTTATCATCAAGATATAGGAATCGGAGACGACGTTTTGGTCTGAGATTTAATTTAATCGCTGGCATTTACAACTACGAACTTGCTTTAGGCTATCATCAAGTAGCTGAATAAGACTTTTGCAGGAGGTCTAAGGAAACCCAACATAGACCCAAGGAAACCCCCATAAAAAGCCATGAGAGGAGGGGAGAGCCGATTCGGACGGATTTAGGTGTTGGGTGTTGGGTTTCGCTCTCCCCTAAAATTGAGAGGTCTTCTTTAACCCATTGATTCACTCAACCCAAGAAAAAGGACTAGACTCTGTTGTATTCATCGCGTTTTATTAGCGGTAAGCTTGACTGCGATGTTCAATGAGTAAGACAATAACTTGAGATTGACTATCATCAAAGATATAAATAACCCGATAGTCTCCGACTCGGAAGCGATACTTCCCAGCAAATTCTCCCTTTAATGCTTTAATTTGAGGGTGATTTTTGGGCGTTTCTTGAAGAATCTTTAAACACTTAGCAATCCTCTTTCTCAAGACTGAATCAGCTTCAGAATAAACTTTATTAGCTTTAGCTGTTAAACAGACTTTATAAATCATCTAAGTTTTTCCAATCAATGAGACGACCTGATTGTAAATCCATTTCAGCTTCTTTTAATTGTTCTATGATATTGGGAATTTCTCTAATTTCTTGGGTTGCTTGCTCACTCTCTTTATCTGATAAATAAGCAGCAAATTCTAGAATAGTCTTTAAATTTTCTAATGATAAGGTTTGGAGATATTCTTGAATTTTTTGCGGCATTAAATCAATCTGTGTTAATGTTTCAGAATCTAAAAAATCTTCTGAGGTCGATAGATTTATTTGAACGTCAGTAATAGTCATAGTCTGATAAATTGCTCCTTTTAAGTTGATTATATATATCTTAGCGAATTTTTTAAGTTAGGGCTTGCTACCTTGGAAGCTAATCTGGGAATTGATGACCATCGGCGATTCGCGTCTGGAGAGGTAACGCTTCTCCCTCTACATTTATACTACCCCAGGAGAGTCCTCCCACAGAATCAATACCACTTATGATAAATTCTATCCAGAAATAGAACAATATGTTTCACAGCAAGTTGACGAGATATTAAAATATGAACGCGGGATTGACTCATTAGAATTTCAATTATACTACAGTTGGTCAAATTTCCCAAGAGACTATACCGATAGCCGCACAGGGAAAAAATATTTTCTAGATGAAGAAGCTGGTAAATTTTTTTATGAAAAGCTAAAAGGAAAGTTCAAGGATAGACTGGGTGGACAGGGTTTTCTTCATGGTATTGATGTCGTGGCAAACATCTTCTCTCTTTCCCCTGAAATCGCGGAAAGCAAGAGGAAGGAAATAGCTGACATAGAAAGCTTTAATAGAGGAGTCTCCATCGGAGACTCTTATACTGAAAACATCGCACACTAGCCTCGCCTGTAGCGACTGTCTTGATTGTCAAGGGGTAACTCAAAAAAATCAAGGAGCTGCTGTCGAACCTAAAATCTCAAGCCGGAAAAAAGCGCAGCAAAAGGTAAGCTGCTCAGGTTAAACCCAAGCAAGCGCAACCCTTGATTAGAGATAACTGTGAATCTCTAGGAACAAGGTTGTAATACTAAATCCAGTTATTAAAAACTGATTATCTATTCCCTCTTTTGCCTCTTGCCTCTTGCCTTTTGCCTGTCCTGATATGTATGTAGCCTATACTCAACGGATTTAGTATAAATTGTCAGGAAGCTGCCAAGGCGGCGTTGTCAAATTGAAAGATGATCCGAATCAGCTTGGAACTGAAATTACTTTGATGGTAAGGATTGCATTGCATCTTTTATATTCTGATCTGACAACGTCATAACCGAAGCCGCAGCCCAAGTCAAGGGTTCACTCCTTTTTTTTGAGCAGTTTTCCAAGAAAAAAATCAAAGAGGCAGCTGGAGATATTCGGTTTTTCTTCACTTTTTGGGCGAAAAAAACCCTTTTAGGATGCCTATAATAGGAGATAGAAAGGGTTAAAAACTTAAAAAAATGGCGGAGAGAGTCCAGAAAATCCTTGCCCAGTGGGGGATTGCCTCCCGAAGAAGGGCGGAGGAGATGATTGTGGCCAGACGAGTGAGACGAAATGGCGAAATCGTGCAGTTAGGAGAAAAAGCTGACCCCGAAAAAGATCACCTAGAGATAGACGGAAAAAAAATTGAACCGGCCAATCGTCCCCAAAGATTGTATATACTGATCAACAAACCCATTGGTGTGGTTTCTACCTGTAAGGATCCGCAAAGCCGGCCGACGGTAATTGACCTTTTGCCCGACTCCCTCGCCAGCGAGACGGGGTTACATCCCGTAGGCAGGTTGGACATTAACACCACTGGGGCCTTACTCCTCACCAACGACGGTCAACTCACCCTCACCCTCACCCATCCCCGTTATCATTTGCCCAAAACCTATCGGGTTTGGCTAGATGGTGCGATTGATCGACTTGCTCTCCAGCGTTGGCGAGAAGGTATCCTCTTAGAGGGAAAAAAGACCTTACCGGCACAGGTTGAGATTCTCAAGCAAACCGACCAAAAAACCCTACTAGAAGTTATTTTAGTGGAGGGAAGAAATCGGCAAATTCGCTGTGTAGCTGAAGAATTGGGTTATCACGTCCTGAAACTTCATCGCAGCGCTATCGGTCCTATTCAACTAAACTCCGGTAATAATTCCCCCTTACCCTTGGGTGATTACCGTTTTTTAACCCTTGATGAACTGAAATATTTAAAAAACCAGATTAATTAAGCTGAAAGTCAGCCCTTAATAGCGATATGTTTCGCCTTCTCCAATCACAACTCGACCCCCAGCATAAACAGCGCACCAAATTACTGGAAATCGGCGTTTATTTGCAAAAAAATCGCCTAGAACAGTCCCTTTCCCTCGAGGAAATTGCCCAGAAAACCTTGATCCCGCGCCATCGCCTAGAAGCGCTGGAAGCGGGGGATTTGGAGTCATTGCCCGAACCGATTTATATTCGTTGGTTAATCAAACAATTTGCCGATAGTCTGTCCCTGGATAGTGAGACGGTTAGCCGACGTTTTCCCACCAAGGTAAATAACTTTTTCAGGGGAACAAAACTGTCTTTATCGCTGCCGAGTCTTCAAATTCGCCCGATTCATCTCTATTTTCTCTATTTAATCTTAGTTATTGGTTCCGTACAAACCCTATCCCACGTCCTGCAAAAATCGGTACTGCAATCGAATCGCTTACCGCCGCCTTCCTTGCCACAAGAGCAAATTGTCCAACCGAAAAGCAATCCCCTTCAACCAGTAGCCAACAAAACCGGCAATAATCAGCAGCTGGTGGTGGAGGTAAAACTGGAAGATGACTGCTGGCTGCGGGTGGTGGTGGATGGTAAGACAGAATTTGAGGGTGTACTGCCCCAGGGAAGCCATCGCACTTGGCAAGCAAACCGAGAATTAACCGTGAGAGCGGGTAATGCCGGCGGGGTTTACGTTGCGGTTAATAATGCCAATGCTAAACAGCTGGGGCAACCGGGCAAAGTCGGGGAAGTCACCTACCGGGCAAATTGAGCTAATTTATGCAAAAGGTTTTTTCACCCCTTGATCGCCTTCAGGGAGGGTTAATCGGGGCATATATTGGGGAATCCTTGCATAATCAACCCCTAATACCAGCCTTTAACTATGAGGCTACACCGAGGACGACCCTGCTTTTGCAAGCTCTGCAATTTCAGGAAGATATCACAATTGCGATCGCAGCTAGGCAGCAGTCGGAATCGGCGTTATTATTTGTGCTGTTGCCGGAGATTTTAACCTGGCCTGACCATGGGGAACGTTGGCAAGCTAGATTAAATTTTTGGCTGAAAAAGGGCTTAATTTCCGAGTTAACCCGACAAGAAGCGATAGTTTGGGGAGAGGCGGTAGGTCTGTTATTAGAGGGAAAAAGGCCTTTAAATCAGTTAATCGGGCAATTACTAACTATTAACCCTAAGAATAAGCTATTAGAGCAGATTCAGTCAGCTTTAGGGCAAAATCATTCCTTAGAGTTCATTTTATCGGCTTGGGCGAAAGATGTCTCACCTTTAGGAATTGCGATTGCGGCTTCTCTCTATACCTTTCTGCAAACGAGCGAGGATTTCGCCGTGAGCGTGCGTCGTGCTAATTCTAGTCCCTATCAACAGCAATTAACCAGCACTTTAGCGGGAATTTGGGCGGGATTGTACAACGGTATCGAGGGGATTCCCCTAGCTTGGCGGCAAAATTTGCCGAAAGAGCCAGTTAAACAGCAATTAATCGATAAAGCTGGGGAAATCTATCGAATTTCCGTGGGCATATCTCCTCATCTTGTCCTATCTCCTCACACTGCCGTCGCTTACGGGGGAACAATCCAACCCCGTCCTAGCTTAAAATTGGTCTCTCAAGATAATAATTAGGGTTTGCTGAATAAATCTAGAAACCTTTTTGGACAATATCTTTAGGCTTTTTTGACCTCAAAAATTGCTGGTTCTTCGAGTAATCGGGGGAAAATTGGCTCTCTTATTCTTTGTCTAATCAGTTTAACTTATCAGGGATCAATCTTTGCGTCCTTTGTGTTTTTGTGGTTCGTTCCCCACCCCACCAACAAGCTTTTTCAGCAAACCCTACTTAGTTTGAAAGATATTTTGTACCATTTTTTTATCTAAACTGGCGGCAATTTTATCTAATTCTGTTGTAAGGATTCAGGTCATACAAACGCTGAAAGCCTTAATTTTCGTGCTTATTGAGAATAAAACTGTTAGTTTAGCGAGTTCTGAGATTTTAGAAGCCGCTCTGTGACTGCATTTGAGACACCTGAATCCTTACATTCTGTTATTTCCCCACTGTCTAAACTCCATCCTAAAGCGCCTAAATTATCCTCAGCTTGCCGAACATTTTTAGCTCCAGGTATAGGAATTGTTCCCTTACAGATACACCAATTTAAGGCAACTTGGCTAATAGTTTTATTTTTAGCTTGGGCGATAACTTCTAGGCAACTTATCAGAGGCGAAATAGCGGGAATTAATTGACCAAAAAGGAAACGACGTAATCCTGATGGTAAGTTTTTATTATCTCGATATTTCCCGGTTAATAACCCCAAAGCTAAGGGACTATAGGCAATAATTTTAATACCCAATGGCTCACATAATTCCTTTAATCCCAAGTGAGTGAGAGGATAGGTAGAAAGGAGAGAATACTGTACCTGTAAACTGGTAATAGGAATGCCGCGACTGGCAAACTTTTGATAGGCAGACTTCAATCTTTTCGGTCCAAAATTGGATAAACCAACCCCTTTAACTAACCCCTTTTCCAGACAATCCCCCAATCCGTCTAATAATCTTCCCTCCTGCCATGGCGCATAATTGCCGGTTGACCAGTGCATTTGCACTAAATCCACGGGGCGGCCTAATCTGGTTGCGGAAGCTTGACAAGCTTTCACCATGGCATGACGGGTTAAACGCCAAGGATAAGGGGCGAGTTTGGTGGCAATACGGATATGATCAGCGTTATAACCGCTATATTCCCCCGTAAAGCGTCCTAATAGCTTCTCACTCTGTCCGTTGAGTTTGCCTGTGCCGTAGGAGTCTCCTGTATCAAATAGGGTGACACCCCGCTCGACGCAGAGATTAAAAACCGCTTGTAACTGGCTATCCATACTCTCATCATAACCCCAGAGAAGACGATTTCCCCAGGCCCAAGTACCGCAGCCCATGGGGGGAAGGGATAGAGTTTGATGTGTGACTGTCAAGGGATTCATGGGTTAGTTTCTCTGGGGTTTTTTCTCAAGCTTTCAGCAAGATATTTTATACTAAATCTGGTTATTAAAGACTGATTATTTATTCCCCTTTTTGACTTTTGCATGAGGAGAAAACGGATTTCTCGAAGAAACCCGTTTTCTGTACTAAATCGACTTGGGTTTTTGTTTAACAAATAATCCCCGCAACCAATAGTAAAAACTATCGATATAAGTAAAGATTACCGGCACAACCACCAAAGTTAATAGGGTGGAAGTGGTAAAACCACCAATAACAGCAATTGCCATCGGTGCGCGAATTTCCCCATCTGCACCTAAAGCTAAAGCAATCGGTAACATCCCGGCAATTGTGGAAACGGAGGTCATAATAATTGGTCGTAAACGAGAGACTCCCGAATCAATCACCGCCTTAAATTGCGGTTTCCCTTCCTGAAGACCACTCAGGGCAAAATCTACTAACAGAATCGCATTTTTAGTAACTAATCCCATCAGTAAAACTATGCCAATCAAAGCGTATAAACCTAACTCTTTTTGGGTAATTAAAAGAGCTATTAAAGTACCACCAATCGATAAGGGAAGGGAAGTTAAAATCGCTAAGGGATAGAAAAAATTGTTATACAATAAGACCAGAATCCCATAGATAGAAATAATTGCTAAACTTAACGCTCCCAAAAAACGAGCGAAGATATCGCGCATAATACGAGCATCGCCAAAGGGTTCCTCTGTCACCTCTGGGGGTAAGTTTTTCATGATTGGCAAAGCGCGAATTTGTGTCACCGCACTTCCCAAAGAAACTCCCTCTAAATTAGCTCCAATATTAACCTGACGTTGACGGTTAAAGCGTTGAATTTCCGCAGGTCCACTACCTAAGCTAATTGTCGCCACCGAGTTAAGCGGTACTAACGTCCCATTACTGCTAGGAACGCGCAAATTTTGCAGAGTTTCTATCTCACTGCGTCCATCATTGGTAATTTTCACCCGGATGGGAATTTGTTGGTCAGCAAGGTTAAATTTAGCTAAATTAAACTCGTTATCGCCGATTAAAGCTAAAGATGCAGTACGGGCGATCGCTCTGACCGAGACTCCCTGATCAGCAGCCCGCACAGGATCCGGTTGAATAATGATCTCCGGTTTAACTAAACTTACCCCGGAACTTACCTCGACAAAACCGGGTAAAGCCCGCATTTGTCGCTCTAATTTTTGGGCAGTTTGGGTTAAAATATAGCCATTTTCACTTTTTAAGACAATAGCTACGTCTTTACTGCTTCCTGCTCCCCCCTGCGCTCGAAAAGTCACTCTAGCCCCCGGTATCTTCTGGAAATCCCGACGGGTTTGTTCCTCAAATTGCCGTTGAGTTAGCGATCGCTGTTCCTTCGGAACTAAATTAACATACATCAACCCCGTATTTACCCGTCCCGAATCTCCCGGAATAGCCAAAACATTAGCGACGGCGGGATTTTTTTGTAGTAAACTATTCACCTGATTAGCCACGGCAACGGTATCATTCAAAGTCGCACCGGGAGGCAATTCTAGACTGATGGTACTTAATCCAGTATCCCCGGAACTAAATAACCCTTTTGGAATCAAGGGAACTAACTGTAAACTGCCGATAAAAAAGGCGAAAGCCGCCAATAAAGTCAGGATTCGATGACGTAAAGCCCAGGTTAACAGACTTTTGTAGGGACGAAAACGGGGGCGCGAGGAGGGATTACTCTCACCGGTTTTCAGCTTTTTCGGCTGTAGAATATAGGCACTTAACATCGGGGTGACGGTGACAGCGATCAAACTGGAAAATAGGGTAGAAACCGCCACAGTAACGCCGAAAGGTTGAAAGAATTGCCCCGGCACACCACCCATAAAAGCAACCGGTAGGAATACCGCAATAATTGCCGCCGCACTGGCTAAAACAGCTAATCCAATCTCTTTTGAGGCATCAAAAGCCGCTTGCAGGGGTTTTTTACCCATAGCTAAATGTTGATCGATGTCCTCCACCATACACACCGCATCATCCACTAGATTACCCAAAGCCAAAGCTAAGGCCAGCAGGGTCATACCGTTAAGGGTATAATTTAGGGACTGCATCACCCAAAAAGTCGGAAAAATCGACAAAGGCAAGGCCAAACCCGTGATAATCGTGGCACGCCAATTGCCTAAAAATAGGCCCACCGTGATCACCGTCATTATACAACCAATCAGGAGATCACTAAGAAGGCTTTCGTAACTAGCACGAATTGAGTCAGCACGGGTAAAAATTAATTGAAATTTAATATCTTCGGGCAGTTTTTTCTTTAAATTCTCGATTTCTTGACGCACGGCTGTTTCTACCGTCACCAAGGTGCTGCCAGTCCCCCGTAAAATCGAAAAACCCACCACTGGCTGCCCATCTAAGAGGGCCATTTGTCGAGGATCACTGGAACTATCGCTAACTGTCCCTAAATTGCTTAAGGGAACCGTATCACCGTTAGGTAAAGAGATTTGATAATTTCTTAAATCTTCGATCGTTTCAGCACTACCGAGGGTGCGGACAGTTTGTTCACTACCACCGATTTCCGATCGCCCTCCGGGTAAATTAATATTAAAACTACGAATTTGGTCATTAACCGCCGTAGCCGTGATACCGTAGGCGATCAGACGACCGGGATCTAAATCCACACGCACTTCTCGATCAACTCCCCCAACCCGATCGACTCGTGCTACCCCCGGCACTCCCGTTAAAGCGCGGCCAATTTGACGATCAACTAGATCACTTAATTCGGCGATCGATCTTTTCGGGGAGGAGATGGTATAGTTCATCACCGCACCCCCGGCAAATTCTAAACGTTGGACAATTGGATCATTAGCATCCTGGGGTAAATCCTGCCGAATTTGCGCTATGGCATTGCGTACATCATTGGTAGCGCGATCGCTGTTAGTGCCAAGGATAAAGTTAACGGTGGTGCTGCTGCTGCCTTCGTTAATGGTAGAAGTAATTTGATCGATATTACCCAAAGCAGCCACCGCATCCTCGACTTTTTTGGTGACTTGGGTTTCCAATTCCTCTGGACCGGCACCGGGTTGATTAACGGTGATAATCACGGCCGGAATATCAATATTAGGAGAGCGATCGATCCCTAATCCTAGAAAGGCAATGTATCCCATTAAGGCCATAACCAGGGAGATCAGGATCGTCGGAATGGGATTTTTGATAGACCAATTAGAAATATTAAAAGCCATAATTTCAGTTATCAGTTATCAGTTATCAGATGGGATTTTTCAGTTATCAGCTTCTCAAGGCAAGAGGAAGAATCGGGCAATTCTCCTACCTAAAAATAAGGTTGTAAACTAAGGACATCAAAGCTTTTACTTTAATAAATTAGATTTTAGATTCGGACTTTGTTAAGTACCTAAGCAAAATTAATTACACATATCTAATCACCTCTTGCCTTTTGCCTTTCTTCACTAGGAAATTTATTTTGCATGACTACTTATCAGTTTTCAGTAATCAGATGTGAGTTTTCAGTTACTGGTTATCAGTTATCAACTGTTTACGCATTACTGATTACTGATTACTGATTACTGATCACTGATTGCTGTAATTTTGTCGCCATCACCGAGATAGGCTGCCCCTTTGACCACAATGCGATCGCCCGATTGTAAACCCGTAAGAATTTCCACGCGATTATTCGGCATAATTTGACCTAATTGCACAGTTTTGGCGGTAACAGTGTTATCAGGTCCCACTAAATAAACTAGAGCTTGATTATCTTTTTGGGGTAAAACTGCGGTCATGGGGACGGTTAAACTATTGCTAGTATTCGTTACGATCGCACCTCGTAAAAACATCCCCGGTTTTAATCCTGTATTGTCGGTTAAATCGACTTCCACTGTTGCTTGACGGGATGCCTCATCGACGACGGGATTAATTTCGCGCACCTGTCCCGATAGTTTCAGACTGCTATTAGCATCGGAAGTGATAGTAACGGGCGCTCCGACGCGGATTAAGGGCAATTGATTCTCAGGAACCCGTAATCTTAGCTCTAAACGCCCATTTTCGATGATTTTAAAGAGAGCATTTTGACCGTTGGTAGTATCCCCGATGCGGCCATTTCTTTCGGCAATTTTGCCACTGACCGGGGAAATCAGGAGCGTCTCCTTTAATTGGGCTTTAACAATGGCTAAACGGCTTTGAGCTTCCGCTAATTGGGCTGTAGCTTGGGCAATCACTTCGGGACGATTGCCCGCTTGCAATTGCGCTAGTTGCTGCTCTGCTTCTCCTAAACGAGATTGGGTCTGTTGTACGATCGCCGCTTTGTTTCTTTCTTCATTGAGGACCTCATCGAGACGATCCCGGGCGATCGCTCCTTCCGCTTCTAGACTTTGGTTCCTCTGGACGCGTTTTTTAGCCAAATCCCAATCCGATTGAGCTTGACTAATTTCGGCTTTTATGCGTTGAATAGTTTGTTTAGCTCTAGCGATCTCCTCTTTGCGGCTACCCGCTTGCAATTCTGCCAAACGCGATCGGGATTGAGCGACATTTGCCTGTGCTTGGGTTAATTGCGCTTGTAGGACGGTATCATCGAGACGAGCGAGAATTTGACCTTGACTAACGATATCACCCTCATCGACAAAGATTTCTTTGATTTGTAGTCCCGTCGCTTGGGAAAGAATCGGGATTAATTCGTAGGCTGCCACGCTTCCAGTCGCTTTCAGGGTGCGGGCCACGGCAGTGGATTCTACCCTAGTGGTAGTTACTGTTTGTGCTGGTGCTTCATTTGTTGCCGCTACGGGCTGAGTATTTCGGTTTTGGGCTGTTTGGGGTCGATTAGCGAAACGAGTCGCCCCCAGGGTCAATAAAACCCCCAATCCCACACCGATAAACAAACCCTTTCCTCCCGATAGCCAAGAGTTGGTTTTTGTCGGTTTTGGCGAGTATTCGGTTTCCTCTGGCTCAATTTCGGGATTAAATGCGATAATTTCGGGAACTAGCGAATTATCGGCTGAATGCTGGTTATTTTCTAGGGTATCTGGCCGCACGATCTGCCCTCTCGGTAGATTTTGGATAAAATGTTAAGTTTTGTATCCATTTATAATCTAACGGAAAAAGGTCACGGGTGGGGAAAGTGAGAAAGTGGACTTGCTGTGAAAATCCAAAATTATCGTGGTTGGTGAGGATTCAGTAGGCAGGAGGATTAAGAATGAGTAATAATCAATTAAATGGTTTATTTAGAGATTTTCTGCCCGTTAATCTGGCTCTCCCCTACTTGTAGTCATAAGAAAAAGTTATGAAAAAGTCAGAGATGCAAATTTTCCTAGCTCACGCTAGGGAGTATAAACCAGCAGTTTTGGCACTGTATAACCGCCTCAAGCAAGCGGGATAAGTAGTCGTGCAAAATTAATTTCCTAGTGAAGATAGGCAAGGGGCAAGAGGTGGTTAGATATGTGTAATTAATTTTGCCTAGGTACTTATAAACCTTGGTTGGATAAAAAAGACCCATAGACATCGAAAACAAAACACCCCAAGAGAGCGAGAGAGCAAAAACGAGGGAAATATTAAGAATTGTGTAAAAAGCTTGACAAATAGGCAAAAGTGCAGTGTGTGAAACCGATGACTAAGCCAACCGGTGGATAGGATGCACAATCAGTATTCAGATGTTGATTCGGTAAGACCGGCACTCAAATTAATAGGTGCAACCATAGAGAAAAGGTTATATAAATCTAACTAATCATTGACTTGAGTAATTGGTATTTTACAAATCGCTGAAAGCAAGTCACCATGAGAATTAAGCAAATGCAGTTCCGAATCAAATCCTGTGGGAGATAAAAATTATGGTTGCTTTAATCACCCCAAAACCCGCTAAAACCAGCCGTTTAACCACACAAATCCAAGAAATCGCCGAAAATACCTTTACCCTGCGCTGTTTGGATTGGGACCGCGATCGCTTTGATATCGAATTTGGTTTAGAAAACGGTACCACTTATAACTCTTTTGTTATTCAAGGGGAAAAAACGGCCCTCATTGATACATCTCACCGCAAATTTGATCGCCTTTATTTGGAGGAATTAACTAAACTAATCAACATCAATCATCTTGATTATTTAATTATCAGTCACACCGAACCCGACCACAGTGGTTTAGTCAAAGAAGTTTTAGAATTAGTCCCAGAAGTTACCGTGGTGGGGGCAAAAGTTGCCATGCAATTCCTCGAAAACATGGTACACAGACCCTTTAAACAGTTAATAGTTAAAAGTGGTGATACTTTAGATTTAGGTAATGGCCATGTCTTAGAATTTGTTGCGGCCCCTAATCTTCATTGGCCTGATACTATCTTCACTTTTGATGCTAAAACTGCCACCCTTTTTACCTGTGATGCTTTCGGAATGCACTTTTGTGATGATCAAACCTATGATCGAGAAAAAGAGCTGCTAGAAGGCGATTTTCAAACCTATTATGACTGTCTGATGCGACCGAATGCTCGTTCAGTTTTAGGGGCAATTAAAAGGATCGATAAATTTGAGATTAATCTCATTGCCACCGGTCACGGTCCCCTATTAAAACACCATATTTCTAATTGGGTAGGACGCTATCAAACTTGGAGTCAAGAACAAACTTCTGCTGATACTTTAGTAGCTGTATTTTTTACCCAAGATTATGGACAAAGCGAACATTTAGCTACTATGATCAGTCAGGGTTTGAATAAAAATGATGTGGTGACAGAATTAGTCGATATGAATAATGCTGATCCCCACGAAGTCAGGGAATTAATCAATCAATCTAAGGGAGTTATCATCGGAATGCCTCCCCAATCTTCCCCGATTAACCAGACGATTTTAAGCACGATTATTGCTGCAATTAATGGTAAACAAGCGGTGGGATTATTTGAGTCAGGAGGTGGGGAAGATGAACCAATTTTTCCCTTAAGAAATAAATTACAGGAGATCGGAGCGATCGAAGCTTTTCCTCCTCTTTTAGTTAAAGACAATTCCCATCAATCCCTCGATTTAATTGCCGATGAAGCAGGAACCGACCTCGGTCAATGGTTAAGCCGAGAAAAAACGATTAAACAAATTAAGTCGATTAACAACGACTTAGAAAAAGCTCTAGGACGTATTAGCACCGGATTGTACTTAATTACTTCCCAAAAAGCTGATTTATCTAGTGCCATGATTGCCTCTTGGGTGACACAAGCAAGTTTAAATCCTTTAGGTGTGGCGATTGCAGTGGCTAAAGATCGGGCAATGGTATCCTTTTTACAGCCTAGCGATACCTTTGTTTTAAACGTTTTAGCTGAGGATAATTATCAGAAATTAATGAAACATTTCCTCAAGCGTTTCTCTCCCGGTGCTAATCGTTTTGAAGGCATTAAAACCTATACTGCTAACAATGGATCACCAATTTTAGCCGATGCCTTAGCTTACATAGAATGTGAAGTCACCAGTCGTTTAGATTGCGGCGATCATTGGGTAGTTTATTGTACCGTTAATAGCGGACGAGTTGCCCGTTTAGATACCTTAACTGCTGTCCATCATCGCAAAGTTGGCAACCATTATTAACAGTTATCAGTTATCAGATTTAAGTTTTCAGTGGATAGTGTTAAGTAGGAATTTGCCGCTTTCTTTTCACTGATTACTGTTTACTGCTCACTGATAACTGAAACACCCAATTCTATCAATCTTAGGAGCAATAAAATGTACGAACCAATTAAAAAACCTTCCCCAATGATGGTGCGGGTAGTGCAAGTCTTAGAAATGATTCAAGATTTAATCGTCATTTCTCTCTGTATTGGTTTATTTAGCTTCATGGTGTTAGAAGTCAGAGAAATGTTTATGTCTCTGTTGCCACCGATTCAATTTCGGATTATTACCGCCGATATTTTATTCCTCTTAATTCTAGTAGAATTGTTCCGATTGTTAATTATTTATTTGCAAGAAAAACGAGTTTCTATCGGTGTTGCTGTGGAAGTTTCTATCGTCTCAGTTTTGCGAGAATTAATTGTCAGAGGAGTCCTAGAAACTAATTGGACACAAGTATTAGCCGCCTGTGCTTTTCTAATAGTTCTCGGCACATTAATGGTATTAAGAGTTTGGTTGCCTCCCACCTTTGAAGGTATCGATCCCGAACAAAAAGTTTCTGAGCGTTATCGTCAACATTTAGTTAAAGACTTAACTGAAATAAACAGCAAAACTTAATCAGTTATCAGTTATCAGTTAGAAGGGGATAGGTAAATGGGGAGATAGAGTAATTTCCACTAAAACCCTAAAACCTCACTCCCCCAACACCCCACTTCATAATTCATAATTCCCACATCCCACACCGAACAACTAATAACTAAATTAACAACTATGACCACTACTACCTTAATTCCCAATCCTGCTATTAATAATCGCCCCCGGGATGTTCAAACTGCCGAAATTGCCGATCAAACTTGGGTTTTTCGCTCGCGTACTTGGGACAGATTAAAATTTGAAATAGAATATGCTCGTCAACGGGGAACCACGGCTAATTCCTATCTTATCTCTGGCGATAAAACCGCCTTAATCGATCCTCCTGGAGAATCCTTCACCGAAATTTATTTAGAAGAAATTCGCCAATATGTCCCCTTACATCGTCTTGATTATCTAATTCTCAGTCACGTTAATCCTAACCGTATCGTCACTTTAAAGGCATTATTAGCCGAAACCCATCAAATCACCATCCTCTGTTCTAAAGCTGCCGTCAACACCCTGAAAAATGCCTTGCCTGATGCCCAAATTTTGGGCATACGAACCGATGAAATCCTTGATCTGGGGCAAGGTCATCAACTCAGTTTTATTAATGTTCCTACGCCGCGCTGGCCTGATGCAATCTGCACTTTTGACCAAAAAACCCAAATTTTATACAGCGATAAATTCTTTAGTGTGCATCTGTGCGGTGACGATATTTGGGATAAAAATTGGAAAGAATTAGACGCAGATCGTCGTTATTATTTTGATTGTCTCCATGCTGTGCAATCAAAACCAGTAGAAACAGCCCTCGACAAAATTAAAGAATTTCCCGCCCAATATTATGCACCCGCCCACGGTCTGATAATTCGTTATAGTCTTAGTCGTCTTGCCCACGACTATCGTTATTGGTGTCAAGAACAAAAAACTCGACCCCTACAAGTGGCCTTATTATATGCTTCTGCCTACGGAAATACTGCCACCCTGGCCCGCTCGATCGAACGAGGATTATTAGAAAATGATCTTGCCGTAGAATCGATAAATTGTGAATTTGCCACCCCCGCCGAGATTAGTCAAGCGATCGAAAATTGTGACGGATTTATTATCGGTTCTCCCACCTTAGCCGGTCATGCTCCTACCCAGATTCAAACCGCTTTAGGAATAGTTCTTTCCACGGCAGCAAAAACTAAATTGGCCGGAGTTTTTGGTTCCTACGGTTGGAGTGGGGAAGCTGTCGATTTAATTGAAACTAAACTCAAAGATGCCAATTATCGCCTCGGTTTTGAATCCTTGCGCGTGCGTTTTAACCCCACAGAAAGCAGTTTACAAGCGGGTTATTCAGCCGGAGAAACCTTCGCCCAGACCTTGAAAAAAAACAAAAAATTGCGGGTTCCCCAACAGGGAATGACCGAAGCACAAATCGATCGCACTGCCCAGGCCGTTGGTCGGATCGTCGGTTCCCTTTCTGTTCTCACCACTCGTCAGGGCGAGGATCATGCTGGTTTCCTGACCTCTTGGGTATCCCAAGCCAGTTTTAACCCCCCAGGGCTAATTATCGCCGTTGCTGACGAACAAGCCGCCGATCGCCTAATTAACTCTGGAACCGCCTTTACCTTGAATATTCTCAAGGAAGGGCGCAATCTACGTCGCCATTTTTCCAATTGCATCAAATCTGGCAGCGATGTCTTTACGGAATTAGAAACCCAAGTCGGGGAAAATGGCTGTCTGATTTTAAGCGAAAGTCTCGCCTATCTAGAGTGTGCGGTCAAAGAGCGACAACTCTGCGGCGATCGCTGGTTAGTCTATGCCACCGTCGAGCGGGGTCAAGTTTTGGATAGTAACGGTGTCACCGCCATCGGTCATCGTAAATCCGGTAGTCAATATTAAAACTGGACCAGGGGGGCAAAGTTCCTGACTTTCCCCGTGTAATCAGCCTAGATTTCTGGGAAACATAGGTTATGTTAGTATCCAAGGTTGTCCGACCGGGCTATTTTGTCTTTAGTTTCCCTATGAAAAAATTGTCGCTAGTCCTATCGGTGGGGAGTGTCGCTTTATTGTTGGTGGGATGTCCAGCTTCTGACCAAGCTAATCAATCCCCACCGCCCAACCAAGAAACCCCCACCCCCTCTCCCAGTCCCCCGGCTGCCCAACCTCCTGCCTTTAGCGATGCTGTGCAACCGGCTGCCGAACCGGCCACCCCAAGGATACCCGGATTGATTCCCGCCACCGATCCCGACCAAAAACGGGCAGAAATTAATCGCGGTCGCAGGGATCCCTTTGCCCCCTTTCCCGTACAACCAAATATTACAATCACAGTGGCGGAAGAACCCCCGGCTGGGACTTCATCAACTACCACAGCCGGACCCGCAGCAATGGGCAATCCTCCCACCCCCAGACGACCGATAGTGAAAAGGCCGCCACCACCACCGCAACCGACGGAAGCGGAAGAAGTGCAAGTATCGGGCATTCTCCGGTTGCCCACCACTCCTATGGCGATCGTGAAAGCCCCCGGAGAAGCCACAGAACGTCGAGTTATCCCCGGTTCTACCCTCTCTAATGGTTTAATTTTAGTTAAAGCGATCAATACTAATCCCGATAACCCCTCTATTGTCCTAGAACAATACGGTCGAACTATTACCCGTCGTTTAGGGGATGGTGTCCCCGAACCGGCCGCACCGCAAGCCTCGATCAGCTATAATATTCCTGAATCAGGAGAATAAAACCCGTGCGATCGATTGCTATTCAACAAAAACAAACGATTATTTATCCCCAAATGCCGTTGGCTATCTATCGAGAATTAGCCAGCCATTTACAACAGGTTCAGGGTGTGGAAACCCATCTCACTCCCCAGCAGTTCCGACAATTCGATTATCACCAAAGTCAGATCGGTAGTCTAGAAATTAACTATACCGAGACTTTTCAAGAAAGCGATCGCGCTTTGGTCACGACAATTCTCGATTATTATGCCCAACGTCACGGCTCCTATCAGCTTTCCTAAGCTTTCTCTCCTCACCTTTGCCCCGATTACCGACCTTCTTCTTAAAAACTAAAGGTATTTTATAGGATTTATTTTAATGCTGGGGATGATGCCAGATGTCGTCATACTTCATCTAAACTTAAGTAGGGTTTGCGGCAAAAAGTACGGGCGAAGCATTCGGGCAATAACCTATCGGTGAAACCGTAGATTTTCTATCCGAATGCTTCGCCCCTACAGGACGCGGGCCGATGAAGACCCAAGGTTTTGAAGCACGATTCTCTCAAAATCTTGCACCTGTTTCACGAGAAAAGCCATAAAACCCTTACCTTGCCTACATTTCACATTTATTCAGCAAGCCCTAAGTAGGTAGGTATTAAAAACAAACTTTCAGATGCCCCCCTTATTAAGGGTAGGGTTCATTCATGAATCAACCCCACCTTTTATAAAAATTAAAATCTTTCTGATTTTAAGCCACCGACGACCAGAGGTAATCACTGATAACCGAGAAGTAGATGGGTGCTAAAAATTGTCAGATACCCCCCTTATCAAGGGGGACAGGGGGGATCAAAGATAAAATCTATCTTCAATTTAATTGAAACCACTTACTTAACTGCTCACTGATAACTGCTCACTGATAACTGATAACTGAAATGACCCTACCCAATTCCCTAGAAGAAACAATCCTGCAAGCGAAAGCCGCCACCCAACTGGCTCTAGAATCTGGTGCTAGACGCATACAAGTGGAATTAGTTATCCCAGAAATTGCTCTACAAGCACAAGCTTTAGCCCTTGATTTTACCTCTATTTTTGACAGTTATGGTTCTGGTTTAAGGGTAATTTTTCCCGATACTGGGGCCGCCATGTTAGCTCGACGGGATTGGGGAGAAACAGTTTTTCAACTGGGAGATTTAGGTAGTCGTTTTATTCCCGTCGAAGACAAAATTAAGCCCGAAGATGAAGCTTTTTTAGTTGTTTGTCCCTCCTCGGTGGAGATTAATTCCGTAGAAAAACTCTGTTACCTTGCCGAAGAACGCCCCGTGGTTCTTCTGATTCCTCAATTAGAAGATGTATCGGTGGTGGGTATCGGTTACGCAGCCCGACAATTGCGAGAAAGATTTTTAAGTATCCTAGAAAGTTGTTATTATTTTCGTCCCTTGGAATCAGCGATCGTTTATCGTTCCTATCCTTCCTTGTGGCAAGTTTGGCTAGAAAAAGAAGACGGCTACGAGTTAATTTCTGAACAATCCACTAAACCCATGGGCGAAGCTTTAGAAAACTTGATTCTGAAAGCCTCTAGTAATAATCCTAAGGATAGTTCTAATCCTGCTAACAAAGCTAAAAAGTCCGGTTTATTTGCCACTATGGGACGCTTCTTAAAAGCATTGCAACAGTGACATACTGCCCCCCGTCAAGCTAGGCTGTGACGGGAGATTCTTGACCCATTGCTGTTAAAAATTCCTCGCTTCGACAGATTGACCTCGATTGCAACTTTTGTTCTTCTATTTTAACCGATCATTTGGCAATGCTATAATAAAATTAATCGGTAGTTTCCTAGAGGTAAACTTTTATGATCGTCAATAAGCGAGAACTCAAGCAAGCCTTAAATCGGGTGTACTTGAAAATCAAGCCTGATACTGAAATAATTCAGGTTTTTCAAGCTAATTTGACGCGATTGTTGGAGCAATGTGACAGCAAAAAGTCTGAAGAGTTTAATAAAAATTTGCTGATAGATTTTTTGAAAAATACCTATTATACTGATCGCTATTTTATCAATACAAAAGAGCGCATCGATCTGGTGATTCATAATAACCAGGATGTTAAAAGTCCAGTGGGGGTCATTCTTGAGACGAAGAAACCTACTCGGACAATAAATGCAGAAATGCCAAGACTGGATAATCTCAATACTAAGGCTTTTCAGCAGTTAGTTTTATATTTTCTCCGCGAAAGGGTGACGGATAAAAATCTTGAGATTAAACACTTGATCGTGACAAATATTTATGAGTGGTTTATTTTTGATGGGAAGATTTTTGAGGAGTTATTTTTTGCCAATAAGGCTCTAGTTAACCAGTTTTGCGATTTTGAAGAAGGGAGACTGAGTAGTACGAAAACGGATTTTTTCTATCAACAAATTGCCGAACCAGCGATCACTAAAGTTATTGAGCAAATTAAGTTTACTCATTTTGATCTGCGAGAACTGGAAAATTTAGATTTGCTGGATATTTACAAGATTCTTTCGCCAGAGCATTTACTTAAGTTACCTTTTGTTAATGATAGTAATACTTTAAATAAGCCTTTTTATAATGAGCTTTTGTATATTATTGGTTTGACGGAAGTTAAGGATAAAGGGAAGAAGTTAATCGGACGAATGAAAGAATGCGATCGCTGTGATGGTTCCCTGATTGAAAATGCGATTAGTCGGTTGGATAGTTTAGATAAAATTGCACAATTAAAAAATCCTGAAGAGTTTGGAACTACAGATGAGGAACGGCTTTTTAATGTGGCGTTGCGGTTATCAATTAATTGGATTAATCGGGTTTTGTTTCTCAAATTATTGGAAGCGCAGTTAATTAAATATCATCAAGGCGATCGAGATTTTGCCTTTCTCAATTTGGCGAAAGTTCCCAGTTATAATGATCTCGATAGTTTGTTTTTTGATGTGTTAGCCGGGGAGACAAATAAGCGCGAGGCTAAGGTTAAAACGACTTTTGCTCATGTACCTTATTTAAATAGTTCGTTATTTGTGCCAACGGAGACGGAAGATCAAACGATTGTCATTGGCAATTTGCAGGAGCGAACTTTACCCATTTTTGCAGGTACGGTGCTAAAAGATAATCAGGGTAATAAGCGAGTAGGTGAGTTGAATGCTTTAGCTTATTTGTTTGAGTTTTTGGATGCTTATAAATTTGATCGAGATGAGTTAGAAAATCCTCAAGAAGATAGCGAAAAGTTAATTAATGCTTCGGTGTTGGGGTTAATTTTTGAAAAGATTAATGGTTATAAGGACGGTTCTTTTTATACACCGAGTTTTATTACCATGTATATGTGTCGGGAAACGATACGACGAGCGATTGTACAGAAGTTTAATGAAGTAAAAGGCTGGAATTGTCAAACTTTAGATGATTTATATGAACGAATTGAGGATAAAAAAGAGGCGAATACTATTATTAATAGTCTTAAGATTTGTGATCCGGCGGTGGGTTCGGGACATTTTTTAGTTTCGGCTTTAAATGAGATAATCGCGATTAAGAGTGAGTTACGGGTTTTATTAGATAGTTCGGGTAAGTCGCTAAAAGATTATCGGGTGGAAGTGCGAAATGATAAGTTACTGGTTTACGATGATGAGGGGAATTTATTTGCTTATCATCCCCATAATAAAGAAAAGCAACGGGTACAACAAGCCTTATTTCATGAGAAACAAACGATTATTGAGGGGTGTTTATTTGGGGTGGATATTAACCCTAATTCGGTGACGATTTGTCGCTTGCGGTTATGGATTGAGCTTTTAAAGAATGCTTATTATCGAGAGGATGGCAACTTGGAAACTTTGCCAAATATTGATATTAATATCAAGTGTGGTAATTCTTTGATTAGTCGGTTTGGGTTGGATGTGGATGTTAAACAGGTTTTACAGAAGCAGAAGTTTAGTATTGAGCAATATCGCAATGCGGTACAGACTTATCGCAACGCGGAAAATAAGGAACAAAAGCGGCAGATGGAAACGCTGATTGATAAGATTAAGGCTGGTTTTAGTGCTAATTTATTAATTGGTGATCCTAAGAAGGTGAAGCTACGTCAATTACAAGGGGAGCTTTATAATCTGGAAAATCAGGGTTTATTGTTTGAGGAGACTAAGACGGAGCAAAAAGCGCGGGAGAAAAAAGTTACTAAGTTAAATAGTGAGATTGATAAGCTAACTGCTGAAATTGCAGATATTGAAAGCGGTAGGCTGTATGATAATGCTTTGGAATGGCGGTTTGAGTTTCCCGAAGTGTTAAATGATGACGGGGATTTTGTTGGGTTTGATGTGGTCATTGGGAATCCTCCTTGGGGAGTAAATCTTAATGAAACAGAAAAAAGAACTCTAAATGATCAGTTTTCTCCTATTGTTGCTAGTAAAACCAAGGATACATATTTATACTTCTTTATGGTTAGTAAAAACATAGTCAAAGAACAATCATTTATCTCTTTGATAATACCCAATACTTGGACTCTTATTAACAATGCAAAAGAATTTAGAAAGTTTTTATTAGAAAATAAAATATTAGAGATTGTTGATTATGGAGATGGTATCTTTGAAGAAGCTACTGTTGAAAGTTGCAGTATTATTTTGCAATTAATTGATGATAATAATACAAAGATTAAGACAACAAAATACTTAAAAGGAAAGAAAAAAACAAATCTAATCTCTAAAAAAATCTGGATAAATGATAAGTTTTGTAGAGTCATAATAGGATTTGACATAAAGGCAATTAATTTAATAAATAAAATTGAATTACAAGGAGTTTTATTTGAAGAATGCTGTGAAATCATCTGGGGAATAAAACCTTATCAAACTGGCTATGGCTCTCCAAAACAAACAAAAGAAATGATCAAAAATAGAATTTACCATTCTCACACTCCAATTGATGAAACTTGGAAGCCTTTACTTGTGGGAAGTAATATTAATAGTTATTCAATAGACACAAGAAATATTCAGTATATTAAGTATGGTAAAAACCTTATGTATTCATCTAGTCAGATCAAAATGGAGAGTCCTAAAATATTAATCAGACAGACCAGTGACAAAATAAGAGGTTGTTATGATGATGAGAAATTTTATTGTCAAAATTCTATCTTCATAATCACATCGCAGTCGATAAATTTAAAATATTTATTAGCTCTTCTAAATTCTAAATTACTCAATTTTTACTATATGAATAAAAATCCTCAAGAAGGCAAGATTTTTGCAGAAATAAAGCCCAGTGTTATTGAACAAATTCCTCTTGTAGTAGCCAATAATACAATTAATTGCAAATACATTGTTTTTCTAGTTGACAAAATTCTCACCGCAAAAAAAGACGATCCTACTGCTGACACAAGCGAATTAGAAAAGCAGATCGATCACTTAGTTTACAAACTCTATCAACTCACCTATAATGAGGTAAAAATCATTGATCCAGAATTTGAGCTTACAGAACAAGAATATCTGGACTTACCCTAATTTATTCTCCGTTTTGCCTCTTGCCTCGTCTTGCCCAAGCAATTTAAATGCTTGACAGCTTAATTTCCGGCCAACTAGCTACCACCGAGGCCAACTTATCCAAATCCCGACGATCTTCGATAAAGGGAAAAACGCCTAAAACTGGACAATTAGTCAAGGATTGAATTAAATCGATCGGTGTTAACTGCTCTATTTCCGTCTCCGTGCGCGGTTCGAGACAATTAAGGATAATTCCGCCCAAATTCACCTTTTTCTGCTCTGCTAGGGCAATATTAGCCACCGTTTGGGAAATCGCTCCCAATTTCACTGGCACCACTAAAAGGGTTTTTAACCGCCATTGAGCCGCTAAATCCGCCACAGTTAGCTCGTGGGTGACAGGACAACCCAAACCCCCTAAACCCTCAATTAAAACCAAATCTTGGCTTTTTTGTAGGTTTAGCAGAGCTTGCCACACCGTCCCTAAAGGAATATCTCGACCTTCCAAATCAGCAGCCACAGGAGGCGCTAAGGGAGCTTGATATTGCAGCGGTGTGATCATTTCTAATTGACCCTGAAATAAACCCTCATACCATTCTCGATCGCCTTGGCCCGTTTGCATTAATTTCATCAGCCCCACGGCCTTGGAGGGATAGTATTTTTGCCAATAAGCCACTAAAGCAGTGGTGACAACGGTTTTACCCGCATCGGTATCCGTAGCCGTAATCAAAAGACTATTCATAAACTCCCGGGCCAAGTTAAGATCAGGTAAAATCACCAATATTTATTATCTTATCCCCATCACCCCACTTCCCAGATATTGCATGGGTAAGATGCAAAAAGAAAAAAAACTGCTGCCAAAAAGGTGAAATAGAATACACTAAATGTATAAGGATATCAATTTTGCTATTTTTCCAGTTGCATACTAGGCAACAGAATTGCAATTGTCTCTCTCATTAGAAATTGGACGGTTTGCCCTGTGGTTTTATCACTTCCCAAGCCCAATGACTCTTTAACAACGGTTCCCCAGCGTTGTTCTGGTGCTTATGCCTTGATGGACAGTCTCAAACGTCATGGCGTTAAACACATCTTCGGTTATCCCGGCGGTGCGATCCTGCCCATCTATGACGAACTCTACCGCTTTGAAGAACGGGGAGAATTACAACATATCTTAGTGCGCCACGAACAAGCGGCCGCCCATGCCGCCGATGCCTACGCTAGGGCCACCGGCAAAGTGGGAGTCTGTTTCGGTACTTCCGGCCCCGGGGCGACCAATTTGGTGACAGGCATTGCTAACGCACACATGGACTCCATCCCGATGGTGATTATCACTGGTCAGGTGAGTCGGGCGGCCATCGGTTCCGATGCTTTCCAAGAAACCGATATTTATGGTATTACTCTCCCGATTGTTAAACATTCCTATGTGGCGAGAAATGCCCGCGAAGTAGCGAGAATCGTCGCTGAGTCCTTCCATATCGCCAGTACAGGACGACCGGGGCCAGTTTTAGTCGATATTCCCAAAGATGTCGGTTTAGAACCATGCGATTATGTCCCCGTCGAGCCGGGAGATGTGAAACTAACCGGCTATCGTCCCACGGTTAAGGGTAATCGCCGTCAAATCGAGGCCGCTTTACACCTCTTGGAAACCGCCGAAAAACCCTTACTTTACGTTGGCGGAGGTGCGATCTCAGCGAATGCCCACGCCCAAATTGCCGAGTTTGCCGAGCGTTTTCAGTTACCCGTCACCACCACGTTAATGGGTATCGGTGCTTTTGATGAACATCATCCCCTCTCGGTGGGAATGTTAGGAATGCACGGCACCGCCTACGCTAATTTTGCCGTGACCGAGTGTGATTTATTAATTGCAGTCGGCGCTCGTTTTGATGACAGAGTAACCGGGAAATTGGAAGAATTCGCCTCGAAAGCTAAGGTCATCCATGTGGACATCGACCCCGCCGAAGTGGGCAAAAATCGCGCCCCTGACGTGCCGATTGTCGGGGATGTGCGGGTAGTTTTAGAACAAATGCTCCATAAAGCCAGAGAATTTGATTATCCCACCAATCCCGATCGCAGCCAAGCCTGGTTAGCCAAGATCGAGCGCTGGCGGCAAGATTATCCCCTGCAAGTACCCCGACCGGAAGGCAGACTTTCCCCCCAAGAAGTAATCGTTGAGGTGGGTCGTCAAGCACCCCACGCCTACTATACCACCGATGTGGGCCAGCATCAGATGTGGGCGGCCCAATTCCTCAAAAATGGTCCCCGACGTTGGATTTCTAGCGCGGGATTGGGGACAATGGGTTTCGGTTTACCGGCTGCGATGGGGGTAAAGGTGGCCATTCCCGATGAGGAGGTCATCTGTATTAGTGGTGATGCCAGTTTCCAAATGAATCTACAGGAATTAGCCACCCTAGCCCAATTTAATATTCATGCCAAGACGATTATTATTAATAATGGTTGGCAGGGTATGGTACGTCAATGGCAAGAAGCTTTCTATGGGGAACGTTATTCTAATTCCAATATGGAAGTGGGAATGCCGGATGTGGAACTGTTAGCCCAAGCTTACGGCATCAAAGGGATTACTATTCGCCATCGAGAGGAATTAGCCGCAAAAATTGCCGAAATGTTGGCCCATGATGGTCCAGTTTTGGTCAATGCGATCGTAACTAAGGACGAAAATTGTTATCCCATGGTCGCCCCCGGTCAAAGTAATGCGCGTATGATTGGTTTACCGAAAATTGTCACCGAGGGTTGTGAAATACACAATTGTCCCAGTTGCGGTGCAGTTAACAGTTGGAATAATAAATTCTGTCCTGAATGTGGGGCGAAATTGTAACCAAAAATTGTTAATTAATTAACCAGCCTCCGTTAAGTATAACGGAGGTTTTTGGCTTTTTCTCTACTATGTGAACATCATAAGTAGGTAGGCGTTAAAAATTATCAGAAACCCCCCTTATCAAGGGAGGCAGGGGGGATCCGCACCCCCCTTATCAAGGTAGGGCTGTTTCATTCTCCCATCAGAATATCAAAAGTAAAAGCGATCACTATCAGGTAAAATGAAAAGTGACCGCCAACCTTTAAAATATATGTTGAGC
>VYMC01000123.1_pt1 | contig 26542 bp, 27 predicted proteins | sample 5115301 | NCBI WGS metagenome assembly VYMC01 (sample SAMN12291802, study PRJNA351875) | freshwater metagenome | isolation source: freshwater lake | place: USA: Michigan, Wintergreen Lake | collected 2013-08-08 | reverse complement strand
TACCGACGCATCTTGACTCAACCAAGGTACTAGGGATAGATCACGGATTAAATAATTGGTTAACTTGTGTTTCTAATCTTGAAACCAGCTTTATTATTGATGGAAAACATCTTATAGCGGTATGCAGTCGAATGAGGTATACTGCAACAAGCTATAAGTCAGTCTAGGCAAGACGATGGTCTGTATCTCACTCAAGCGAATACCGCTCTAGGATCAATCATTCTCTGTAATTCTCTAAAAGCTAACAGTCAGGCCTCCCAAACGGATGCCAGCACCAAAAATGACGAATAAGTAGTCGTCCAAATACTGCTAGAGTGGTGACGGCGACTATGGGCAGGGCGAGGAAATTTAAGTTTTCCTCGCTCAGTTGAGGAAGGAGAAAAAAGCGGGAATGAAGGGCCAAGATGAGAGTTAATAACAGTAAAGCTAACTTAATTCCTATATAAACCGATAAAAAACTATCAAATGACCAAAAATCACGAAAACCGGGCAAATAAATCCAAGTCAGCCCTAGGACTGTTATTACCTGCAACAATAAAGCAGATAACCCAAAACCTTCAAAATATTGCTCAAATTGACGAATTCGGTCTGGTTCTCGGTTTTTGAGGGACTGGGGTAGAACGGTGACTGCCAACAATAAATGTCCACCGGCCCAGACGGTCGCCCCTAGGCTGTGGAGAATTACTAAAATTTTGAACAACACGGGTTTCTCTTGGTCATGATTTGCTAACTTATAGTCCTTGGCTCGGCTATTTCCGAGTATTCAGTAACAATAGATACAGAAAAAATCCTGATATCTTCTCCTTACTAAAAAACATGGATTTAATTTTATGTCATCAAACGGCGGATTTTGACGCTTTGGGGGCAGCGGTGGGTTTATCGTTGCTGAAAGCGGGTAGTCGCATTGTATTAACGGGGGGAGCGCACCCAACGGTGAGGGAATTTTTGTCCCTGCATCGGGATGAGTTCGCTTTAATTGAAATGCGTAGTGTCAATCCGGACAGTATTCGCTCTTTAATTATCGTTGATAATCAGTGGCGAGAGCGTCTGGGAAAAGCCTCCCAGTGGCTCGATTTAGGGCATTTACAGGCGATCGAATTGTATGATCATCATTTGGATAGTGAAAGTGATATTCATGCCTCTAGCGTCCATTTAGAGGCAGTGGGAGCCACCACGACTTTAATTGTCGAAGCTTTACAAAAAGCCCAGATTAAACCAAACTCGATGGTAGCGACGGTAATGGCGCTCGGTATTCACGTGGACACGGGTTCCTTGACTTTTGCCGGTAGTACCCCCAGGGATGCCTATGCTTTGGCTTGGTTAATGACCTGTGCTGCTAACATTAAAACGATCGCCCAATACTGTCAACCGAGTTTTTCCCCGCGCTTACAGGAGTTATTTAGCCTTGCTTGGGAAAATCTAGAGATTAAAACGATCCATGACCGTAAAATCGCCCACGTTCTTCTCCATACTGCCGATTTTATCCCGGGTTTGTCTAGTGTGGCCGAGCGCCTACTGGAATTATCCGATAGTGATGCGCTACTTTTTGGTCATAGTTATAGTAAAGACGAGGAAGATAAATCCCGACAGCGTTTAACTGTGATTGGCCGCTCTAGAATCGATGGAGTGAATCTATATCAGCTTTTTTCCCCCTATAACGGCGGTGGTCATGCTCAGGCCGCTTCGGTGAGTTTTCGCGATGTTCAGCCAGTTCAACAGTTAAATCAACTACTGGGGGACTTAATTGCTCAAATTCCTCCTTCTCCCACCGCGAGGGATTTAATGTCTTCTCCGGTGCAAACAATTCGTCCCGATACTTCCATATCTCAAGCCGAGCGCATCCTTTTCCGTTACGGCCATTCGGGGTTATCGGTGGTAGATGAGCAGGATCGCTTAGTTGGGGTGATTTCTCGTCGTGACCTCGATTTAGCTCTCCATCACGGCTTTTCTCGCTCTCCTGTGAAGGGATACATGACTTGTAATCCGAAAACTATTACCCCCGACACTTCCCTTCAGGAAATCGAGTCGCTGATGGTAACGTATGATTTGGGGCGTTTACCTGTACTAGAAAATGGACAGTTAGTCGGTATCGTCACTCGTACAGATGTATTAAGACAGATTCATCAAAATGAGCGGGTGCGTTTTGAAGGGGTTGCGTTGGTTTCCTGTCTTTTACCAGCGATTAAAGAGCGTTTAGAGCCGATTTTATGGTCATTCCTGCAAGCTGCCGCCGCTGCCGCTCAAAAACGCCGTTGGCATCTCTATCTGGTTGGGGGTGCGGTGCGGGATTTATTGTTAGCCACAGAAAGGGATACCCTATTGTTACAGGATATCGATTTAGTGGTGGATGGTTGCCATCGCGCCGCCGGTGTGGGTGCAGGGGTGGAATTGGCTAATTGTTTACGCGAAATTTATCCGGAGGCCCGGCTATCGATTCACGGGGAATTTCAGACGGCGGCTTTGTTATGGCACAAAGATGAGCGTTTTGGCTCTTTATGGGTGGATATCGCCACGGCACGCACGGAATTCTATCCCTATCCCGCCAGTAATCCCCAAGTGGAGGCTAGTTCGATTCGACAGGATTTGTATAGAAGGGATTTTACAATTAATGCTCTGGCAATTCGCCTAACTTCGCCGAAAGAGGGGGAATTACTCGACTTTTTTGGCGGTATGTTGGATTTACGCGCCCAGCACATTCGGGTTCTCCACGCTAATAGTTTTATCGAGGATCCGACGCGCATCTATCGAGCGGTGCGTTTTGCCACTCGCTTAAGATTTGTTATTGAACCCTTGACAGAAAACTATATTAGGTATGCGATCGAAAGTGGGGTTTATGATCGCTCACGGCAACAAAATCAGAATGCACCCGCTTTACAGTCCCGTTTAAAAGCGGAGTTGAATTATATTTTAGAGGCGGATTACTGGGAAAGTGCCTTAGAAAAGTTGGCTGATTTGGGTGCTTTGCACTGTTTACACGGGGATTTAAGTTTAAATCGGGCTTTATGGCAACAATTGCGCTGTCTCAGTCGTTGGTTAGATTGTTTAAGTCTGGAATTGCCGGTGAATGCTTGGTTGATGCGGTTGGAATTATTAATCGCTTCTCTGGCTGTGGGGGAAAGAATAGCGATCGCTAATAATTTACAATTGCCTAAAGATACTGTGGAGCGTTTACAAAAACTAGAAGTTATGGAAAAGGAGATTAGCAATAATTTTGCTTATGATCGACCCGTTAGTCAAATTGTCAGCTTTTTCAATGGTTATCAGGTTCCTAGTTTGTTACTGGTGGCGGTGAGGAGTCAGCCTCGGATTCGGGGTTTAATCTGGAAATATTTAACTAAATGGTCGCAGATTGAGGCTCCTATCGACGGCAATGACCTAAAAGCTTTGGGTTATCAACCCGGTCCCCAGTTTAAATCGTTACTTGCGGCAGTGTTGGGGGCGACTTTAGATGGAATAGTCAGCAATAAAAGCGAGGCTATGGCTTTTATTGCTAGATTAACTAAGTCAGCAGATTAGGTATCGGCTGCCCCTTCATTTTCCGAAGATTGTCTTTGATCGCTGGAATAACCGCCTCTACCTCCTCTGGTGGTGGTACGATTAGAGGCAGCCCGGAATTGACGCGCGTAGGCGCGGTTGCGCTCCGCTTTTTCTTTTTTCAAATTACGACGTTTAGCCACAGGAATCTCCTTGGGATATTAGATAGACAAGCGGGGAAACGAGCGATCGCTTCCCCCATTGACAATGAAAAGAAGTTAGGTAATCATAGCCTAGAATGGTTGCGATCATGGATTAGTAGCGACGCTCTCGGTTGCGATCACCACCAGCGAAGGAAGATTTGGGTTCTTTTTCACGAGCTTGATTGACTTTTAATTCTCGTCCCATCCATTGGGCGCCGTCAAGAGCGGTAATAGCGGCCGCTTCTTGCTCTGGGGTTTCCATTTCCACGAAAGCGAACCCGCGTTTTCTTCCTGTTTCCCGCTCCATGGGGAGGTGAACGCGCTTAATTTTACCGTATTCGTTAAAAACCTCAACTACGTCTTCTTGGTCAACCTCGAAGGGGAGATTACCAACATAAATTGACATAAAACCTATCCTTGCACAGATAAAAACAACAGATTTGTGGAGAACCAAGATTTCGGGAACTAGCTGAACCAATACTAAACAGAAACGCTTTGACCATTAATACTGACAACGAGCCGCACTGCCGACTTTTATTCTCAACCTCCATCCTAGCACATAGCTATTAGCTTTGATTAATGCTGCCGCTCCCGCCACCTGAGCAGATAAACTAGACTAGAATGCTGCCCTAGAAAATGCCCTAATTATGAGTTTATCCCCCCATCCGATCGAAACTGCCCTAAAAACCTTAGCAGGGAAAGCGGAAAATTCCATCAAAGAAACAACAACCCTAGAAGACTTAGAACAGCTAAGGGTGAATTATCTGGGTAAGAAAGGAGAATTATCGCAGATTTTACGCGAAATGGGCAAATTAAGCCCCGAAGAGAGGCCGCACCTCGGTGCGATCGCTAATGAGGTCAAAGAATTAGTACAATCGCTGCTGGAATCCCGGCGAGAAAGTCTAAATAATGCCCAAATTCAAGCGAAATTAGCGGCGGAAACCCTCGATGTCACCCTACCGGCTCTTAGCCGTCCTTTAGGGCGAATTCACCCCTTAAATAGCACAGTTGATCGCATGATCGATATTTTCGTCGGTCTGGGTTACAGCATCGCCACCGGGCCGCAGGTAGAAAGCGATTATTATAATTTTGAAGCTTTAAATATCCCTGCTGACCATCCGGCCCGGGATATGCAGGATACTTTTTTCCTGAGGGATGGTAGTTTATTGCGGACCCATACCTCCCCGGTGCAGATTCGCTACATGGAAAGTCACGAACCCCCGATTCGGATTGTGGCCCCGGGCCGGGTTTATCGTCGTGATACCGTGGATGCAACCCATTCCGCGGTTTTCCATCAAGTGGAATTATTAGCGGTGGACCGGGGATTAACTTTTACGGATTTGAAAGGAACAATTAAAGAATTTCTTAAGCAAATGTTTGGGGCCGATTTACCGGTTAAATTCCGCGCTTCCTACTTCCCTTTTACCGAACCCTCGGCCGAGGTAGATGTACAGTGGAAAGGCAAATGGTTGGAGGTGATGGGCTGTGGTATGGTGGATCCTAATGTCTTAAAAGCAGTCGGTTATGACCCCCAAATCTATACGGGTTTTGCTGCTGGTTTTGGCGTGGAAAGATTTGCTATGGTATTACATGAGATAGACGATATTCGCCGTTGTTATAATAGCGATATCCGCTTTCTCCGCCAATTTTAGGGGGATAAACCCGATGGTCATGAGTGAAGATTTAACCAAAAAAAGACTCCTATCCGTGGCTTGTCATGCCTCGATCCTTTTGAGTGCTACGCTGGTATCGGTGGGGATTCCTTTAGCTATTTATTTTATTTCCGATGATGGAACGGTGAAGGAAAACGCCAAAGAAGCTTTAAACTTTCACCTGAATATGTGGTTATACTACCTCATTGCTGGGATTCTAGTTTGGGTTTTAATCGGTTATTTGCTCTTAGGGATTCTTGCTGTGGTGAATATTGTTCTCCCCATTCTTGCTATTCTGCAAGTCTGGAACGATGCTTATAAGGTTTTCCGTTATCCTTTTATTTTCCGGGTTCTGTAATTAATTATCGGGGTTGCAACCTGTTCAACCCTTTTTTAGTCCTGTTGCTGCTAGAAAAATACCTCTGGAGTTTATGACTAAAATTGTCATCATCGGTGCGGGGATAGTAGGGGCCACCATTGCCTACGAATTAAGTGCCATCGAAGGATTAGAAATTACCCTCATCGATGAAAAAAAACCAGGACAAGGAGCAACCGGGGCAGCCCTAGGGATTTTAATGGGGATTATCAGCCATAAAACTAAAGGTAGAGCCTGGAAACTGCGGCAAGAAAGTTTAAAACGTTACGAAACCCTCCTTCCTGAGCTAGAATCCCTCACCGGCCTGACTATTCCCTGTCACCGTGATGGCATTGTCCTCCTGCGATCGAGTGCCGAAGACGAAGAAAATTGGCGCAAGTTAGCGCAAATCCGCCAAGAACAGGGATATTGTCTAGAAATCTGGGATAAAGAGACTTTAAACCAAAAATGTCCCCAAGTGGCCAGCGAGCATCTCCAGGGTGCTATCTACTCCCCCAGTGATCGTCAAATTAACCCAGTCCTGCTCACGGAGGCTCTCGTCGCTGCTGCGGCAAGAAGGGGGGTAAAATGTCAATTTGGGGTAAAAGTTGAAAATTTCGGGAAGACAGAGCTTCATGGCTCTAATTTGAGGCAATGCACCCAGGTTTATAATTCCAATGGTATAGAGGAAAGCGACTTTTTGATTCTTTCTGCGGGAATTGGTTCTACTGCTTTAACCGCAACTCTTAGCCATCCAGTGGAAATCCGACCGGTTTTAGGGCAAGCTTTACAGATAAAATTGACGCAAGCTTCAGAAAGTTCCGATTTTAAGCCGATTTTAACGGGAAATGACCTGCATATTCTGCCTTTGGCTGGAGCGGAATACTGGATTGGGGCAACGGTAGAATTTATGGACGAAAAGGGCGAAATTATCCCCGATACTGCCCTATTAGAGCAAGTGTATCAACAGGCGATCGCTTTTTGTCCCTCTTTGGCCGCGGGTGCGATCGTGCGTACTTGGTCCGGTAAGCGACCGCGACCGGAGAAAAAATCCGCTCCCATCATCGAATATTTGCCCGGATACGATAACGTTATTCTGGCCACGGGACACCACCGCAACGGGGTTTTATTAGCCCCCGCTACCGCTAAAATGGTCAAGGAAATGTTAAGTGGTAAGTTATAGCGGTTCTCGTTGGCGTGAGGCACATACAGATGACTGTAACGCTTATCCAGTAAGGCATCTGCTGTACTTCATCCAATCAGGAACCGCTATAGGGTTGGCTGAAAAAGTTTGTTGATGGGGTTAGGAGTCAGTATTCGGCTTTTTTCTCCCCTCTCTACAATAATTACTCGCAGCCAGAAATACGTTGGTTACTATCATACTTTGTGCTTTTTGTCAAAAAAACTTTTTTTTTGCAATAAAACTACATAAAAAAAAGATCATCGTTGTGGGTGAAATTGACTGATTGACCCGTCTTAATTAGGATCACCTTCTAGGTGTGGCAAGGGTTTCAACCATTGCTGCCCAAAAAAGCACAGAATAGCCGATTATGAAATTGTATCAAATCGCTGTAACCTTCATAACATCGTTGTTAAATAAAAATCTTTCTCAATTAATTCTTAAGAATTTATAAATATTGCGGAATGTTAATTTAAATATTCTCAAGTTTTTGCAGTCAATAAATAATTTTTACTTATCTTTGTCGGAAAATAGAACTCCCGCAACAATCCAACATCTACCATTGGGTTAGGAGTCAGTATTTAGGAGTCAGGATTCGGCTTTTTTCTACCCTCTCCCTACTCCCTTCTCCCCTCTCCCTGCTATCGGCAGCCGATGACCCTATCTGACCAAGAAAGACAACAACTCTGCGACACTGCTCGGGAAGTGGCGAAACTTTCCTATTCTCCCTATTCCCGTTTTCGGGTGGGGGCAGCGGTCTTGACAAATAAAAAGATTTATGCTGGTACTAATGTAGAGAACGCGAGTTATGGCTTGAGTTTGTGCGCGGAAAGGGCAACTTTAGCGCAAATAATCGCAGCGGGCGATCGAGAAGTACGGGCGATCGCTATAGCCTGTATCGATGGGAAGGATGATATTAGTCAGTTAACTCCCTGCGGGGCCTGTCGTCAATGGATAGCCGAATTAGCACCGCAAGCGGAGATTATTATCTGTGGAACTCAGCAAAATTATCGTTTTCATCTCTCGGATTTACTGCCTTTTTCCTTTCGTTTTTAACTGTGGGTAAAGTGGGGGGTTTAAGGTACTACAACGCTATCACCTTGAGGCACTTTTGACTATTTAGCAATCGTTTTAATCTTCGGCTACCTCTGAATTTTTAGCCGCTGCCGTTGGAGCAAGAGCCTGATTATCTCGCATCACTCTAATTAAGAATCGTAGTGCCTCATTAACTGCATCAGCACTAGGAAACATTTCTGCCACATCAGGTTCTAACCGTACAGTAACTCCACCAAAACTTTTTCTTCCAGGGCCTAACTTTCTGACTCGAAGGCTCTTGAAGTCATACTCTGCCCGTAAATCATCTTCCATTCCTGACTTATCCCTGTTCATAGGTTTCTCGCTCGGTTTTTGTTACTTCTCTTGCGCTAGTGAGACGTGTTCGGTAATTGCTTGGGGAACATGAACATCCATGTACAAGGCAATAGTCATTTACAGTAGCCCTTTTGCTTTCATACGAACATAAAAAGGCGACTTGGCAGCTTGATTGGTCATATTTTCTTGTACTTGTTGCCATTCCAGGGTGATTTCTTGGTCAATTTCTTCTTGATGGTCAAAATAGTAACCCATGGCTGCATGAGCTTCGGCTAGGGTTAAATAAAGGTGTTGACGACAGATTTCTTCTACGGACCAACCATAGGCGATGTAGTCCATGACAATTTGAGCAACGCGGATACGCGGTAATCTTTGTAAATGTGCGGGTTGGTTGTCACTTTTTTCTATGTGTGGATAGGTTAGAGCTAACATAGGGCCTCTAGTTAATTGATTTGACCCATTCTAACAGTTTTAGGCGTTGCTGAATCAAGATATGGATGCTAATTGTGCATCCTATCCAAAAGTTATAGTCATTTCAGATAAGTCTGATACATTAGACCGTTAGGTGAGGAGTCAGACTTCGGCCTGAACAGATGCGATCGCTATTATTCTCGTTTCTGATGGCCGATAGATTTCTTTGGTTAGACAGAAATATCGCAATATGTCCCAATTCAGATTAGGGCTGGCAGTATCATACAATCACCAAAGTTGATCAATTAAGTTAAACTAATTTAGTAACCCTATGGAAGTTAATTATGTTTGTTGAAACCATTGAGGCAATTGGTACAGGTGTAGGCGTAGTTGAGATTTCGGAGAAACTATTTCCCACATTTAAGAGAATTTTTAATTTATTGAAGAATGGAGAATTAAAAATTGCAATTTTTGGTGCTGGTGGCACGGGTAAAAGTACCCTCGGTAAGCTATTATCGGGTGAGTTTGAGTTAAGCGGTCTCCTGCAAACTTATCAAGAGTCAATATCAATTAAACAGTACAAGCTGGAAAGTAATAATATTGGCTCAGTAATAGTTGCCCCCGGTCAAAAGCGCCGAGAAGATACTTGGGATGATCTTTTAAGAACTTTGGTCGGTGGAAAAATTAAGCTAATTATTCATGTGGTGTCATGGGGTTATCACTCCTTTGGAGAGTTTAGCTATACTCAGCACCGGCTGTATCAAAGTGGTATGACTTTAGAGGAATTTTTAAGAGAATATGCGGCAGTTTGTCGTAATCGATAGTTAGATGTTTTAAGAAGAATAGAGCCACATTTATCAATTTCTGATCAAAGAAAAACCATAGTAATTACTTTAGTTACCAAGCAGGATCTATGGTGGAAGAACAGGTTAGAGGTTAATAAACACTATGTTGAGGGAACCTATGAACAACTTATCCAAAATATTCGTAATAAGCGAGGAGCAAACAATTTTATTCATGAATATCGCTCTACCTCATTAGTAATGGAAAACTTTCTTTCAGGAGATAATGAGTTACTGATACCAACTAGCGAAGGTTATGATCAACGATTAAAAGTTGCCAATTTTAGGTATTTCCTTAATGCGATCGAGTCTCTTTTTCAAATCTCATTGAACGTTCAGATGAAGACAGAAAGCTGATTATCTCTTTGTTAAATTAATACGCGGAGAAACTCCTCAACATCTGTGAAGAGATAGATAACACAACAGCAACAAGGTCATTAATTATAATACCTATCGTTTTTTGCACATTCATGATTTATATGTACTTTGGCAGACAAAAATTAGGAATCTTAAAAAGAAATGCTAGGATAATATCTACAAGACTTGAAAAAGTTATATGTGTTGCCTCTCAATTACAGGAACATATTCTCATCGATTTTGCAGCTCGTCTTGAATTAGCTTTGCGTTTATCAGACGCAGAATGGGCGCTACAAAACTACACAAATCTAATAAACCGAAAATTATTTAGATTGTTCTAAGTCCAATTTTACTCGCCCCTAGCGACATTTTTAAATCTTTCTTGGGCAGCGGAAAAAGCCTCTTTCATCACCCTTTGAATCCTCTGAGGATCGGGTTTTTTACCCCCCATTAAATCGCCAAAATAGACACAAGCACCCTCTCCTAAAGCCCATGTATAGGCAGCAGACCATGAAGCGGCGATGACACTGCCAAAACCGGGGATAAATTTCACCAATTCCCGACCGATGGCCTGGGCTAAAAAGCCACCAGCGATCGCACTGACGACTCCACCGGCTTGGGATGGGGTTAAGACTTGACCGTATAATTTACCTAAAACCCCCACCATTGACACTTGTAGGGCGGTTAACACGGGCATAGTCGCGAAGGGTAAGGGAATCGCCGCCAAGGTTCCCGCTATGACGGAAAAGGCTAACATATAGCGTCGGGCCACGTCCCGATAGAGATGGCCTAATTTATTGCTGGTTTCCCGATCTAAAAGTTGGTGGATGGTGTTAGCCTCGGCTTTTGGCAATAAATCGGCTAGATTGTCTCTAAATGCCTCTAAGCCGTAAAAAACGGGGTTGTAACCGTCTTCCTCTAGGGTAAAGTCTATTAGCACAGAATTGTCGCATAAATCCTTAAAAGTTTCTTTAATTTCTTGATAGGCGCGATTGATATCCTCGAAATCGGGAGGATAAGGGGGATGATCGGCGGTATCAGGAGGATAAAGCTGATGAAGGCAGGTTACAGCCAGTAAACAGGGGATTTTAGGATATTTTTGCCGCAGTTGTTTGGTAATTTCCATAAGGCTATCGGTGGCAAAATCATCAATTTTTACCGTCACGATCAAAACCTGGGCGCGTCCCGTATTTTCGGCTAAATCTGCTAATAATTCGGCGATTATCGTGTCTGTGTGTTGATAGGCATCTCCTAACCCCACTGTATCGGTAAAAATCAACAGGGGTAAATCTTCTGCGGGGTAGGTGTAGCGCTGGGTGTTCTGGGTGTGGGGCCGGAAACCTTGCCCGACGATTTCCGCCGAAACTCCCGTTATTCCCCGAATAATCGAACTTTTTCCCGTTTGGGGTTTACCGATTAACAGCGCTTCGGTGGTGGGTAATTCTTGACGGACTTTTTCTAAAATTTCCGCCACTTGAGTGTCACTGACACTAAACCACTGGAGAACAGTATTAGTCAACTGGTCGATGGGGAGTCTTTTCATCACTTCCCCCGTGAGACTATTCCAAGTATTGACCAAGGAATCAATGGGCAGTTTATTAGTCATGGGGATTAGAAGGGTTTATGATAACTAAAATAGAGATTTTCAGCCATAGAATCAGACGATGACAAAAGCCGCAATTAGTCCGCAAGATTTATCATGGCCTTTTTGGCCAATTGTACCACTTTATCCCTACGGTAAAAGACGGACAATTTGCCAAGAAGTGGCGAAAGATACGCTCTGGACATTTGAGCAATTGCAGGGTATTTTTTATGTGGTCGTGCCGATTCGCATGACGGTAATTAAGTTAGCATCTGGGGGTTTATTTGTTTATGCACCTGTGGCCCCGACTCCGGAATGTATTCGCTTAATGCGTGAGTTGGAAAGTGAACACGGGGAAGTTAAATATATTATTTTGCCGACGATTTCTGGAATTGAACATAAGGTTTTTGCTGGTCCTTTTGCCCGTTATTTTCCTAAGGCTATAGTTTATGTTGCTCCTAATCAATGGAGTTTTCCTCTTAATTTACCTTTGAGTTGGTTGGGTTTACCGGCAAAACGAACGGAAATTTTACCTGCTGACTCGGCAACTACTCCTTTCGGAAAAGATTTTAGTTATGAAATTTTACCCGCAATCGATCTGAATGTGGGATACTTCTCGGAGGTGGCTTTTTTTCATCACTACTCTCAAACTCTGCTGCTGACTGATGGCATTATTTCTATCCCAGAAGATCCCCCCGCTATTTTAGAATTAGACCCCTATCCGCTGCTGTTTCACGCTAAAAATACGGCTAAGGATCTGGTGGAGGATACCCCAGAAAATCGCCGTCGGGGTTGGCAAAGAATTTGTCTTTTTGCTCTTTATTTTCAACCTCCTGTTTTAGCTGTTCCCAATTGGATTAAGGTCTTTAGAGATGCTTTTACTGCTAAGGAAAAGAGTAAAAAAGCCTATTTTGGTTTATTTCCTTTTCAATGGGGGGATGATTGGCAAAAGACTTTTTTAAATTTGCGTCGCGAGGGGAGGTTAATAGTAGCCCCAATTTTGCAAACTTTGATTCTTAATCGCACTACTGACGAGGTTAGTCAATGGGTTGAGAGAATTTCCCAATGGCCGATTAAACAGGTTATTCCTTGTCACTTTGCTAGTCCGATTCAAGCTGATAGTCAAGAGTTTCAGCAGGCTTTTTCTTTCTTGTCAAAAGATTCTTATTTACCTAAAGATGACTTGGAATGTTTAGAAAGTATTGATAGTTTTTTAGTGCGCTGGCGATTGACTCCTCCGCCTGATAAAAAATTGTAATTTATGGCTGAGAACTGCTATAATGTATGCGGTTGTTAGTTGATTGCTAATCAAGGTCATGCAAATTCCCGAAAATCCCAGTAATGATGACATCAGAGCGGCGTTGATTCAATTAAGTGATGAAGTTAGTGATTTGCAAGAAAAATTCAACCAATCACAGGACGCATTCAGTAAGTGGCGAGATGAAATAGGACAAAAAATTGATCGCATAGATTATAAATTTGATGCCTATCAAAAAGGTACAGACGGTATGGTGAGAATGGCTACTACTATCATCATTGCCACCGCTTCTGTGGTAGTTTTATCTAGTCTTAGTCCTACGGTGACAGCAATTATCACCGCTTTATATTCTGCTAATGCTCATTAGTTACTTTATCACTCAATTCTGGTGCGTTACGCTAACACACCCTACCTTTCCTGAATTTTTACCCGTTTGTTGAATTGATTCATAGCTAGGGAAATCACCAGATTAAAGAATAAATAGGTTGCCATAACTACTATTAACATTTCCACTGCTTTTCCTGTCTGATTAGCGATGGTACTAGAGATAGCATAAATATCATTATACCCGATAGCGATCGCTAAACTAGAGTTTTTAACAAGGTTTAAACATTCATTAGTTAAAGGAGGAATAATCACCGGCAAAGCTTGGGGAAAAATCACTAATCTCATCACTAATAAAGGTTTTAATCCCAAGGCTTTAGCTGCTTCCCATTGTCCCCGATTAACCGATTGAATCCCCCCCCGTACTGTTTCCGCAATAAAGGCAGCTGTATAAACAGTTAAACCGATTAGGAGAGTAGCAAACTCAGAAGAAAGATGTAAACCGAAGTCAATATTTTGATTAAGAGGATTAACTTGGGGACTTTGCCATTCTAAACCCCAGATTAGAGGAATTATAACTAGGATTAGTAGGCTAGTTAGGCATAAACTAAGTTTATTTTTTAGGTATAAAAATACTGAGAGAATTATTCCTAAAATTATTATAGCTAAGGCTAACCATGTCCTGAAACTATTAGCAGGAAAAGGCAAATAGACTCCTGAGTTATTTAAAAATACACTGCCAAAGAACTCTAGAGAGTCCTCAATCTTCGGCAGTTTCAGAAATACAGCAAAATACCAGAAAAATAATTGTAATAATAGAGGAGTATTGCGAATAGTTTCCACATAAATTGTTGCCAACTGACGAATTAACCAATTATCGGACAAGCGACCTAACCCGATGACTATTCCCAGACTAATCGCCAAAAATATGCCAGTAATCATAATGCGAAGGGAATTAACTAATCCCACCAAAAGAGCGCGAAAATAGGTATCGGTGGGACTGTAGGCAATAGGAGAGTCACCAATCGCAAAAGAGGCTGGTCGGTCGGGATCAAAGAGAAAGCCAAAGCCAAAACTTAAGCGTAAGCGTTGGAAATTAATCACTAAATTGCGACCAAAAAACCAGAAAATTAGGCAGACAATTATCAGGATAATTACCTGTATAAAAATCTTCTGAAATCGCTCATCGTACCAAAAAGAGTTTTTTTGAGGTAAGGTCATATTTATTATAAGTAAGTGGTTCTAATTAAATCGAAGATAGATTTTGCCTCTGATCCCCCCTACCCCCCTTGATAAGGGGGGTGCCGATAGGCGGGGGGATCAGACAATTTTTAACACCTACCTACTTATATAGTCCATAATTTGTCACAAAAGAAATCGGTGACTTTTGGCCACCGATTGAGAAAATCAAAACAGATTTAGATAACCCCCAGACGGGAGAGACCGAGGATAACACCGGCGCCGAGGACGTGACCAAAACTGGTAGTACCCAGTAAAGCGCCTAATCCCATACCACCGAATAAAGCGGGGGAAGGTAAAGCAGGACCGACATTTTGTTGTTGAATAGTCGCTTTACCGAAAGCAATAGCGAGAATATTGCAGATAATCATGACAATCGCCACTTTGGGACTCCATTCGCTGGAACCTTGTACGGCGGTGGCGGCCATTAGTAGGGTTGAATACATTGAAATTCTCCTGAACAGGTCGTTTTAAGTTTTTAATCTTAAAGGTAGTTTTCACCCCACATCACTCCCTGTTGCAATACTTAATAATCAAAAGCACAGGAGTCAACCATACGGCCGATTCGTCTCCACTTCTGAACTACTCGCTTAGTACAAATTTAAGTTTAAGCCTACTTCTCTAGCAAAGACGGCTAATCCTTTCTTTTCAATGGTTTTGATAGCTTTGGTGGAGATGCGTAGTTTTACCCAACGGTTGCCTTCCGACCACCAAACTCTTTTCCATTGTAGGTTAGCTTCTTGTAATTTTTTGGTGCGACGGTGGGAGTGGGACACCGCATAGGCGTTATTGGCCTTTTTCCCCGTCATAGTACAGACTCTAGACATAATTTACTCCTGTGCGATCGATGTTTGTCAATAGTCAACCTTTCTAGTCTAACTCAAATCTCGTCAGAATTCCCCCACCCTTCCCCTGGGTCAAGTGAACGGAAATAAATCTAACAGCAAGTGGGGGGATTAAGAAGTTGATTAAACCGGTTCACTGCTCAGACAATTTCGACAATTGCATCAAAGGTAATGGTGAGAATATTGTCAACAAATTTAGTTGTAATTTGTTACTGGATAGAAACTATTTTAATAAGTTTTAAATAGTTTCTATCATTCTGGTTAATTCATTGTTATTTTTCCACAATTTTACTTGAAAATCTTGGTATATTTTGGCGATAAAAGGAGCTTGATTGCCTTGAGTTATTCTCTCGATTTTATCTATTGTTTCCACAAAAATATTAACCATTTTTTGACGAGGTAAGTTACCAGAAACTAGAACAAATACTTGAGCCTGATAACGGGCTATCTGTTGAACTTCTAAAATATTTCTACCAATGTTTACATCTTTAGTTAATACTATCCATCCTCTTTGACTAACAATAGGTAGCCACTGCGTATCTGGTGCATCTGGGGCAAAATGGGCATGATGAAATTCAATATTAACCCCTATTTTTTGCAAAGCTTCACCGATAGACTTTCCTAAAGCGCGGTCGATAAAAGAGGTGTATTTATAGGTCATGCCGCTTGCCAATTGGACTCGAATAAAATCGCTTTTTTAATTTGCCAAGGTTGACAATTATAATCATTGGCAATATCTTCTATAGAGTCCCCCGCATCATAAAGTTCTGTGACAATTTTAGTGGGAATTCCTGTTACTGTGATCACGGGTTTTCCGAAGGAAATATTCGGGTCTATCATGAGGACTTTATCAGTGAAGTCTTCCCCTTTTAGGTTGATAGTGGGAAAAAGCCTTGTGGCGATATCTCGCTCATCCCATTCAATACGAGTTAAGAGATTATTTAAGACTTGTTTCATCGCTAATTGTCCCGAACGGGAGGCATTAATTAAATGTTCAAATTGTTCAATCAAAAGGTCAATTCCATCGGTACTAAATTGTTTTTGAACTAGAGGATGATCGGTGTTAAATTGTTCACTAATATAGTCTAGGGTAAGTCTAACTTTATCGAGAGGGATGTTATGAACGGTGCGAATAACTCTTAAAACGTGCGCTTCCACTAAGTTAGTAAAGGAAAGTTGCGGAATATTCGGATTAGGCCGTTGAATGAGGGGTAAAAACTCTTTTTGTCCTTTTTTGGTGGGGTAGGTGCGTCCTCGTACCCACGTTCTCAGAGTGGGTAAAGGAATATGGAGATAGCGCGCAGTATCGGCTATACTGTAGGTGGGAACATTGTAGAGATGCTCTAGAGATAAGGGAGATGATACTTTGACCATCGTTAATATTTTGGTGAAGTTGTTGGGATGAGATTATCGCCTATCGATTATCTCATTTTAGCTGATTTTGGTATCCTTGAGGATAGGGATAAAGTAGGATGAGGGCATCTCAGTGGACATTGGATCCAAATGAGGTTATATTTTATCTATAGGAGAACGTTTGTATGTCGCAACGATAATGAGTAACTCACTGCCAAAATATTTAGAGGAAATCACAGGAATTTATCAACAGGGTAACGCCACAGAACACAGTTATCGTCCTGCTTTAAAAAAATTAGTTGAATCCCTCAATAATAACCTACAAGCTCTCAATGAACCGAAAAGGATTGCTTGTGGCGCTCCGGATTTTGTGATTAATCAGGGTATGGTAGAAATTGGCCATCTGGAAGCAAAAGATATCGGAACTTCTCTGAAAAAGGTTGAAAATACTCCCCAAATAAAACGTTATTTACAGGCTTTGGGTAATTTAATTATCACCGATCATTTAGAATTTCGTTGGTATGTATCGGGAGAATTGCGTCTATCAGCGTCCGTGGCAACTCTTAATCAAAAAAAGCAAATTAAACCTGATTCCCAGGGGATTTCACAAGTAGAACAAATGTTCTATCAATTTTTTCTCTCGAAAGTTATTCAGATAACAACACCGCGAGAATTGGCGAAAAAAATGGCCGCTTTAGCGCAGTTAATTCGAGATGCGATCGCACAAGCTTTAAAAGATCAAGATTGCGGGGGAATGCTGCGGCAACAATTGCAATCTTTTCAACGAGTTTTAATTAGTGATCTCAAGGAAGCGCAGTTTGCCGATATGTACGCACAAACAATTTGTTATGGTTTATTTGCGGCACGCTGTAATACGGATCAAATCAGTTCTTTTTCCAGGGAAACGGCAGGATTTCGACTGCCAAAAACTAACCCTTTTTTGCGGGGAATTTTTCATCAAATTGCTGGTACAGAATTAGATGAGCGGATTACTTGGGCCGTGGATACTCTAGCCACTATTTTACAACAAACAGACATGGAGGGGATTCTGGGCAGCTTTGGAAAACGCACCCGCAAGGAGGACCCTGTAGTTCACTTTTATGAGACTTTTTTAGCCGAATACGATAGTAAGATGCGTGAGTCTAGGGGGGTTTATTATACTCCTGAACCCGTGGTTTCTTACATGGTTCGCAGTGTGGACTATATTCTAAAAAATAAGTTTCAGATTCCTAAAGGTTTAGCCGATGCCAAAAAAATTACGATTAAAAATCCTAATAATAGCCAAGAAACTCAGGAAGTACACCAAGTTTTAATCCTCGATCCTGCGGTGGGAACCGGCACTTTTTTATACTCTGTTATCGATTATATCTATGAGAGTTTTCGTCAACAGAAAGGGATGTGGTCTAGTTATGTTAGTAAACATCTATTACCGCGTCTCTTTGGGTTTGAGTTACTGATGGCTCCCTACACCGTAGCACACATGAAGTTAGGTTTACAACTTCAGGAATTAGGCTATGATTTTAGTGCCGATGAACGCTTGGGAATCTATCTCACCAACACCCTACAGGAAGCTTTTCAAATTCCCCCTGCTGACGGTTTTTTAAATCGTATTCGCGATGAAGCAGAGTCAGCGCAAGGTGTTAAGCAAGAACATCCGGTTATGGTGATTATTGGTAATCCTCCCTACTCTGGACATTCCGTAAATACAGGAGAATGGATTAAGGAATTATTGAAGGGAAAAGATATTATTTCTGGAGAAAAAACTGCTAGTTATTTTGAAGTAGATGAGCAACCTTTAGGCGAAAAAAATCCCAAATGGTTAAATGATGATTATGTCAAATTTATTCGCTTTAGTCAATGGCGCATCGAGAAAACTGGTTACGGAATTTTAGCTTTTGTTACTAATCATGGTTATTTGGATAACCCAACTTTTCGGGGAATGCGTCAAAGTTTATTAAAAACTTTTGATGATATTTATGTTTTAGATTTACATGGAAATAGCAAGAAAAAAGAAATCTGTCCCGACGGTTCACCCGATCAAAATGTGTTTGATATTCAGCAAGGTGTAGCTATTGGTATTTTTATTAAGTATCAAGATAGTCAGCAAGATTTAGCGAAGGTTTATCATGCTGATTTGTGGGGTAAAAGAGAGATGATTGAGAATCAAGTTATTATCGGTGGTAAGTATCACTGGTTAGATGAAAATGATATTAGTTCAACTGCTTGGCAAGAATTACAACCTGATTCTCCTTTTTATCTATTTAAACCTCAGAATATTAATCTGCGCTCGGAATACGATCAATTTTGGAAAATTACTGAAATTATGCCAGTTAATAGTGTTGGTATCGTCACAGCTAGAGATAGTTTAACTATTCAATGGAGTGAAAAAGAAATTTGGGATATAATCAATGATTTTATCAATCTCAGTCCAGAACAAGCTAGGATTAAATATAATTTAGGTAAAGATTCTCAAGATTGGAAGATAGATTTAGCACAGAAAGATATTAAGCAATCAAATTTATCTAAAGATAACCTTTTACCCATTTCATATAGACCTTTTGATCAAAGATATACCTATTATACAGGTAATTCAGGTGGGTTTCACTGTAGAGCAAGAATTGATACTATGCGTCATCTAAAAGAAAATAATTTAGGATTTCATCTATGCAGACAAATAGTCAGTGAAACTTGGCAACATATTTTAATTACTAATCAGCTTACAGACGATTCCTATGTTTCAAACAAAAGTAGAGAAAGAGGATACACTATGCCATTATATTGTTATCCTGAAACTCAGGCAGAGAAAGATATGGGAATGTCTCGCCGTCCCAATCTAGCGCCAGAATTTATTAACAAACTTTCGGCAAAACTTGAATTAGAATTTATCAGTGATGGCAAAGGAGACAAAAAGAAAACCTTTGGACCGGAAGACATTTTTAACTATATCTATGCTGTCTTTCACTCTCCCCAATATCGCCAACGTTACGCCGAATTTTTAAAGATAGACTTTCCTCGTGTTCCTCTCACCAGTAATCAAGAATTATTCTGGGAATTAGTCAAAAAAGGTGACAGATTAGTGCAGTTACACCTGATGAAAGCAACGGGAAAAGAAATTAGTAGCTATCCCGTGGCGGGTTCTAATCTAGTGGAACAGGTGAAATATGACGAAAATAAACAACAAATTTCGATTAATTCTGACCAGTATTTTGCGGGGATTCCGCCGCAAATTTGGAACTTTTATATCGGCGGTTATCAAGTGTGTCAGAAGTGGCTAAAAGACCGCAAAGGTCGCCACCTTAGCTACGATGACCTAGAACATTATCAACAAATTATCTCCATTTTGGGCGAATCGATCGCAATTATGGAAACTATAGATATAATTATCAATAAATATGGTGGTTTCCCCTTTAATTAACCGACGCTTGAGAGAAGATTAACCTAATTTTTGCCCACTGGCAAGAGTCCCTGTTCACCGATAAATGATTCTCCACTCCCAAGGATGCTCTCTTATTCTTTGTGTCCTCTGTGTCTGGAGTGGTTCCTTCCACTCCCTCGCCAGCAGGACTGTATCAACGAAAATAAACAACAAATTTTGCTATCCTTGAGGGTAGGGATAAAGTAAGTTTCCCGTTTCTTTGCTTAATTGCCTAATTTCAGTTTCTAACAGTTTTCTGACTTCCTGCTCTGCTGATTCTCTGCTATAACCGAATATAAGTTTAAGATTAGTGTCACAATCTCTAAAGGGGTAAACTTTCTCTGTAAGGATTCAGGTCATACAAAAAGCAGTCAACCCCTTCGCTGAAAGCCTTAATTTTCGTGCTTATTGAGAATAAAACTGTTAGTTTAGCGAGTTCTGAGATTTTAGAAGCCGCTCTGTGACTGCATTTGAGACACCTGAATCCTTACCTTTCTCTTGAATACAATTAAATCCATAAATTTCAATATCTTTTAAAATTAATTGTTCTAAACACCATATTTTACCTTCAAGGTAGCCAGTAATCTGATTAGTTTCAGGAACATTTAAATTTTTTAAGCAGCGTTTATCTCCCGTGAGTAAATAGCTTAAATTATTTTGTTTATTCAAGTAGCTAACATAACTGAGGAGAATAGCCTCACCTATGTCTATACCTTCGATTTTCTGTAATTGAATAAAATCCTCTTGATTGATATTATTGATTGATATTTTATCGCAGGTTTCAACGACAGATAAAGCGTCTTCTAGGTTATATTTAACGGGGTTTCTCTTCCTTTTTTGTTGCGGTTGCCTTTTAAATTTATATTGAAATGTCTCAAGAATTTTAACTTGATTAATCTCAACTCCAAAGGTATTGGGGGTTTTCTCAAATAAGCCATAGGTGGTCAATTTTAGGATAATGTCATTATCCAAACAATAAACAGAACCTATCAAGATTAAACTCCTAACACCTTTTCTAGATATTCGTAGGTTTCGTCATCAAATTTATCCCAGTCTAACTGATTGGCCAAATATTCATTAATAATCTTATTGCCATTTGGGTTGGGTTCTAATAATTTTAAAGTAGCCATGACTAAAGCAAAGTAGCGCCTGTTATGCCATCCATAGTTCAGAATAATTGCACCTATATCAATATCGGGATGATGAGAGATAAAATGTTCTTGAACATATTTACTCAATTTTTCAGCATTTTGGAATTTCCTATCCCCAAGGCAGTTATCACAATCACCTAAGAGTAATTCAGTGGCAAATTGATTAGCTTCTTCTTCTTCGCTATCATTATCAAATTTAATGTCTTCATCAACTAATACCCCATTGTTTAGATGTGCTAATGCTAAATGTCCTAATTCGTGCGCTAAGTCAAAAGCGAGTCTTGCCGACTGTTGATGTTTTGAACTAAGAATAATTACAGGAGAAGAAGTGGAATGCCATTGAATTAATCCAGCAAATTTCTTAGTATTGTTAGGAAAATGATCAAAGTATCCTACCGCTATTCCCTGAGACCAACAATAGTCTAAAAGAGAGGTCAAGTCAACCTTTGGCTGGTCACTTAAGATGTCTTTCCTGATGGTTTTAGCATCCTTAGATAAAGGAGTATAATTAACTTCAACCCCCAAGGAAATTAACTCAACAAACCGACTCGCTAAAGCTTGCGCTAGATAGGGATGTTGGTTATTTTGGCTATTGTGCTGTTTAAATTTAGTATGGGGAGGTCTATTAAATTTGACCTCTTCTTGAGGGGTTAATAAAGATGAGAGGTCAAGATTGAGGTTTTTGGCGATATAACCGGCTCCTTCTAGGACCGCAACGGGTTTATCATTGAGTTCATCATCCCACCAACTGGGTAAGCCATTTTTTCGGACATAATTTTTTTTAAGTCCGATTTCTGAGAGTTTCCCGTAGAGGGATGCCATGGTAAGGCTTTCTGTCATGGTTTCACCCTCCTTTGTCGGCAATACTAAGTTTTTTAAGGTTTTAGGGAATCAAAGTAGATCAGTATATTCTTAGCTCTAAGATACCATCTCTAACTTAATTTTTGCCCACTGGCAAGAGTCCCTTTTCAGCGATAAATGATTCTCCACTCCCAACCAGAGTGATACAATTGTTAACACCACAGACCAAGAGCCAATCGAAGCGAGAGAATAAAAACTGCTATGTTAAAAGCCCTACTGGGAGATCCCAACGCCCGCAAAATTAAAAAATTTCAGCCCCTCGTCACCGAAATCAACCTGCTGGAAGAAGACATTAAAAACCTGTCCGATGAGGAATTAAGGAGCAAAACCAGCGAATTTAAGGAAAGATTGGACAAAGCGAGAAATTATGACGAAAGAGAGGAGATTCTCGAGGAAATCCTCCCCGAAGCTTTCGCCATTGTCCGGGAAGCGGGCATCCGAGTCTTAGGGATGCGTCACTTTGACGTACAGTTATTGGGGGGAATGGTGCTCCACAAAGGACAAATCGCCGAGATGAAAACCGGGGAAGGAAAAACCCTAGTTGCCACTCTCCCCGCTTATTTGAATGGATTGACCGGAAAAGGGGTTCACGTCGTCACCGTTAACGATTATCTCGCCCGTCGTGACGCGGAATGGATGGGGCAGGTACACCGCTTTTTAGGGTTAAGTGTGGGACTAATTCAAGCCGGTATGATTCCAGAGGAAAGAAAGAAAAATTATGCCTGTGACATCACCTACACCACTAACAGCGAACTCGGCTTTGATTATCTGCGCGATAACATGGCCACAGTGATGGGGGAAGTCGTCCAAAGACCCTTTAACTACTGCGTTATCGACGAAGTGGACTCCATTCTCATCGATGAAGCGAGAACTCCATTAATTATATCAGGAGCGATCGATCGGCCCACAGAAAAATATATTCTCGCTGCCGAAATCGCCAAGCAATTAGTGCGCCAAGAAGTAGAAGACGGACCAGGAGACTACGAAGTTAACGAAAAAGACCGTAACGTTTTAATGACCGATGAAGGCTTTAAAAAAGCGGAAGAACTATTAGAAGTTACCGATTTATACGACCAAGAAAATCCCTGGGCGCACTATATTTCTAACGCTATTCGTGCCAAGGAACTCCAGAAAAAAGACGTTAACTATATCGTCCGCAGTGGTGAAATTGTTATTGTTGATGAATTCACGGGACGGGTATTACCAGGGCGACGTTGGGGTGATGGTTTACATCAGGCAGTGGAGGCTAAGGAAGGGGTGGAAATTCAACAGGAAACCCAAACCTTAGCCACGATTACCTATCAAAACTTTTTTCTACTCTATCCGAAATTATCCGGCATGACCGGGACGGCCAAAACTGAAGAAACGGAACTAGAAAAAGTCTATAACCTGCAAGTAACAATTATCCCCACTAACCGCGTTTCTCGTCGGCAAGATTTAGCCGATGTGGTCTATAAAAATGAACAGGCAAAATGGAACGCCGTCGCCGAAGAATGTCAACAAATGCACGAACAGGGTCGCCCGGTTTTAGTTGGTACCACCAGTGTGGAAAAATCAGAAGTGCTTTCGCTGTTATTACAGGGAAGAAAGATTCCCCATAACTTACTTAATGCTCGTCCAGAAAACGTGGAAAGGGAATCGGAAATCGTCGCCCAAGCAGGCCGGGCCGGAGCTGTGACAATTGCCACGAACATGGCAGGACGGGGAACCGATATCATCCTCGGTGGTAACTCCGACTATATGGCCCGATTGAAAATTCGCGAGTATTTAATGCCGAAATTAGTTATGCCCGAAGATGACAATCTGGCCTTTAGTTTACCCAGTTTAGGAGAACGCAATCGCCCCCAAGGATTCGCCCCGGGTAAAAAGAAAAAAAACTGGCGCGCCTCGGCGGAAATTTTTCCCACCGAGTTACCGAAAGAGGTCGAAAATGCCCTAAAAGAAGCGGTTAAATTTGCCGTTGATACCCACGGAACACAAAGTTTACTCGAATTAGAAGCAGAAGAAAAAATCGCCATCGCAGCCGAAAAAGCTCCTACGGATGACCAGGTTATTCAAAAGTTACGCGAAGTCTATAAATTAATTCGCAAAAGTTATGAAGATTACACAGGAAAAGAACATAATGAAGTAGTAGAAAGAGGCGGACTGCACGTTATCGGGACGGAACGCCACGAATCCCGCCGTATTGACAACCAATTGCGAGGCCGGGCAGGCAGACAGGGCGACCCCGGTTCCACACGCTTCTTTTTAAGCCTAGAAGACAATTTATTGCGGATTTTTGGGGGCGACCGCGTGGCGGGTTTAATGGATGCCTTCCGAGTGGAAGAAGATATGCCCATTGAATCGGGAATGTTAACTCGTTCCCTGGAAGGAGCGCAAAGAAAAGTGGAAACCTTCTATTATGATGCCCGGAAACAGGTGTTTGAATACGACGAGGTGATGAATAATCAACGGCGTGCTATTTATGCCGAACGTCGTCGGGTTTTGGAGGGGATGGATTTAAAAGAACAGGTGCTGCAATACGCCGAAAAAACCATGGATGAAATCGTCATGGCTTATATTAATCCCGAACTGCCGGCGGAAGAATGGGATTTAGAAAAACTGATGAGTAAATCTCAGGAATTCGTCTATCTCTTGGCAGATATTACCGCTAAAGATATCCAGGACATGAGTGTTAATGATATCAAGATGTTCCTCCACGAAGAAGTTCGCAAAGCCTACGAAATTAAGGAACGTCAAGTGGATAGTATTCGCCCCGGTTTCATGCGCGATGCCGAACGCTATTTTATCCTGCAACAAATCGATATGTTATGGCGCGAACATCTGCAAGCTATGGAAGCTTTACGCGAATCGATTGGTTTACGCGGTTACGGTCAAAAAGACCCTCTAATTGAGTATAAACAGGAAGGCTACGAGATGTTTTTAGAAATGATGATTGATATCCGTCGCAACGTGGTTTATTCCCTGTTCCAATTCCAACCGCAAGGACAACCCCAAGCAGTGGCTAGTGAACAGTAAAAAGTAAAAGTTGGTTTAAATTGGGGAGAATTGGCTAAGGCTAATTCTCTCATTTTTTTACCTCAAGAAATCAGTCACCCACAATCCACACTAGGACTAAAATTATCAGTCCGATTACTCCATAGGACAGGAACGACCCCAAAAAATTGAGGATTTGTATGGGAAAATGAATCAAAACTTGGTAAGTAAAATCGGCAGTTGCCAGCAAGGCAACGAAAAACATAATCACAAGTGCTATCATACTTAATATCTTCTCAATCTGATAAAATAAATGGCTATCCTTAGCAGGAATTGGCACCCCAAGAAAAAACTCCGAGTCAACTCTCCCGATTCTACCGCAATTTTAACAGCGATCGAGTTATAATAAATCTTTAATTCTAACCGGCTACTTAGTTGATGATAGGTGGTGCTGCCGTCTAACGCACCCTACTGAACTCCCGATGGTCGCGTGCGTCCTGTAGAGGAGGAAGCAGTACAAAAAGTCCAGAAAAAATTAGGTTCCGAGAAAGCAATTCAGGAAATTCGCAAGGAATTAGAAAAAATGAAACAGGAAAATCAGGAACTTAAAAGTCCTTAGACCAAATTAGAAGCGAAAAATAGTTAACCACCGAATTTTGAACAATTATGCAACAATTTATTCAACAGTTAAAAATCGATTTATCCTTGACAGGGATCTAGCAGTTTTATCATTTACTTTCCTGAATATCCTTAGCTAATCATCGCCAATAAACCTTGATAAAAAATCTGAAAACTAGGAGAACAATTATGAGCAGGAGTCATAAATTAAGAAATTTCTCGGGCCGCTTTCACTTTTTCTAAACCTCCGCGATGATAACCAGCTTTTTGAAGTATCTTTTCTAAGTTTTCCCAAGTTCCGCCTGTAATTTCATCGGGTTTTCTGTATTTTGCTTGCTGTCCTACATTAGTAGAAACTTTGGAATAGGCTGAGACTATAGCCTGAATATCACCAAAAAACCAAGCTTCTAGTTCTTCTATGGCAATTCTATTTAACACCTGAAATGTTTTTTTATCTTCGCTAATCGTTTTAGTGATAAGTCCTGTTTGTTGAGCGATATTTTCTAACTTTTCTTTGAGCATTTGACAATCTTCATTGTCTCTATCTACAAGAATAATGATTCGATAATCATTGGGTATCCAGCATTTATAACCTCTTAATCGCTCCGGTAGTTTTTTGATTAAATCGGATTTACCTCGAAAGGCATGAATTTTATAAGTGACATTCTCAAATAATATTTTAGGTAAAATTTGATTTAAACATTCTTGGGTAGAAAATTCTTCAACTAGAAATTCAAGATGCACTTTTTCCCCCCTTTGGTATTAAAGTTAAATGATAGGATTACCCACATCAAAATAGTCCTCCATCCATAATTGACCCAACAAAGCACCATTTTGAATAAATTTCTTAACTCCTTGCATTGCTGAAGTACGTTTAGCTTGAGTAAAACCCTTTTCATCTCGATAAAGCACCCAAACTTCCTCTGGTTTTAAACCATCTACAAAAAAGGGAGAATGAGTTCAGGGTAATCGCACGTCGTTTTGTATAAAATGTAACAGACAGAGGTGACTGAATGTCGTGCCTAGCAGGGCGAACTGATATAAGTTAATCTGAGAGGAAGTAAAAAGTTACATA
>VYMC01000157.1_pt1 | contig 26610 bp, 26 predicted proteins | sample 5115301 | NCBI WGS metagenome assembly VYMC01 (sample SAMN12291802, study PRJNA351875) | freshwater metagenome | isolation source: freshwater lake | place: USA: Michigan, Wintergreen Lake | collected 2013-08-08 | reverse complement strand
AACTAAGATTAGCAACAATCTTGGAATCGGTTGCATCTGATAAAGGTTGGATTATTAAGGCTAAAGAGATAGCCCCAGATCATGTTCACTTGTTAGTAGAATATGATGAGAAAATAGCTATATCTGAAGATGATTTAGTATCTAGTCCCCAAAAAAGCTACAGCAACCGTACAACTACCGATTTAGTCCGTTTATATCTACAAGACATTGGTAGAGTGCCTCTACTCAAACGGGACGAGGAAGTTGAACAAGCGCAACCGGTACAGCGTCATCTGTCTTTACTCAAATTACGCGCCACTGCCGTTAAACAAGGTGATGCACAAGTACAGCAATTTGTCAAGTTAATTAAGATTTGCGATCAACTGACCGCTCGATCAGCCCATCGTCTCTCCCTAGAAACTTGGGCAGTTTCTGCCCAAATCACCGTGTCTGAGTTAAAAAATCTTTTGAAAGCAGGAAAACAGCGTTGGGCGCACCTAGCGGGCTTAGAAGTGGGGGAATTAGAAGAAATTATTAGCCTTGGTACCTGTGCCAAAGAACAGATGATCAAGTCCAATTTACGTCTGGTGGTGTCGGTGGCCAAAAAATATCAGAATCGCGGTTTAGAATTATTGGGTTTGATTCAAGAGGGAACCCTGGGTTTAGAACGCGCCGTCAAGAAATTTGATCCCACCAAAGGCTATCGTTTTAGTACCTATGCCTACTGGTGGATCCGTCAAGGAATTACGAGGGCGATCGTAAATCGAAGCCAGATTATTCGCTTACCGGTTCATATTACCGAAAAACTCAACAGAATTAGGAAAGCACAACGGAAAATCTCACAAATCCGAGGTCGCACTGCGACCGTAGAGGAAATTGCCCAAGAGTTAGCTGTGACTCCCGAAGCAGTGCGGGAAGTGTTGATGACAGTGCCGCGTTCGGTTTCCTTAGAAATAAAAGTGGGTAAGGAAAAAGATACGGAATTAATAGACCTTTTGGAAACCGAAGAAGTGTCTTCAGAAAATCGTCTTGTCTATGAATCTTTGCAAAGAGATATGAGAGAATTATTGGCAGATTTAACCACTCGCGAACGAGAAGTGATTGAATGGCGCTATGGTTTTTTCGATGGTAAATCCCATTCCTTGGCTGATATCGGTCGCATCTTGGAATTATCTGGGGAAAGGGTGCGAAAAATTGAGTTGAAAGCGTTGCAAAAACTGCGTCAATCCGGGCGACGTAACCAAATTCGCGATTATTTTGAAGCGTTGAGTTAGTTAGATCATCAACAGAAGAACCCTACTAGGGAGTTAAATACCCTGGTGATAATCGGGCATTTGGTAGCGGCATCAATCCCACCAATGCCCAAAATATTGCCGTCGGGTTAATAGGTCCAATTTTGTTTCGTCTGTAGGGTGTAGGTTCCGTCGCGCACATTGACCCGATGGGGGATCAGCTTCAGGTCTCGGAAGATATTAGCTTGGTGTTGTAAGGCCGTCAGAGAGCGATCATCGATCGGGATAATGGCACGTTCAGAGGCCCGTTGTTCAAGATTAGTGATGATCGCTGGATCGATCTCGTGGTGAGCTGCCAAGCGTCTCGTCGCCTCTAACTCCTGTTGTTTCGCCCAAGCACCCGCCTCGTTCACCTCTTCTAAAATCACCTTCAGTACATCGGGATAATCGCGTACCAATTCGGGAACCGCATAATAATAGGTCGGCACTTCTAGGGAGGCGTTTTCCCCAAAGATACTCCCTAGATCGGCCACCGATCTTCCCGGATAGGTGCGCGTCTCGGTGGGGGAATAGGGAACCCAGACCACCCAAGCGTCGATCTCTCCGCGACGGAAAAGCACCAGCGCTTCCGGTTGGGTTGCATACACCGGTTCGATATCGCTTAATTCTAGATTCACTCTTATCAGTGCGCGGATGAGGACGTAATGGGCGCTCGAACCTAGATCGAAGGCGATTCTTTTGCCTTTTAAATCCGCCAAGGTCTGTATTGGCGAATCTTCAGGCACGAGAATCGCCTGACCTTTCGGGGCGGTATATTTTTCCTTGGCTACCCGGACAAAGACGTGTTCCGCCGCTTGGGAGAAAATACTCGCCGTACCACCACCACCGCAGAAGTCGATCATTCCGTTGCTCAAGGCCTCGATTAGCGAGGAAGCGGAAAGAAAACTCGTCCACGTTACCGTTACCCCAAAGGGTTTTAAGCGTCTTTCCAGAAAGGCCTGGGAGCGGAGAACTTCCAGATTAGTCATGCCTTCAGGGTAGCCGATCTTGAGGGTTCCTAGCCGCCGCGCTTGTTTGGCTAGGGGAGTGATAGCAGAGGGGGTTGAGCGCTTGAACCAGCGATCAATCGCAATACAGAAGAGAATGCCAGCGATAAATAATCCCACGGTTTCCAATAGCCGGGGGGTCGTATTCTGGGGGAATTTAAAGCTATCGACGAGGTTGAGAATCGGGTTATCCGAGCGAGAATTTTGACCGACGGCGATCGTGTCGGAAAATCCAGCCAGGAGAAAGCTCCCCACCAAGCTGCTCACAAAAAGCACTGCGGGACGAACTCCCCGGCAATTTCGCCAGGGTTTCCAGAGACACTTGATCGAATGGTGGAGCATAGGATTTCTCGCAGAAAACAAGATTTATCGTCGGGAAAGGGGACAAGAGAGAAGAGTTTCCCAACTCCCTCGGCATAGCTGCCATTAGTTTTATCTACATACTATAGAAATCTACGACTCCTCGATTGTGTAACGAAGTACATTTATAAATGTATTCAAAATGATATAGTTTCAAAATGAAATTGCGCCCGCCTTTGAAAGATCGCGGTAATATGGATGGATTGGTTGATCGAAACCGTCAAAATCGGGGTGGCCGCTGGCATAGCCACCACCTTCGATGACAATATTTATCTAACCGGCTTTTTTAGCGAGGTAAATCGTACCTTTCGCCCGGTCCACGTTGTCGTCGGTGAGCTAGTCGGGTTTACGGCCTTAGTATCGGTTAGTATGGTGGGTTTTCTACTCGGCTTAGTCATCCCGCCGATTTATATCGGTCTTCTCGGAATCCTGCCGATCCTCATCGGTGTGAGAAATTTAGTGACTTTAAATCGCGATAACGAGAGGGAAACCGCAGATCGCAAGGTGAATTTGCGAAGAAACGCCCGATTTCACGGGTTCGCCTCGCGAAGACTCTCCCCCGGTCAAGTCCTGAGCGATCGCCAAACCTATCAAGTTTCCGCGGTCACGATATCCAATGGCGGTAACAATCTCGGGATTTATATTCCCCTATTCGCCAATAGTACCGTGGCGCAGTTAGCCGTAATTATTCCGATCTGCTATTTAATTGTTTGCACTTGGTTATTTCTCTCCTATAATCTAACCCGCCTACCGGGGATCGCGGTTATCCTCAGCCGTCACGCGAGTAAGCTTTTCCCCTTCGTGCTGATGTGGTTGGGCCTACGGATTATTCTCGATAACGAATCCTATCGCTTGTTGATTCCAGGTGGGTAAATTAGGCCCCTGTAAAAATCGAAAATCTCCGGTTCGCACGGGAGTCAGAATTGAGCAAGAGAGAATAGATCGCGATAATCGAGAACTCCTTTAGATCAACCTTATCGAGAAAATCCCGATGAATTTATCATTGTTGTCAATCCGATCGCTGTTTCGTCCCCTTCGACTTGGCTCAGGGCAAGCCTTCCATTCGCTATTGCTGCGGGGATTTGTATCCTTCTTGGTATTGGGATTGCTGGGTGCGCTCGCGCTCGCTTCCTGTACGTCCATAAGTCTGATCGTTATCGTCAGCGTGTTTTTGATTCTGGTGGGGGTTTGGTGTGCGATCGCCTACGGGTTGACCAGCGTGCCGACCATTGCCACTATCCTAACCAGTCAGGGAAGTATCTTCGTTCCTTGTGTCCTGATCAGTTTAGGGATTTTTATCGTCAAAGAAAGTATTTCCCTCGCATTTTTGGCCTTAGCAATTAGCTATCTCTGGGCGATCGCCGGTCGCGGTCAGGAACTGGCAAAAAAATAAAGTACCATTTATTGCTAGGGCAGAATTATCCCATCCCAAGGGGTGATTCTCAGTGGGGGGTAGGGTTAGGAGATTTTAACTCAGCGAGAACAACGATTTGATGCGTTGCATTCCAGACGTTTTTGACGCTCTGCTAAGATTGTTTTTAAATTCGGTCGTCCGGTTAAGGTTAATCGCCAAGAAGCCCAAATTTCATAGATAATATCCACTAGAAACCCAATAACTGGCCATTTGGTAGCGGCATAAATCCAACCAATGCCCAAAATATCATAGACTTGGCGAAACACTTCCACATTTTGGAGGATAGTACCATCGGCTAGTACGGCATGGATTCGTCCCATGGCTGCCGCGAAGGAAATACCGCCATTTTCCTCTGGATTATAGTTTTCGGCGGCAATATCGACAAAAGCAACTAATCCTCTCCCAGCATCCCGTTTTTGCAGAAAATTGACCTCGCGCAAGCAGAGGGGACATTCTCCATCGTAGAGGAGTTTAATTTTCCAAGAGGGCGATCGAGTAGAATTTTCTAAGGTATCAGCAGATGGAGTCGGTAAAGATGGCATGATCTTCTAGGGATTTTCTTTTCAGTGAACAGTAAACAGTAATCAGTGACCTGAAAACTCAAATCTGATCACTGAACACTGACTCCTGATGATTATTTTATGGCAATTCATCAGATTGGATGGGATCACTCTCTATTGGTTCTCGATCGTTGCGTTTTGAGAAACCCCAAGCAAAGAGGATAGCAATTAAACTAATCATAATCCATTCCGGCGGCACAAAATCGGGACTAATCACCCGCAACAGCAATCTTAAACCCACCAAACCGACGGTGACAAAACCAGCGTCTTCTAGGTGGGTGTATTCCTCCAACCAGCGAATAAATAAACCCGCCATAAAGCGCAGGGTAACTACTCCGATCGTACCACCAAGCAGGATCAACCAAGTATCATCGGCCACGGCGATGGAGGTGGTGACACTATCGAGGGAAAAAGCTAAATCGGTAACGGCAATTAGGGGGATAGCTTGCCAGAGAGATTGAAACTTGAGACTATGATGGGTGTGATCCTTGTCTTCAGGGGAGGCAAAGTAATTGAAGACTAACCAGAGCAAATATACTGCTCCCAAAAGTTCAAACTGCCAGTATTTAACCACCCAGGTGGCGGTAAGAATCAAGACCATACGGAGAATATAGGCGAAAACTAAGCCAATATTCAAGGCCTGACGTTGACGCTGATGATCTCCTAATCCCTGTGCTATGGAAGCGAGAGCAATGGCGTTATCTGCTGATAATACCGCTTCTAGGGCAACGAGAACCAACAGAATTAACGGGGTTTTTAGGCTAAGGGTTAGAGATGAATCAAGGAGCGAGTCTAACATTGAGGCCGCAGGTAAAAATAAATGTAATCATGGCAATACTTCAGATTAACGCTTTTACAACTTTCTTTTCTAGGGGAGATAACCGTCATCGGGGGGGAGATATGAAGTCTTGTAACGAAGTGATGCAGAGAACCCCGATGATGTCGGAAAGTATTGGATGAATATCTTTATGAGGAGATAATCAGCAATGCTTTCTGATACTCAAGTTCTAGTCGCTCTGGTAATTGCTTTAATCCCCGGGATTTTGGCTTTTCGTCTAGCGACGGAACTTTATAAGTAAAGTCACTTTCAATAAACCCCGATCCCGTCTGACCTAGCTATAGGATAGACCGATTGGGGTTTTTTCGGTTATCGGTCATCAGTTATCAGTGATTGGGTGTAACTTAAAAGTAATTAGCCACTTTTCTGACCGATTTTACTTATACTCATAAATCTATGACCGCAAGAACAGGAAACCAAACCGACAAAAAACCACAAAAAAAGCCAAAAAGCGGCAATAAATCCCAAAAATGGCAAGTTATCGAGATTTGGCTGCGAATTATTGCCTACAGCGCCATTTCCATCACGGCGGTTTTTGCGATCGCTCGTTTGTTACCCTACCAACAAATGCAACAGGCAAAATTAGAAGAAGTGCGTTTGGCGGCCCAAGAAAAGGAGGAACGCGTCAATCAATTGCGCGGTCAATTTACTCGCAGCTTTGATCCTAGTCAGGCGCGGCAAGTGATGGGGGAACAAAGTCCCCGACGGGATCCTAATCAAAGACGCATTTTTTGGGTTTCTCAGCAGAATTGACTGGGATAAATGCGTTTTTGAGCAGATTATTTGAGTGTTTTGCCGATGCTGGTTGTTCACAACGAAAAAATTCTCGATTTCATTAAATACCGCTACTCTCTGGGGGATATTCAGAGATTATCCGCGTTTTTGTCGGAAAATCATGTCTTGAGATTTCCCCAGCTGGAAAATGGCTTATTTCCGGCAGCATCAGTCAGTAATAAGACAGAATACACGGGATACGCCAATGTTTGGCTGCGGGATAACGTTTATCTGGCTTATTCTCACTATATTATCGGACAGACAGCGATCGCTGTCAAGAATATTCAGACTTTGATGAACTATTTTCAAAAGTTCCAAAGGCGTTTTATTAATATTATCCAAGGTCGGGTTAATCCTGAAAAGATCAGAGAACGTCCTCATATTCGTTTTGAGGGACGTACACTAACGGAAATTGACCAAGTTTGGCAACACGCACAAAATGATGCTCTTGGCTATTTTCTCTGGTTTTATTGTCGTTTAGCACGGGAAAAATATATTCAGCTTTCCCACCACTGTCTGGAAACAATTGCCCTATTTCCTTTATATTTTCAAGGGATTAGTTATTGGCAGGATGAGGATAGCGGTCACTGGGAAGAAACCCGCAAAATAGAAGCATCTAGCATCGGGGTTGTGGTAGCGGGATTACGGGAATTAAAAAGGTTATTAATCGAGACAGAGATAAATCTCACAGCCGAAAATCGCAGGATTACACCAGCATTTTTAGCGGAATTAATTGAGATAGGAGAACAAGCTTTATACCAGATTTTACCTGCCGAGTGTCTTCTCCCAGTACCGCAAGCAAGAAGTTATGATGCAGCCCTAATTTTTTTGATTTATCCCTTACAAGTGCTGGAGACGAATATCGCCGATCAAATTCTTAATAATGTTATCATTCACCTTCAGGGAGATTACGGTATTCGTCGCTATTTAGGTGATTCTTTTTGGTGTCGAGACTATCGCTTAATTCCCCCAGAAATCCGCACCACTGTATGGACGGAAAGGGAAAGTTGGTTACAGGAACAAGGAAGAAGATTTAACCTAGGTGAAGAAGCACAATGGTGTATTTTTGATCCGATTATTTCTACCATTTTTGCCCTTAAATTCCAGAGTACAGGTCAGGAAAAATATCTTAACCTACAAACCCATTACTTCAATCGTTCTCTCGGACAAATTACGGGAAAAGATTCCCCCGTCGGTGAGTTGAAATGTCCCGAATTATACTATCTAGAATAGGGAAAGTATGTTCCTAATGATGCACTTCTCTCCTTTGGACACAGGCTAATTTACAAATCGCATTAGAACTAATTAAGAAAAGTTTAAGCCAATAGTGTAATTCTATTTGACCAGATAAAATTACAACTATATATAAATTCAGGATTTAAAAAATGCCTAATAACAACAATCAACCCGATATCAATAAAGCGATCGATGTGTGTATGGAGGAGTATAAAACCCTGAGAACGGAAATTTTACAAACCGGGCAAAATCGCACTAATGTTATTGTCTTCGGAGGCGCTCTAGTTTTGACTTTACTGGGAATTGGGATCAGTCCCATCGCTAATCTTCCTATCATGAAAGAGACAACAACTGTTACTAGAATACCCACAGATACAACTAGAATAGAAAAGAAAACAGGAAATACAATAAAACAGACAATATCTCATCCAAAACGGGATAATAGTCACACAAATCAAGAAACAAATTCAACTTCAGGGTTAGTTATTAAAGAAAAAGAGACAGAAACAGAAACAATATCTCGACAAAACTTTTATGATATTCCAATTGAACGACGAATTCCTTCAGCCATTATTCTAGGAATAATAGTTCCCGCTTCTTGTATATTAATCATCCTTCTTGTTCATGGAAATACTTATCTGATTGTTAGAATTGGTAGATATATTGCCACTAATATTGAGCCTAAAATTAATGATTTATACTTTAATAATTTACCCGATGGTCAAAAGCCTATTGTTTGGGAAAGCTATATGCAAACTTTAAAATTTGAAGCAGAAGAAAATGATTGGGTTACGGTCGTTTTTGGTGGTATTGCATTAGTCGCAAATGTAGGTAGTATTTTTTCCGCATTCAACTTAAATAATATAGTTTTTTTACCAATATTATTATTAGTTCCTTTAGTAATAATTGTATCTCTCTGGAGATGGAATAGGGTAACGAGACAAAAAATGTCCGAATTAAAACACGGTGAAGGAAGTTTAAAAAAAATCTGGTACAAAGGAATTAACGCACAAAATAAAGAGGTGAAAAGTACACGAATATTTTGGAAGTCTAACTATAGAGTATGGGAAATGTATCAAATAGTAAATGATTTTAAAAATCTTCTTAATGAAATTAAAAATTACGGTAGAGACCCAAACTATAATCCACCTTTCTATTTTAACTTAGACAATGGTGGAGAAAAACGCATTAACAATATCCCAGAATTACTCGAATTATGTATAGATAATCTCAATAAATTTAAAGAACACATGGAAAAAGGAGATTTTGAGCGTTAGCTGGATAATATAGGAGAAACCGTAAGGACGAAAATTAAGGCTTTCAGCGTTTCTTAATGAGAATGAGCATTTGTCCATAATTCCCCTAAATGCTTACACAGCAAGGGGTTGACTGCTTTTTGTATGACCTGAATCCTTACGGAGAAACCGAACTAGCAAATATAGCTCAGGCAACTCGCGAGAGGAATTTCCCTAACGATAATGAGTGCCTACATTATTTTCTCAGAGAATGCTGTCTAGTCTTGATTGGGAGAAACCCTTAATATTTCCTAACAAAAACTTGATTCGATCGCCGACTGGCGCAATAATATTATTGTAGGGGCGAATTGCATTCGCCCTCTTTAAATAACTGCTGCTGCTCACCCATAGGTGGGGGAAAGTCACAAATAGGAGATGCAGCCGATAATTTTCGGAAAATATAGTCTTTAAAGCTTTGTTTGGCAAGACTCCTACGAATGATAAGCACTGATTATCACACAAAGTCGAGGAGAGGCGGTAATTTACCAGACGAAAATAGGTAAAACCCTACACTCTACACCCTACACCCCACACCCTGCCCCCACGAGAAACTTTTTGCCGCAATTCACCGATAGGTTATTGCCCGAATGCTTCGCCCCTACAGGACGCGGGCCGATGAAGACGCGAGGTTTTGAACGACGATTCTCTCAAAATCTTGCACCTGTTCCGCGAGAAAAGCCCCAAAACCCTTACTTTGCCTACATTTCACATTTATTCAGCAAGCCCTACTTAACATCTTCCCCAACAGCCAACCCCTAACGCTCCTTTTGCCGAGGTTATCTGCCATTTTCCAATAAAAACCTTCTTTCGGCGCGAACAATTGCCTCTCTAGTGGCTAAAACTGCTTCTGTATCCACCGAAAGAGAAGTCACACCCCAAGCAATCAGATCATCGATAATTTCAGGATACTGGACGATAGCCATGCCGCAAACGGAACAGGGAATCTGTAAAACTTTTGCTTGAGTAATAATTTGTTGTAAAGCTGCCCTGACTGCGGGATGACGGGCGTTAAAATATTCTGAGAAATATTCTCGATCGCTGCCCAAAAGTAATTGAGTTAAATCATTAGTACCAATAGCGATTAACTGTACCCCTGCTTGTACATAATCCCTCAATTGAAAGATTACCCCCGGGACTTCCACCATTATCCCCAATTGGAAAGAGGGGACTTGAGTGAGTAAAGCCGATTGTACCCGTTGCCGGCAAAAAATAAATTCTTCAACCCCACGGACAAAGGGAAGCAGTAAATTAATATTGGTGGCGCTGGTGGTTTGTACCCGTCGTAAAGCTTGCAATTCTAGATCGAATAGAGTCGGATCTAAAATATAACCATGGGTTCCCCGACTGTCTTTAGCCGAATGTTGAGCATCAAAAGAACGGTAAAATAAAGGCTTAGGCTGGATACTAAGGGCAAATTGTGCGATTAAATCACTTAATCTCTCGATCAATGCTTCTTGATGCTCTGGAGTTAACCATTCTTCTAGATTGCGCTGAGAAAGTAGCTCTAAAATCATCCATTCTGAGCGCAATAAACCGATCCCATCAATAGGCAGCTCTTGGATTCTGGCAATACTTTCAGTTTGACTGAGATTAACCATCAAACGGGTAGCAATTGCCGTCCCGTCGGTTTCTCTGGGGGGTGCTGGGGGTAAGGAAATCTGTTCCTGAGATGCTAGAGAAATAATTCCCCTCGTACCATCTACTAAAATTATCTCGCCTGAGCGGATAATTTCTGTGGCATTTTTCACCCCGACAATGGCAGGAATGGCTAATTCCCGGGCTAAGATGGCTCCATGGCTAGTTAATCCCCCCTGCTCCGTGATCATTGCTCGAATTTGGCGTAAATGGGGCAGTTTTTTCGGAGGTAAATTAGTAGTAACCAGAATGCAATCCTGAAAATTTGCCTCTGGGGAGTCGAAATTGCTGATCACTTTTGCCACTCCCGATGCCAACCCTGGGGATGCCCCTAATCCTCTTAAGGGATAATTGGAGGTAGTAGCGGTGATTTCCTGACTGTGACAGTTAAGAATATAAATTTGACCATCCAGCATCATCAGCCATTCTATGCTGGTTACGCTGGGTTTTTCCGCCAGTAGAGATTGAACCAGTTGACAAAGGCGATCGATGGCGAAATTATCTAAACAGTAGCTTTCCTGTAAACTGGGTGCTAATAATTGTGCCGCAAGCAGATTACTGTCACTATTGAGATAATAAGCTCTGGATTTATTGCCCAATTGCCGACTGTGTAATTGACCGGAGCGATCGATAATATAGGTATCCGGTGACACTTCTCCATTAGCTAAACTGTGTCCTAATCCCCAAACCGCCTGAATTTGCCAGTTATCCTCATTAATCAGCACATTTCCCGCACAATTGGCTGGTAATAACGGTTGTACCAGTAAAGATAATTGAATTTTTTCTAAACCAATTCCCACTTTTCGCCAATAAAATAGACTTCTGGCGGTGAATAACTCCGCCCAGGCTTGTTTTAGGGCATTTTCTAGATTATCTGCTTTAATTCCACTGATGGGGGCGGAAAATAAACCGAGAGTTCGCCGAGCCAGATGAGCAGGTAAGGAAAAGCGCCATACTAGGCTATCCATGGATAATTGTGCCACGGCCACCTCTAGTTCTTCTAACCAGAGAGGAGGAATTTGCGCTTGTAAAATGGCCCTCCGACTTTCTTTGGCGACTAATTGCAGAGCTTTTGGGTTATCTACGTCTAAATAGAGGGAAGACTGGGGAAAATCAGTCAGGAAGGAGTCAGCATTGTTGATAGTTTCCAAAAATTCCGCAAAAATGCGGTTAAAAATGGCAAATCCCCTGATAATTGGGTATCCTCGCTGGTGTAATTCACTGGCAATAAAAGCTTTTTCCCCCACCAGGGGGCGATCAGAAGCACTAATGCGATCGAGCCAGCAGAGAATGGTCACGGGATTTGTTAAAAATGGTGAAAGGATTGTAAAATTATTGTGTGATTTTTGTAGCTTTTTAGTTCTATCTGCTATCTTAACCCAGCGTCACTATCTTGAGGATGATCTGGGAAGTGGGGTGTGGAGAGGGGAGAATAAATAAAAGCAATCTCCTAACTCCTAACTCCCGACTACTGACTCCTATTTCCTGATAGCTGATAAAATAGGATTCGGACAATATTCGATCGCTGGGAGAAATTGATGGACACACCTGCGAAAGTTTTGTTAGTGGATGACGAACCGGGGGTTCGTGAATCTGTGCAAGCATATCTACAGTACGGGGACGACTTCGAGGTAAGAACTGCTAGTAATGCTAACGAAGCCTGGGATTTACTCAATCAAGAAATTCCGGAATTAGTTATCTCCGACATTATGATGCCCCAGGTGGATGGCTATCAGTTTCTAAAGAGATTGCGCGAAGATGCTCGTTTTCAGACAATTCCCGTGGTTTTTCTCACGGCAAGGGGGATGACAAGCGATCGCATTCAGGGTTATAATGCCGGTTGTGATGCTTATTTATCCAAACCTTTCGATCCCGAAGAATTAGAAGCATTAATCAAGTCTTTAATCGAGCGCCGTCGTCAATCCCTGCAAGCCACCAGCGAAAACGCTAGATTAGAAGAAATTGCCCGAGATATCCGGGAATTAAAACAGCAGGTGGGACAACAGAACACTTTTACTACTACTCCCCCCCCGATTAAGGTTGATCTTACCCCCCGGGAACAAAGTGTTTTAGATTTAGTGGCGGAGGGATTGATGAATAAAGAAATTGCCAGTCGTCTAGAAACCAGCGTCAGGAACGTAGAAAAATACGTCAGTCGCTTATTTAGCAAGACTGGTACTAATAGTCGCACGGAATTGGTACGTTTTGCCCTAAAACACGGTTTAACCAGTTAGTATAGCAATTACTGTTTGCGGCTAGAAATTCATTGGTGAGCTATCATACTTTGTGCTTTTTGTCAAAAAAACTTTTTTTTTGCAATAAAACTACACAAAAAAAAGATCATCATTGTGGGTGAAATTGACTCATTTACCTGTCTTAATTGGGATTATCTTCTAGGTGGCAAGGGTTTCAACCTTTGCTGCCCAAAAAAGCATAGAATACCCGATTATGAAATTCTATCAAATCGCTGTAACCGGCATAACATCGTTGTTAAATAAAAATCTTTCTCAATTAATTCTTAAGAATTTGTAAATATTGCGAAATGTTAATTTAAATATTCTCAAGTTTTTGGAGTTAATAGATAATTTTTGCTTATACTTGTTACACATTGGGTTAGAAGTCATTATTGAGGAGTCAGGAGACAGCTTTTTTCTCCCTTCTCCTAACTCTGGCACTCCCTGCTCTCCTATATCTTTTAAACAGGATTTGGTAAGTCCCTAAGCAAAATTAATTACACATTTCGATAAAGCTTTTGCCTCTTGCCTATCTTCACTAGGAAATTTATTTGGCACGACTACTTAGGGTTTGCTGAATAAATCTGAAAACTTTGTTGGGTAACACTTTTAGACCTTTTCTCAATCAAAAAGTACCAGATATGGGAGTGATCGGGGAGAAAATTCCTGGACTTTTTCCCTGAAAATTAGGTAATTGACCTCCTCAAAATCGGGAAAACCCCACACCCCGCACCCTGTCCCCTAATGCCTAGAGAATTTCAATAATTCCTTGACTGCCATCGAGACGAATTAATTGACCATCTTTTAACAATTTCATGGCATTATGCACATCCATAACCGCCGGAATTCCGTATTCTCTGGCAATAATAGCACCATGGGATAATTGTCCCCCCACCTCGGCAATAATGCCCACAGCCTGGGATAATAAAGGGGACCATCCTGAGTCGGTATAGGGAATAACGAGAATAGTATGAGGGGCAATTTCTAGATTTTGTAGGGTTGGCATAATTTTGACTCGTCCCTCCACTGTCCCCCCACTAGCGGCAATTCCCTGTAAGCGTTTTTTGGCAGTTAAATTTGAAACTAAAAATTCTCTTTTCGGTGGTTGTCCATAAACGATATAGGGAATATCGTTTAATTGAGAGTTTTCTTGGAATTGTTGGCGACGCTGACCAATAATCTGGTTAAGATTGGCGATTGTATTATTCTGACCTAACCGGGTAACTTCTGAGTAATTTAGATAAAATATATCTCCCGTCTCCGATAATATTTGCTGCCGTAACCAGAGGGTTTCCAAAGCGAGAAAATGCCAGCGTAGGTGAGCTAAAAGACGGGAGTAAATTTCAGTGACTTGGTTTTTGACATTTAATCTTTTTTGGACATTGTGGGACGATTTGACTTTTTTCTGGCTATTATTACCCGGAATATCTAAGGGTAGTTGTAGCAGATATGGGGGATTTTCTCGCCATCTCGGTATCGAAATATCAGTCCCCACTTCGCTTAAATAACCGTAGGTTTCTAACCAGAGGGAAAAAGCTGAGTCAAAATCTTGATCGAGCGTATTTTTTCTCAGTTCAGATAGCGATCGCATTGAGGCTATTTCCGGTGCTTGGGAGTTATCCAATTTCTCAAAAGGTACTCGCGAGATACTGCGACGCAAAGCGAAGCTAAGGGGGGCAAGAATACTATAATAAGTAGCTTTTTTTAAGACGGTTAAAATCTCCTCAATTTGCTCTAAAATCTCCCCAGAAGATAAAGCTTCTAGGGAAGTAGCGTTAATTTTTTCGAGCGTCGGGATAAAATAGGTTTTTTGATCTTGGCTAAAGTCTTTTTCTAACTGTAATTCCCGTCCTAAAAGTTTTAATAAACCAGGGGAATTAGCCAAGGTTGCCGTTAACGGTGGTTTGGTAAACTTTGCTCCTTTGGTGAGGAATTCTAAGCTTTCTGGAGGTAATCCCATGCGACGGAAAATTTTGCCTAATAAAGAAGCATTAAAATAGGCTCTTTGATAGTGTAAAGTCGCTGTTTCATTGAATTCCAAATCGAGGGCTTTTTTGTTTAAAACTAACTGGAAAATGTCTCCCCAAACTCCACAGGTTAAAGGACGATTAATCGACCAAGGCAAGGGACGAATTACTCCGGGGATAACTTCAGCTGCGATTTTTCTTGTCCAAATTGGCTGTAAATTAGTGATAGAACGGCACTGTAATAACCATAACTTGTGTCCGTCATGAGTCCATTCTATATCTTGGGGAATGCCATGATCAAGGTTTTCTAATTGCCGACAGAGATTAGCTACCTGTTGAATAATAGCCGGGGGAATATCTCCCTCTCCGATGATGATATTTTCTTCTAAATTAACTCGATAATTTTCGGGGGTGACTCTCCCCGATACGACTCTGGTGGCATCTCCGGGTAAAGTTTCAATAACCACATCTAAACTAAGAGGATTAATCGGATCACGACTGAAGGCAACCCCCGAAAAAACTCCTCGAATTTGTTCTTGAATTAACACAGCCATGGCCGTGTTTTCTTGACCTCGATCGAGTCGATAATTAACAGCATTAGGACTATCATAGGAGGTTTGGCAACTTAAAATCGCCGCCGCTAAATTTTCTTGATCGATGACGTTAAGAATTGTGGTATATTGTCCCGCAGATGAAGCAGTTTCACTATCTTCTCCAATAGCGGAAGAGCGCACGACTAAGGGATGATTAATATCAGGATGAAGAGATTCTATTAACGGCTGTGGATCATCTCCTGGTGGTAAAATCCACCCCCTAGGGATGGGATAACCGGCACGCTTAAGATTGGCTAGAGTGGCGGCTTTTTGTCCCACTTTTGAAGCTGCCAGATTGTCATCAAGAGTTTGGATCGCTCGATCTCCACGAAAAAAACGAAACATAGTTTTTGATTCATTGTTAACATTTGCTTCGGGTAAGTCTAAATCGTCGGCAATTTTTTGAAAAATTGCCCCTAATAAACAGGCTAAAGCAATGGCAGTTATAATATAACCTGAATCGTGGGGACGGCGCAAGGTGAGAATTAAAGCTAATAAAAATAATCCTACCAATCTACCCGTAGATTTTTCTCGAAAGACAGTAAAGCTAATCCCACTGATAATTGAGGTGAGAAAAATAGCGACAAAATCGTGAACAATTAATCCCCAGAAAACATTAGTCGTTCCTGCACCTTTTCCTAACCAATAGCGCCCCACGACTAAGGCAATTAAAGCTAATAATTCCCAGGTGGAGCCGGTGGGAAAAAAGAAACGGGTTAGGAGAATAACGATAATTCCCTTAACTGCTTCCGAAATTACCGCCAAAATTCCCACTGATTTACCCCCATGGTAAAAAGCGGCAGTTACACCGATATTACCAGTACCTAATTGGGATAATTTACGTCCAGTTACGAGATAATTTATCCAATCAATCAGAGGCAATCCCCCGATAATAGGACAGACTAAAAAAATAAATAGGGATCCCCAAATTTCTCTCATTTAAAATGCCTCTTAGTTTACGACCTTGTCTTAGTAGCCACCTTGAGAACATGAACACGAAAGCGATAAAATAAATTGAGCTTAATGGCTTAAAACCCAAGCAGATGGAGCAAATAAAGGCAATAATTGCGGATTTTAAGCGGCAAAATCAACCCCTCAAACTGACGAAAAAAGCGAAAAGAGTAAGGTGGACGATGCACACCCTACAGACTTAAGAAAATCTGATTGACAGTGAGATTTAATTCCGTGAAAGTCTGGGAAATTAGGCGATCGCTGTCTCGAAATTGCCGGATTTGATATTCTTCCTCAACTAAGCGACAAACAGAGATAGTCGGTTGTTCAGGAGTGCCAAGAAAATTACGCCCACCCAAGGCTGCATAATCGACAATCCAATATTCAGGAATACCCATTTCTTCATAATCAGCAAATTTTAAGTAGTAATCATCACGCCAGTTAGTCGATACCACTTCAATGATCAGAGGGATAGATGCACCCTCACTAATAATTGATTCTTTTTTCCATAATTTTTCCTGAGCGAGCTTGGTTCGATTTAGCACTAATACATCAGGAAAATAACCAGAATTTTTACCAGCAGGTCTGACAATCGCTTGGTTAGGAATTAAATAAGGAAGCCCCAGTCTATCAATTATTCCACTGAGTTTAACAGTTAAAAATCCTTTGATTTCCTCGTGTGCTCCTGCGGGTTGTGCCATTTCAATAATATTTCCCTTGTGTAGCTCATAACGTACTCCAGAATTTTCAGGCAGCCAAGGGATGAATTCCTCAAAATTAACAGTTTTAGGTAGGGTTTGGCTCATAGCTGGCAAAATAGCTTTCTCTCTCTACTAACTTCCTTGGCTCTATTTTACCTTGAATGTAGAATAGGCATTGCCCACCCGACAAACTCTCTACACAATCTGCGATCGCACTATCGCTGCCAAAAATGATGAGGACGAAACCAAAAATATAATTGGTAACGACGGCGAGGTTCATAAAATTCTTTACCACTGGATCCGCCTAGTAAGTTTATGATCGGGTCTCCTTGATTAACGCTGAATGTTACAGCCCCTCCTGATGATAAAGAGGATGTCGGCGGCTTTAGATGTGTAGTTATAGAGCTTTTCACGTTACTGAGGTATCGACAAGTTTTGCCAACAAAGGGTTTAACCCCCTTGCCCATGCCTCATTCTGATGAAAAATGCTATGATTGCTTTGAGCGCACAAAGACGAGTGCTAATATTAGGAACAACAGCTTCGGAAATTTCCGCTCCTCCTGGATAATAGATATAGCCATCGGAAATTTCCAATCCCCCTAGATAATTTGTCGGGGGAACGGCGAACGTAGTGATTTCCCTGGCAAGGGCTTCGGAAATTTCTGATTCTCCTGGATAATAGATATAGCTATCGGAAATTTCCAATCCCCCTGGATAATTTGTCGGGGGAACGGCGAACGTAGTGATTTCCCTGGCAAGGGCTTCGGAAATTTCTGATTCTCCTGGATAATAGATATAGCTATCGGAAATTTCCAGTCCCCCTGGATAATAGGTATAGCTAAATGTGTTATATTTTGGCTCATCAGAAAATGCCGGGGGACGTAATTGAGGAATTTCTGCACCTAATACCCCAGAGCAATCTTTAAATGGCGTATATTGTTTAACCATCGACATTTACTTGGTAATTGATAACCGGAAAAAGTGAGAGATTTAACCTGGATGACACTGATGGACAAAATTAACCAATCAACTCTGCTGTAACTCATACTACTCAGTCGTCTATGCTAAAACGATCCAAAAAACGCAAGTTTTTAAATTGATGGGCAAAAAAGTTTAATTTACTCAATAACTAAGAAGTTATACATAGATGTTTATTTTTGACAGTAAAACCAATATTTTAATTAATTCTCAGGAATTAACCTTTAAAAGTGAATATTTTTGCAACTTTTCTGGTTATTTTCAGAATCGAGAATTTGTCGATTTAGATGCTGTACAACTCAGTGGTGATCATTTTGAAGGGTATCTTTCAAGGATCATTATCGATGAAGTGATGCTAGAATTATCCCAACGTAATTGTTTAATGAATGTTGCGGGAGTAGTCCATTCTAAAATGTGGGTTTTTGCGATTCCTTTTCAGGTGAATCCTGTCTTCTTCCAAAATTTGTATCAATTAGGAAATAACTATCTGGTGATTGTCCCCCCTAAATCAGAAATTTCTGTTTTTCAACATCCTTTTTCTAATCGTTTTCAGCTTTACGTTAATGATGATTATCTACAACAATTGTGCCAAACTTTAGAGCTACCAGAAGCGAAAAAGTTTTTAAATTCTTCCGCTTCCTCTATTGTGATTTGCCCAGGGGAAAAAATTCGTCATCTCCAACAATCTTGTCATCAACTTTATCAAATGCTATTTAATTTAGATCGTCCACAAATATCTGGGCAAAGAAAAGCATTAAGATTGAATTTTGTCAATCAAAAATTAAAAGAAGAAATCGTCAAAGATTTTCTTTTAACTTTAGCAGCAACCAAAGATATTAAAACCCCTAAAAACGCTATCAAACGTACCTCTATCCTCAAAAAAGCAGAAGAAATGATGAGAAAAAATCTGCGTTCTGATCTGACTATTTCCATAATTTGTCAAGACTTAGGAGTCAGTCAACGCACCTTAGAATATATATTTAAAGACTTCTATCAAATGTCTCCTAACAATTATTTTAAGTTGCTTCGTCTTAATGCTTTACATCAATCTCTTAACCAAAATAATCAGACAAAATTAATTCATGAAATTGCCGAAGAATTAGGCTTTTTTCATCGAGGATATCTGGCCTCTGATTATAAAAAACTGTTTGGTTATTTCCCCTCGGAAACCTAAAAAAATAGTAGGGGTAGGAATGAGGATTATTTTTGCTTTGAGAACTCAATTCCTAACTCCTCTTCCAATTCAGTGCCTCTCCCGTACTTGTTTGGTAGGGGCGTATATTGTACGCCCTTTCTTCGATCCCATAACCTCAAGAGAGCCATTAATAATTAGCCGCACCGAGATTAATTTACTTAATTCCCACTAAAAAAGTTGTACCGATCGCCATAATTGCCAATCCGATGAACTTACTAATTAGAGTCGCCTGCTGGGCTAATTTTTCCTTGATGACAGTGCCAAGGAAAAAAGCACCAGATGCGATCGCTAATTGGATCATGGTAAAACCAATTAAATAGGCAACTAAAGCGGCAACCCGCACCCCGATAATTGATTCTCCGTAGGCATAACCGTGAAAAATTCCCGCGATCATTGCCAAAGTTGCCAGAGCGATCGTATAGAGATTAGAATAATTTTGTAAACCTTTTTTCAGGGTTAAAATCACACCAAAAATCACCACAGAAAGGGCAATAATCCCTTCAGGAAAAAGTAAATTTATCCCCTGTAAATGAATACCCGTCCCGATTAAAGTGGCAATCGCAAAAGCGATCGGAATTAATAAACCCTGTTCCATCCCCACAGCAATCAAACCACTAGCCACCACAAAAGCTAAATGATCTAAACCAATAACCGGGTGAGCTAAACCCGATAAAAATCCGTTCCAAAAATTATCGGGAGTTTGCCCTCCCATGGCATGATGGGCAAGGGTTTTGCTGGCAAAAATTAACAGGAAGAGAGGGACAATAGTTAATATCCTTGTCCAGCTTTGACGAAAAATTATCTTCATTGATTACCTCAAAATTATGATTCGGAAACCCGCGCAACAATCGCCAGGTGTCGGGGACTGGTGGGGGTAATAATCGGTGCTTGAAACCCAGCTTCAACTAATGCCTGTTCGATATCGAGAGTAAAATATTGATCGAGATAGGGTTCGGTACTCTTGAGTAAGGTGAGGACATAAGGGGGCATTTTTCGATAAATTTCCGAGCGCGGATTCATATCCATCAGCGTCAAATAACCCCCCGATCGCAATAAACGACGCGCTGCGGCGAAAATTTCTCTAGTAGCCTGTTGGGGTAGTTCGTGGAACATTAAAAACGAAGATACCAGATCGTAAGACTGACTAGGTAATTGAGTTTTTTCCGCAGCCGCGTGTTGCCATTGAATCGTCTTTTGTTTTTGTTGAGCTTGGTATTGGGCAACGGCTAAATAGTAGGGAGAGAGATCCAACCCAGTTACCCGCGCTTGGGGATAAGTATCTTGCAGTGCGAAGCTACTCATGCCGACACTACAGCCTAAATCGACAATATCGTTAATTTCTGCCTTGATTTGCTCCTTTAATATCCGGTGATATTCCCGCCGCAATCGCGGGTCGCCGTCAATCCCCGCCCCGGGCCAGATGGTAGAATGGACAGCATAGGCGGCAGATTCTACCTCAAAAGCTGGCAACCAGTCTAAATTGCCCTTTTCGTAGGCGTGGAAAGAACAAACGTAGTATTCGGGATAGACGAGATCGGAATTTTCTACCGCTTGCAGTTCCCGACTCCAATCCCGTTGCTGCCATTGTTTGACGGTTTCTCGCCAAGGTACGCCTATTTTTTCGGCTCTTCTAATCATCCTATTGCGGGCCTGATAGCGAGCGATGTCAAAAAGCGGTTTTATGCCGAGAATACGGTTAACTAGACCAGAAACAGGATTAAAGGGGGTTGGAACGGGTGTAACTGTCATAGAAAAGCTTCGATCGTAAATTTTCCCTTTCTCATCTTATAACAGTGATCAGTGATCAGTAATCAGTAATCAGTGAAAAAACAGCACTGTCACCGCCATTTAATACTGCTCGGTTAATACCACTGACTGAAAACTCAAATCTGATTACTGTTTACTGACAACAGCAAAAAGCTCCCTAACCCCCCATCGGGCAAATTTTTCTTATGAGAACAATCGCTGAAATCAACGACAAGATCGCTAAAAAAACTGCTGTAGTCTGGACAGTAGAGGAATTAAAAAGCCGCGTGAGCGAGATGGGAATTAAGGAGGTTTTTTCCCAAGTAGATGTAGTTTGTACGGGAACCTTTGAACCGATGGAATCCTCGGGGGCAATTATTAATTTAGGTCAGACGGATCCGCCAATAAAAATTCGTCAATGTTGGTTAGATGGCATTCCTGCTTATGCTGGTTTTGGGGCGGTGGATTTATACTTAGGAGCCAGTGCTATTAGTGATCTAGCAACCAAAAATGAGAATTTAGAGGGAGAAAATCCCGAAAGGGGGGGCGGACATATTATTGAGGATTTAATCGCCGGCAAATCGCTGCAATTGCGTGCCGTTGGCCAGTCCACCGATTGTTATCCTCGCACTTCTTTTGAAACGATTATTTCTAAGGATACCATCAATCAATTTTATCTTTTTAATCCTCGCAATCTCTACCAGAATTTTATCGTCGGAGTCAATGGGGGAGAGCGGACTTTATATACTTATTTGGGTCCACTACAGCCGCAATTAGGTAATGCAGTTTATTCTAACCCCGGCGCAATTTCTCCCCTGTTAAATGACCCAGATTTAGAGGCTATAGGCATCGGTACGCGCATTTTTTTGGGAGGAGGAATCGGTTATATTGCCTGGGAAGGAACCCAACATTTTCCCCTGCAAAAACGCCTACAAAATCGCACTCCTATTGGACCGGCTTCTACCTTAGCCTTAATTGGTGATGCTAAACAAATGAGTTCTCGCTGGGTGCGGGGTTGTTATTTCAAAAATTATGGGGCTTCTTTAATGTTGGGGGTAGCAGTACCGATGCCGATTTTAAGCGAGGAAATTGTTCGACATTGTGCGGTAAAAGATGAGGAAATTGTCGCTCCAGTGGTGGATTTTTCTATTCCCCGGCGAGTCCGTCCTACCTTTGGTTTAATCACCTATGCTAAACTAAAAAGCGGTCGGATTATGATCGAGGGAAAAAGTGTTCGGGTGGCTCCTTTGGCCAGTATTTCCCTGTCCCGGGAAGCCGCTTTAGAATTAAAAGCACTGATCGAATCAGGAGAATTTACCCTCACAGAACCCGTGGCAAAAATTAATCTAGAGCGGACTTTTGTTCCCCAGGATCGTTGGGGCGGAAAATTATCAATTGAGTGAGGAATTTAGGGATTGCGTGCAGGTGGCACAACTACAATTAAGATGACGTAAAATCTGATTTTCTTCGCCGGTTGTCTTGCTGATAATCATGTCACCTAAGTTCTCGGTATTGAAACTAGGATGAAAGGACTCTGGGGCAGCTTGTACGGAGTTCGTGGTAACTAATAGAGCTAATAAACTAGCGGAAGCAGTGGCAAGAATAACGACTTTTTGATTCATAAATTTGTGGGAATTATTGGCCATTAATACCACTGATTATAGCACTGCCCTTACCGATGAAGAGATATTCTAATTAGGGTTTTTCGTTAACGACCTAAAAGATTGGCAATATCAGCACATCCCCCCGGAATGGTTGCGCGGGACTTTTCCCCACACCAACGACAACAATAGTGACGTTGTTCCTCGCTCATGTTTTTCACCCCGGTAAAATTGACATTCTCTACCACTGCTCCCGTGTGTTCTCCGCTGTCATAATTGGGGGGAACGGTACGACTGCGGGGGGTAGCATTTTCTAGGGAACCATAAAATAAACGCATCCCTTTCATATCTGCCCCTCTTAAATTAGCTTCGTAGAGAATTGTCCGCGATACATTTGCTTTCACCAAATCGCCATAACTTAGATCGGCCCGCACCATATTCGCTTCGCTTAAATCCGTCCAGCGTAGATCCTGCCCAGAAATGTCGGCCCCTGCTAACATTACCCCCAGTTGTACTACTCTTGTACCAAACTGTCGATCCTCCGCATAACCCCCTTCCCCGTCTAGAATCGGTCGGCCTAGATAACGATCGCGTTTGATCGGCGATAATAGCCGCGATTGACTCAAAAAACGCAGTATTTTCGCTTTCCCAGCGGCATCGACACTGCTGAGGATGGAAGCGGTGCGACCTTCTGCGATCGCTCTTTCCTGGGGCCAATCTTCTAAAAATCCCTCCTCATCCAAGGCTAAATCGGAAATCCCCTGAAAATAGGAATCGATCGTCTGTTGTTGGGTAATGCGATTTTGTTGTATGGTTAAATCCTTAGAAATAACGTACTGTTCCCAGGCCACATAGACGGCCAACACGGCGATCATAATCTGTCCCAAAGCCCCCACCCACTCGGCCCAAGAACCAAACTCATCGTATTTAAAACTCTCCAACCATCGCAATATGCGATCGTAAACTCCTAAATATTTCCCTAATCCGGCCAGAGCAGCTATAAAAACGATAAAAGCGAAAACGGTCTGACGTTCCGAGGGAGTGAGATAATGGGTGATCCACTGGCGAATAGAGGGTAAAATCACCTGTAAAGATATTAACATCGCTACTATCGCCCCAGAAAAGCCTAACCAGTCCCACCTAAAGACCAGGCCGATAGTCATCACCATCAGGGGGGCCAACAGTAACCCCGCGTTACCCGGTCGAAGATCTTTTAAGAGTAGGATGCGCTGACGCAGAGGATTACGCGAAGATAAGGAGGAGACGTATTCGGAGGCATCGGGGGCTGATAAACTGGCTTTACCGTTATTTTCGGGGTTATCAGTCCTATTTTCCGTAGTGAGTTTTTCTGGTTCTTTGCGATCGCTCATACTAATCCTTGTCAAGAGAAAATAATTCCACACCGAAAACTGAGGCGAAAACTCTCGATAAATCTTGTTGTACTTGCCTAAGACTAATATTAGGCAGAAACTGCCGTAAACTGCCCACGGGTTTATTAGCAATCCCACAGGGAATAATCTCAGCAAACCCGCTTAAATCCGGACAAACATTGAGGGCAAAACCATGATAGGTAATCCAACGACTAACTTTAATACCGATCGCCGCTATTTTATACCCTTCTACCCATACCCCTGTCAAGCCCCCGATTCTTGCCCCCGACAATCCATAAATAGAGATAGTTTGCAGGATGACTTCTTCTAATTGTCGCAAATACCAGTGTAAATCCTGCTGATAATAGCGCAAATTGAGGATCGGATAGCCCACTAACTGCCCCGGACAGTGATGGGTGACTTCCCCTCCTCGCTCGATTCTATACACTTCTTTGTCGGTTTTGTCAGGATTAAATTTAATAAACTTAATATCTGAACCAGTACCGAGGGTGTAAACGGGGGGATGTTCCAGTAGGAGCAGTACATCGGGTAAGTCGGGATCGGCAATTCTTGCCGCCACCAGCGATCGCTGGTGCGCCCAGGCCAGAGAATAGGGAGTGATTGCCTGAATTTTCAGCCCACAGAGACGAGGTATTTTTTGAGCATTCATTGCGAGATGTGATTGGTCAAATTATTTAAGAAATGTGGAAGATCACCAAGTAAAATTAACAGAAGGGAAGCCTAGATGTGGGGTAGAATAGTAAGTGCTAATCTAAAGTTATCCCATCTATCATCTCTTGGGATAAATATACACCAGTTTATCCTCATCAGCACCAACAAAGCACGAGAACAACGCTAATTAAAGTCTGAATTAGCCCGGGGATTTGACTTTGCAGATGCCTATCGTATCTTTAACCTACCGATGGTTGTTGAATTGGATGAGCGCGAGAATTATGGAGAAGATCGCTTTGTTGCTATTGGTTTACTAGATGGACGAGTTGTCGTTATTGTCTATACTGAACCTGACGCTCAAACAATTCGTATTATATCTTTAAGAAAAGCCTTATCGTATGAAGGAAAATATTATGAGCAATACCTCAAAAACAGATTGGAGTAGAATTGATATGATGAAAGATGAGGATATTGATACTGCTGATATTTCTTGGCTCTTCGTTACTTGTTATGGTTCGATAGGGGAGCATAAATCGACTAAATCCTTATCTGGTAAGAGACTTAATTGATTAGTTCGCTCTAGAGCAAGAACAATTGACAAAAATCGCTAAATGCCTTTCTATATAAGGGTTCCATCCTTTATAACCCCCGTCCATTGCATAACACAAACCGAAGAGCCATTTAAAAGTTTCTCAAGTATTTAATTAGGCAAATTAAACCCCATGATTACCGCAGAAACCATTACCTTAAACTTAAAATCCGTCAATTTAAGCGATGAGCAATTTTATCAACTTTGCCATAGTAACGACGATTGGCGAATTGAACAAACTGCCGAAGGAGAATTAATCATTATGCCGCCTGTTGGTGCTATTAGTGGAAATCGAGAATCAGATTTGAACGCCGATTTGGTTATTTGGAATCGTCAAACAAAACTCGGTAAAGTCTTTAGTTCTTCCACTATATTTACCTTACCCAAGGGTGGTAAACGTTCCCCTGATGTTGCTTGGATTGCTAATGAACGCTGGGAAGCTTTACCCCGAGAAGAACAAGAAAAATTTGCGAGAATTTGTCCTGATTTTGTGATAGAATTAAGGTCGCGCACTGATTCTTTAAGTCAACTACAAGCAAAAATGCAGGAATATCTTGATAGTGGCTTAAGATTGGGTTGGTTAATTGATCCCATTAGTCAACAGGTAGCCATCTATCGCCAAAATCAGGAAGTAGAAATCGTCTCATTACCAACCACCTTATCTGGGGAGGACGTTTTACCCGGATTTACTTTAGAATTACCCATTTTTTGACGAGCAGGAAATACCAAGATGATAGCTACTGCAACAATTTCTCCTCAATTAACCATTCCACGCCTAGAAAATGGGGACAAGCTTACTCGTCGTGAATTTGAGCGTAGATATAATGCCATGCCAAATCTGAAAAAAGCGGAACTAATTGAAGGAATTGTTTATATTATGGCTTCTCCTCTCAGAATTAAGAACCATGGTGAACCCCATGCTGATATTATAGGTTGGCTAAGTGTGTATAAAGCCTTGACCTCGAAGCGCCTTGATGCGGATAATGAACCTCAACCCGATGCACTATTAAGAATTAAAAATGGTGGACAATCAACGATTAGTGAGGATGGTTATGTCGAAGGTGCGCCAGAGTTAATCGTCGAAATTGCAGCGAGTACCGTCTCCCTTGACTTACATCAAAAACTCAATGTTTATCGCCGTAACCAAGTGCAAGAATATTTAGTCTGGCGAGTCGAAGATGGAGAATTTGATTGGTTTAGATTAACAAATGAAGAATATATTAAACTTGAACCGAACTCAGCAGGGATAATTTGTTCCCAGATATTCCCTGGATTATGGTTAGATAGAAATGCTTTATTAGCTGGTGATTTAGGCAAAGTTTTAGAGGTTTTGCAATTAGGAATAGCTACGCTCAAACATCAAGCTAGTTAGAGTAATCTAAATTTAACAAAAACTTCACGAAAATTCATAAAAAAACTATTGACTTGACGACCAAAGAAGGAGTAATGAAAACCGATAAAATCTTTTATACCCTATTTCAAGTCTTTCCCGAACTTCTCTTTCAACTGCTAGGAGAATCTTCCAATCTAGCGCAAAATTATCAATTCAAGTCAATCGAAATCAAAGAATTGGCTTTCCGACTCGATGGGGTATTTATTCCCGATGCAGACCACCCGGATTATCCGCTTTACTTTGTCGAAGTT
>VYMC01000172.1_pt1 | contig 27248 bp, 33 predicted proteins | sample 5115301 | NCBI WGS metagenome assembly VYMC01 (sample SAMN12291802, study PRJNA351875) | freshwater metagenome | isolation source: freshwater lake | place: USA: Michigan, Wintergreen Lake | collected 2013-08-08 | reverse complement strand
ATCTTCCTGTCTTTGCCTGATTTCGGCAATTTCTGCTTGCCGAGCTTCATTTTCTTGCTGTTGTTGAGCAGCTATTTGTAACAGTGCTTGTGCAGTTATTCTTACCCCCTCTACCGAGTCTTTGACTTCCGATACCGATTCTCGCAATTCCGAAACTGATTCTCTGACTTCCGATACCGATTCTCGCAATTCCGAAACTGAGTCTTTGACTTCCGATACCGATTCTCGCAATTCCGAAACTGAGTCTGCCAATTCATCTAGCATCTCATCCGTCCATCTCTTCCGTTCCCCATCCCTTCTTGTCATGGCTGGTTTTTCTCCCTTCTCAGTTTCAATAGCCGCTTAAATTGTCGGTGATTGTAATTATAGACGCAATCGCCGCCATTTTACCCAAGCTTATGATTGATTTTCTGGTTTAATTTGCCGAATCTTCCTGTCTTTGCCTGATTTCGGCAATTTCTGCTTGCCGAGCTTCATTTTCTTGCTGTTGTTGAGCAGCTATTTGTAACAGTGCTTGTGCAGTTATTCTTACCCCCTCTACTGAGTCTTTGACTTCCGATACCGATTCTCGCAATTCCGAAACTGATTCTCTGACTTCCGATACCGATTCTCGCAATTCCGAAACTGAGTCTCGCAATTCCGAAACTGAGTCTTTGACTTCCGATACCGATTCTCGCAATTCCGAAACCGAGTCTGCCAATTCATCTAGCATCTCATCTGTCCATCTCTTCCGTTCCCCATCCCTCCTTGTCATGGCTGGTTTTTCTCCCTTCTCAGTTTCAATAGCCGCTTAAATTGTCGGTAATTGTAATCATAGACGCAATCGCCGCAGCAATTCTCATTTTAAGGTTTCCTCATTTTAAGGTTTCATGACATTAAAACCCTTGCACCTAGAGGGGTTAATAATTCTTAACGAATCTCTAGATCGCTGAAACAACGCAAAATCGTTTCAAAATGAGAATTGCTGCAATCGCCGCCATTTTCTCCAAGCTTATGATTGATTTTCTGGTTTAATTTGCCGAATTAAATAGCGGACTTCTGAGAGCAAAACCTCAAAACGCTTGTCTGACTCCTCCTGTCTTCGCCGCATTTGATCCATATCACGCTGTTGTTGAGCAGCTATTTGTAACAGTGCTTGTGCAGTTATTCTCACCCCATCTACTGAGTCTTTGACTTCCGATACCGATTCTCGCAACTCCGAAACTGAGTCTCTGACTTCCGATACCGATTCTCGCAACTCCGAAACTGAGTCTTTGACTTCCGATACCGATTCTCGCAATCCCGAAACTGAGTCTGCCAATTCATCTAGCATCTCATCCGTCCATCTCTTCCGTTCCCCATCCCTTCTTGTCATGGCTGGTTTTTCTCCCTTTTCAGTCTCAATAGCTGCCTAAATTAATTATAGATAATTACACACGCAATCGCCGCCAGTTTCCTTAAGCTAGAGCGTCCTGTCGAGCTTTTGGTCATGGCTGGCTTTTCTACTTTCCCATTTTTAATAACTGCTTACAATTCGTTATAGAAGCGATCGCGGCATCAGTTCAAGCTCATTATAGAACTTTTCAGTGAACGATTGTCCAGTCACAGGGAATTGAGTACATTTTGTTTGGTAGTTCCTTTATGACGGGCTATAGCATTTAAGATAGCATTAAGAGTTCCGACTCTCAGAGGATTATGATTGGGAGCACAAATGTGATGATAACTTGGTACATTGGTTTCTAGAATTATGTGACTTCCCTCCTGATTGACAATTCGGTAATCCCATGATTTACAAAGAATTTTAATTAGCTCACTTCCCTTTAAATTTCTCGGTATTTTTATCAGATTGCCAAGGTTTCATTTCTAACAAGGTGTAAACAAATAGCCGCAGGCATAGATTGTTCAAAGTAGAAAGCTTTAATAGCTTCCCGCACATTTATCTTTAATTCTTCCCAATCATCTCCTTGTGTAAAAATATCCTCAGTTAGACATTCTGCAAAAAATCCTCCATCTTCTTCTTGGCATACTTCAAAAATAACAACTTCTTTCATTTTAGTTTCTGCTCCCAACGAATTTAATAATTGTGTACTGTAGAATCAAATTATTTCATCCCTTAGTTTAATTACATCAGGGATTGGTAGATTATCACTGGCATATATTGCATCTAAAATTCTAATTTCTGGCTCCTCTATATCCTGCTGGCTTTGCGAAATACTATTAGGAAAATATTTATTTTGTTGTTCAGAATCAAGAAAAGATGCTGAAGAAGCTCCTCCTTTAATTAATAACTTATCTTCCCTTTCACCTAATCCACAATGGTAAATAACTTTGCTAACTCCGGGTAAAGATAAAAATTGCAATTTTTCTTGATACTGAGATTGGGGTTCAAAAAAAACCACGTGTTCCAAAGTGGGACTCATTTGACTTAAAACATAAGTCCAGTTACCAGCATTTTCCCCTATATCGCAGAGATACTTTGGTTGAATGAATTTCAGCAATACATCTATGGTCTCAAAACAATCTATATATTTGAACATACTTGATTCACATCCAAAATATTCGATTCTCTTCGATAGCCGAAACATCCTATAGCGGTAAGCGCTTGAGTGAGATACAAACTAAGCTTTGCCTGGCATGGTTTATGGCTCGTGACACTGTACCTCATACGACTGCACACCGCTATACTCGAGAGACCTTTTAACAATTTAGCCAACAATAATTTTTGTTCCATAATAGTCTATCAGTTATTTTGTAAATTAGTTGTACAAAAGGTTAGGTTATATTATCGAGACGCAGCCGCCATTTTCCCCAAGCTTATGATTGATTTTCTGGTTTAATTTGCCGAATCAAATAGCGGACTTCTGAGAGCAAAACCTCAAAACGCTTGTCTGACTCTTCCTGTCTTTGCCTCATTTGATCCATATCACGCTGTTGTTGAGCGGCTATTTGTAACAGTGCTTGTGCAGTTATTCTTACCCCATCTACCGAGTCTTTGACTTCCGATACCGATTCTCGCAATTCCGAAACCGAGTCTGCCAATTCATCTAGCATCTCATCTGTCCATCTGTTCCGTTCCCCATCCCGTTTTGTCATGGCTTGTTTTTCTCCCTTCTCAGTTTCAATAACTGCTTAAATTATAGATAATTATAGACGCGATCGCCGCCATTTTCCTCAAGCTTACGATTGATTTTCTGGCTTAATTTGCCCAATCAGATGGCGGACTTCTGAGAGTAAAACCTGAAAGCGTTAGTCCGACTCTTCCTATCTGTGCCTGATTTCGGCAATTTCTGCTCTCCTGGCTTCATTTTCTCGTTCTTGCTGTGTGGCGATTTCTAGCAGAGCTTGTGCCGTCAATTGTAACACTTCTACCGAATCTCTGATCTCTGAAACTGAGTCTGCCAATTCGTCTAGCATCTCATTTGTCCATCTGGGGTGTCCAGCCGAGCTTCCTGTCATGGCTGGCTTTTCTCCCTCTTTAATAATCGATTTTCTGAACGGTGAGTAGGATTATCAGCAAGCTTAACCACAAGAAGAGGCGGGACAAAAATTGGCAGTTCTGGAAAAACTAGAGTTATCATTGTGGCATGGTGTTATGATTAAGCGGTGACTGATCGAGCCAGATTGCTACCGCAAAATCTTTTAATAGAGTTATCCCTTGACTATTTGATAATGATGAACAACCAACAAAACGGGGCTTTAAAAACCCAAAGTCAAGCAAATCTGCCAGTTTTTGACCAACCAGCTTTTATCCCCCCCGTCATGCAGGAAGAAGAGGAACTCAACCTGCGTCAATTCCTTTCCGTCATCAAGCATCGCTGGTGGTTAATCGCTGGCATCACCCTAGGGTTGACGAGTGCGATCACTGCTTATACTTTCTTAAAAACCCCTATCTATCAGGGTAAATTCCTGTTGCTCATCGGTCAACCCATCGAGGAAAATAAAAGTCGTTCCATACTGGCATCCCAAGATATCCTGCCTCAGTTGGGTGGTGAAGACATCGATTATGATACCCAAATCGCTGTTTTAACCAGTCCTCAACTTCTTAACCCCATCCTTAGTAAAATAACTCCTAAGTATCCCGATTTTACCTACAGTGATTTAATTAGTAAAACTGGCAAATCTGATCTCACAATTAGTCGACAAAAAGAGACGAAAGTTTTAGAAATTTCCTATCAAGATGCGGAACCGGAAAAAATTAAGCTGGTTTTAGATAATTTAGCCCGTCATTACCTCAACTATAGTTCTCGGGAACGGAAGACCGAAATTAATCAAGGCTTAGATTTTGTTAACGCTCAATTGCCCGTGCTGCGGGAACGAGTTAATACTCTACAAAAACAAATGCAGCAATTCCGGCAGCAATACAATTTCCTCGATCCCGATAAAGAGGCAACTCGTTTATCACAACAGTTAACCACCACTGAACAAGATTATCGGACAGCCCAAGTCGCCCTTAACGAAATTAACTCTCGCTATCAGGCTTTACAGCAACAGGTGGGATTAGACCCTAATCAAGCAATTATCGCTACTTATCTCAGTGAATCTCCCGGTTATCAAGATCTGCTCCAGCAGCTGCAGGGAGTGGAAGTGGAATTGGCTAAACAATCGGCAGTTTTTGCCAAGGATAGCCCGATAATCGCCACCCTAGAGGAAAAACGCGCTAATTTACTGCCCTTACTGCAAAAAGAGGCCCAGAGAACCCTAGGGGAAAAACTGCCCCAGACAGTGGGTGACTCCCCGGCTTTGGTGTCACAGAGCGATTTGCGGGTACAATTAACCCAACAATTGGTGGAAGCCGCTAACAGTCGCCAAACCCTAGAAATTAAGGTAAAATCCCTTGCCCAGGCCCTCGAACAACAGAAAGACTCGGTCAAAAATCTGGCGGTTTTAGCCCGTCGCTATACGGATTTGCAGCGAGAGTTGGAAATCGCCACCACCAGTCTCGACCGTTTTCTGGAGGAACAACAAAAACTTCAACTCAAGGTGGCACAACAAGTGGTGCCTTGGCAACTAATTTCCCCACCAGAAGTAGGGGAAAAATTCGTTTCTCCTAAACCTGTGCGAAATCTGACTTTAGGGGTTATCGGTGGCCTTTTATTAGGACTGGGGGCGGCCTTTTTAGCTGAAAGATTAGACCCCGTTCACCACAGTGCAGATGAACTAAAAGAAGATACCAAACTACCCCTTTTGGGCGCAATTCCCTGGCAAAAAGACCTTGGCACGATCGAAAAAGTGATCACCGCTGCCCTACCCCAGTTAACAGTCGGCGATCGCAAAATTACCATCTCTAATACTACTGAGAAATCGGCCGACGAAAACCCCTCCTACTATAATTTTTCCCCCTTCTCGGAAGCTTTCCGCACTCTCAACACCAATATTCGCCTCCTCGATGCCGATTCCCCCCGCAAGATCCTCGTGGTTAGTTCTGTATCACCGGGAGATGGTAAAACCACCGTATCAATAAATATCGCTGAGGCTGCCGCTGGTATGGGACAAAGAGTCTTACTGGTGGATTCTGACCTGCGACGACCCCAGGTTCACCATCGACTTAATCTCGATAACGACCACGGCCTTACTAATGTCCTCGCCGAGGGTCTCGATTGGAATGAGGCAATTCAATCCCTACCCCGTTACGAGAATTTATCGATTCTTACCGCCGGTGAAATTCCCCCAGATCCAACCCGCTTGCTTTCTTCCCAGAGAATGCAGGAGATGATCTCGCATTTACAGCAAGAGCAAGCCTTCGATCTAATTATCTATGATGTACCACCGATCGCCGCTTTTGCCGATGCCAAAATTCTTGCCGCCATGGCCACCGGCCTGATTGTCGTCGCCAAACTGGGCAAAACCGATCGCTTTGCCCTGAAAAATCTGCTCGAAGATATGAGATCATCCCAGATTTCCGTGTTAGGTTTAGTGGCTAATAATGTTGGTCGGAAAAACCACAATTATCGTTACTATGGCTATTACTACGGGAAAAGATAATTAAATTAAAGATAGATCCCCCCTTAATCCCCCCTTAATAAGGGGGGTGTCTGATGGTTTTTAACACCTAACTACTTATTGATCGGTTATCAACTTTTAATTGATGTTAAATGCGGGTTTTAATCTGGTATCGCAATGATCTGCGAGTTCACGATCACGAGGCAATTTATCGGGCTATTCAAGAACAATTAGAGATAATTCCTTTCTATTGTTTTGATGAGCGTCACTTTGGTTTTACTTGCTACGGGTTTCCGAAAACTGGCAAGTTCCGGGCTAAATTTTTATTAGAAAGCGTAGCAAATTTACGACAATCTCTGGAAGGTTTAGGCAGTAATTTAATTATCCGACGGGGAAAACCAGAAGAAATTATCCCGCAATTAGTTCAAGAATTGCAGATAGTCAGGGTTTATTATCATCAAGAGGTAACAGCAGAGGAATTAGCGGTAGAAAAGGCTGTAAATAAGGCTTTATCTAGGGTTCCTGTGCAGATAAAAACTTTTTGGACAGCCACTTTATATCATCCTGATGATTTACCTTTTACCCTTAATCAACTGCCGGAATTATTTACTAATTTTCGTAAACAAGTAGAACGTCATTGGGAAATAAGAACAACTTATCCCAGTCCGAAAAAGTTGACAAAATTACCTAAAATAGATTGGGGAAATCTTCCTAGTTTAAAGGATTTAGGCTTAACAGAACTAATTCTAGACCGGGGAGATGTTTTGTCATTTCAAGGGGGTGAAATGGCAGGAAAATCACGGGTTAAAGAATATATTTGGGATAGTGATTCCTTAAAAACCTATAAGGAAACCCGCAATGAAATGTTAGGGACTAATTATTCCTCAAAATTCTCAGCTTGGTTAAGTTTTGGCTGTCTTTCCCCCCGTTATATCTATGAGGAAGTACAAAAATATGAGCAAATAAGAGTAAAAAATGACTCTACCTATTGGCTGATTTTTGAATTATTGTGGAGAGATTTTTTTCGATTTATTTGCAGCAAACACGGGAATAAAATCTTCTATAAATCTGGTTTGCAAGAATTTAATTTACCTTGGCTAGAAGATTGGCAAAGATTTAATCTTTGGTGTGAGGGAAAAACCGGTTATCCCCTTGTGGATGCTAATATGAGAGAGTTGGCTGCCACAGGATTTATGTCAAATCGTGGCCGGCAAAATGTCGCTAGTTTTCTGACCAAAAATCTCGGTATTGATTGGCGTATGGGAGCGGAATGGTTTGAGTCATTATTAGTTGATTACGATGTCTGTAGTAATTGGGGTAATTGGAATTACACTGCGGGTGTCGGCAATGACGCGCGAGGATTTCGTTATTTTAATATCCCGAAACAGTCGAAAGATTATGATCCCAAAGGTGATTATTTACGTCACTGGTTGCCCGAATTAGCCCTAATAAAAGGCGATAAAATTCACGAACCTTATAAATTATCTCTGGAGGAACAAAAGCGTTATGGGGTGATTTTAGGGGTTAATTATCCTCGTCCTATTGTCGATTTTTTTCAATCAATCAAACACAACGAAAAAATTTATCTCGCCAAGGCGTTGCTGATTTGAGATATGAATCTTCTCTTGTGGGATTTTTAAAACCTAGACCCAAACTAACTTTTGGATACGATGCACAATTGCCATTCATACCTTGATTCAGCAACGCCTCGAATTGGCATAGGCTTGACTTAGATTTCAACTTGGTTCCTTTATTTTATCATGTAAAATGGTGATGCCGCCACAACGCCCACCCTACTCCAATAGAAAGGCTATAGATGACTACTACTCTTGAAAGCTTACAGGAATTTATTGATTTTTGTCAACAGCATATTACTGGCAAAGAAAGGAAAGAAGCTCAGATTTTCCTAGACCGTTTCTTTCGAGCTTTTGGTCATAAAGGTGCGTTAGAAGCGGGTGCAACCTATGAGGAGGCGATTACTAAAGGTAGCAAGAAAGGTAAAACGGGATTTGCTGATTTAGTTTGGAAACCTCGTGTTTTAATTGAAATGAAAAAGCGAGGAGAAGATTTAAGTAAACACTATCCCCAAGCTTTTGAATACTGGAGTCGATTGGTTCCTAATCGCCCTCGCTATGTCTTATTATGTAATTTTGATCAGTTCTGGATTTTTGATTTTGATCTTCAAATAGATGAACCAGTAGATCGAGTCAATCTCAACGATTTGAAAAATCGGGTGAGTGCCTTCAATTTTATGGAAGTAGGGAATCGCACCCCTATCTTTCAGAATAATCAAGTCGAGATTACAGAAACGGCGGCGCGGCGGATGGGTGAGTTGTTTCAACTGTTAAAAAAACGCAGTTATAAAAGCGGTTTTGATGAATTGACGGCGCAGCGATTTATTTTACAGTGTGTCTTGGCAATGTTTGCTGAGGATCGAGGATTGTTACCGAGAGATTTATTTATTTCTTGTGTACAAGAATGTCTAAATGGTGGCAATTCCTATAATGTCTTGGGGGGATTGTTTCAACAGATGAACCAACCAGGAATTACCCCCGTTGGTAAGTATCAGGGAGTGGATTATTTTAATGGGGGACTGTTTAGTATAATCCATCCAATTCAATTAACTAATAAGGAATTAGAGTTTCTGGATGTGGCGGCGCGTCAGGATTGGAGTAAGATCCGTCCGGCAATTTTTGGTAATATTTTTGAGGGGACAGCTAATGCTGAAGAACGCCACACCTACGGAATGCACTTTACTTCAGAAGCGGATATTATGAAAATTGTTCGCCCAACTATTACCCGTTACTGGGAGGAAAGAATTGAGCAAGCTGGGACGATTGGCGAGTTAAATACACTTCAGTTAGAATTACAACAGTATAAGGTATTAGATCCGGCTTGCGGTTCGGGTAATTTTCTCTATGTCGCCTATCAAGAATTAAAGCGCATTGAACAGTTATTAATTGAAAAGATTGCTGAACGTCGTCGTTCTGCTAGTGAGCAGTTACAGATTAGTTTTGTTACGCCTAAACAGTTTTATGGTATGGATATTAATCCTTTTGCTGTAGAATTAGCGCGGGTGACTTTAATGATTGCCCGGAAGGTAGCGATTGATAAGTTTAATTTGACGGAAGCTTCTTTACCTTTGGATACTTTGGATAGTAATATTATTTGGGCTGATGCGTTGTTTACCGATTGGCAAAAAGCAGACGCAATTATCGGTAATCCTCCATTTTTGGGAGGTAAACACATGAGATTAAATCTCAGTGATGATTATGTTAATAAAGTGTTTACAAGGTTTTCTGAGGTTAAAGACTCGGTTGATTTTTGTTCCTATTGGTTTCGTCTAGCACATAATCAATTAGATGAGAAAGGAAGGGCAGGTTTAGTCGGAACTAATTCTATTAGTCAAGGAAAAAGTCGTGTAGCTGCGTTGGATTATATTACTCACAATGGTGGACACATTCATGAAGCGATTTCTACTCAGCCTTGGTCTGGTGAAGCTAATGTTCATGTTAGTATTGTCAATTGGAGTAAAATTGAACCGGTAAGTTATTATTTAGATAATCATCCAGTTTCTCAGATTAATTCTTCTTTAAAAGCGAGTGTAGATGTTTCTAAATCTCCGCGATTAAAAGCTAATCTTAATCAATGTTTTCAAGGAGTGATTCCTGTTGGTAAAGGTTTTATTGTTACAGAAGAACAAGTCAATGAATGGATTAAACAAGATTCTAAAAATACAGATGTCCTCAAGTTGTTTTCAATGGGGGCAAATCTAGCCAAAAATCCTCACGGTAAGCCAGAACGCTGGATTATTGATTTTAATGATATGAGTTTAGAGGATGCTAGTGAATATAAACTACCTTTTGAGCATATTAAAGTAAATGTTAAGCCAGAAAGAGAGATAAATCGGATGAAAGTCAGAAGAGAGAATTGGTGGAAGATGGGATCAAATGCTTCAATAATGAGAGAATATATTTTTTTAAAATCGTTTTATTTTGCTATTCCAGAAGTTTCTAAATGGGCAATTTTTGTTCCTTGTACTTGTGATTGGCTACCAGGTAATAAAACTAAAGTAGTTGCTTCCGATGATTATTATATCTTAGGTATTCTCTTATCTAATATTCACAGAACTTGGATGCACACCCAAAAATCTACACTAAAAGCTGATATTGCTTACACCCATAACACCTGTTTTGAAACCTTCCCCTTTCCTCAGAAACCTTCACAGGAACTTGTCGAAAAAATCCGTCAAACCGCAGGGGAATTACACGAATACCGCAGCCAACAGATGGAGAAAAAACAATGGGGAATCACCAAACTATATAACCAATTCTTTAACGAACCCAGTAGCCAACTTTATCAACTCCATCAGAAATTAGATAAGCTAGTAATGGAGGCCTATCACTTCCAAGCTGACGAAGATATTTTAGAAAAACTATTAACCTTAAACTTGGAATTAGCAGAAAAAGAGAAGCGAGGAGAAACCGTCATCGGTCCCTGGTCTCCTGACTCTTAGATTGTAGAATTGGTAAAGAGTAATCGTCGAAGTTGTTGGGTTTCCACGAGGCTAAAAGCGATCGCACTAATCCAGTGTTAGACATCAGTTCAACGAATTGGAAGTTTACGAACACGCACAGAGTCATCGCTAATAGTAATTGCCGCACCTTCTGTCAGTTCCGTTTCCACAGTCAGTAAAACATCTAGAAGTCTTTGAGCAACCACATCAGGCCTGGCAGAAGATAACCTTAATGTAATCAAGCTAGGCATTCCACAATTATTGAGAGCTACCAGCATAGAAAAATCTAAGTCTTGTGTTAAAATAATTTTGCCTTCTACTCTGGCAAGTTCCAATATCTCCCCATCGGCAGCAGTGGCGGGTAACAAGTCTGTACTGCGTACTATGTCGTAGCCTTGTGACCTTAAAGCCGCAACTGTCAAAGGAGAGATATGAACGTCAGCCAGTAAACCCAGACTACTCATACTGAAGTAAAGCTAACGATATAAGCTGCATAATTAAGAGCCTGACGAATATCTTCCTCCTCTAACTCCGGATAAGCCTCTAAGACTTCCTGAATAGATAACTGACTAGCCAACAGTTTCAGAACAAATCCTACAGTGATACGCATTCCTCGAATCGTTGGCTGTCCAAGACATATCTGTGGATTAACAGTAATACGGTCTAGCTCTTTAATCACTGTGGAACTCCTGAGATAAACCCCTCCTATATTGTTACATATAGCAATGAATTATGATGGCCTTAACTGTTGTGTTGGCAATGAATTGGCAATTAACCATAATTAATCTAAGGTGCGCTCAATATTGTTAAAATTCTATATACATGACCACCATTCCACGGGTACAGCAAGAAAAGTTAACGGGTCTATCCATTGCTGGATAAGGGGTTTTGGCTCTTGTAGTAGATATGTATGGGGGAAAGTTCAGGTATTTTAGGTGGGAATTGGTTCACCAGGACGCAAACTAGACCATTTACCAGTTTCGCGTAAAAAGCTATCGCAACCCACCACATCCCATTCCATTTCGATATAATCTTCCTTGGTGCGAATGTTAACGTTAATAGAAGGGTTCTTCGCTTCAAAGTCCGGTGTCTCGGTGAGATGACGTTCCTGATGTTGTGTTTCTACGGCATGATAGGTGAAACAGCGATCAACAAAATAGCAGTTAATACAAATACACATAAGTTTAACTCTATAGGTCTTTTCCGTTAATCTAGCTCAGTCTCTCCCCAAATGGGGCCGGTTAAAATTATATTTTTGTAAATTTATCTTCTCGATGTCTTGTCAAAAAAACCTAGATAGTTTAGTTAAAGAAGTTTTTGCGATTAATCAGCAAGAATTGCCAGAAAATGCTTATTTAGTTGGTGGTGCTGTGCGAGACGCTTTATTAAACCGTCAGAAAGACTATATTGACCTAGATTTTGTGGTTCCTGAAAAAGCGATCGAAATTGCTCAAACTATTGCCCATCAGTATAAAGCCGGTTTTGTGGTTTTAGATGCGGTTCGTCAAATTGCTCGCGTCGTTTTTCCGCAGGGTACGCTTGATTTCGCACAACAGGAGGGAGAATCTCTAGAAATAGACCTAAAAAGACGGGATTTCACCGTTAATGCTCTCGCTTATAATCTCCATACCCAAGAAATTTTCGATCCTTTAGGGGGATTGAAAGATTTAGGCTGCCAATCCCTGCGGATGATTTCCCGCGAAAATCTCCAAGATGATCCCCTAAGATTATTAAGGGCCTATCGACAAGCGGCTCAATTGGACTTTGAGATCGAACCCCATACCCGTGCAACTATTCGTTCCCTTGCCCCTTTATTGCGCCGTGTAGCCGCCGAAAGGGTACAATCCGAGCTGAAATACCTTTTGCTCAATTCCCGTGGCAATAAATGGCTAAAAAGTGCCTGGGAAGATGGCTTATTATCCCTCTGGTTGCGTCGGATTACCCCCGCAAAAATGGAGCGAGTTATGGGGGTGGAAGCGGCAGCGGGATTTTTAGAATCTTTGTTACCGGAAAAATTTATCTTTTCCCCTTCTCAGTTACAGTTGACAAAATTAGCTCTATTGGTATCGGATATTTTAGCAGAAGCGGAAAAAGAATTAATCGATCTCAAGTATTCCCGTGGGGAAATTCGCACGGTAATGACGGTGATTAAGTGTTTACCTCCCCTCAAGGAAGCAGATAATTTAAGTCTGCGGGAACAGTATTTTATTTATCTAAATACGGTAAAAGTATTTCCTGTCTTTGCCCTTTTTGCTTTATCAATGGGGATTAACAAAAATATTGTCGCCTCTCTGTTTACTTCCTATCTCGATCCTGATAATATTATCGCCCATCCCCGACCTTTATTAAGGGGCGATGATTTAATTAACCATTTACAACTGAAACCTAGTCCGATTATCGGTAAGTTATTAACCGAGGTACAAATTGCCCAAATTGAAGGCAAAGTTAAAGTTTTTCACGAGGCGATCGATTTTGCTAAAAAGTTATTATAAGTGGTTGGTTATAATTAAATTAAAAATGGATTTTAGGTTCGATCCCCCCTTAGTCCCCCCTTATTAAGGGGGGCATCTGATAATTTTTAACGCCTACCTACTTAAGTGGTTGAAGAACAGAGAAGTGAGGCTCTGTTCCCCATTGATAACCGTCCCTAGGAACTAATTTTTTGATCAAATTTTAAACAAAAACACGATGCTGCAGGGAAGGCATTTGTCGTCGCACTTGTTGCAGACGTTGGGGATTAATTTCGGCAATTGCCACCCCCACTTCTTCCCCCGCATCGGCTAAAACCACACCCCAAGGATCGACAATCATAGCGTGACCGTGGGTGTAACGGCGTTCATAATTATTTCCCGTTTGAGCGGGAGCTATTATGTAACAAGTATTCTCGATCGCTCGCGCTTGTAACAAAACTTTCCAATGATCTTTCCCAGTAAAAGCCGTAAAGGCTGCGGGTACAAATAAAACATCGGCTCCTTGCCGCGATAAATGGCGATAGAGTTCGGGAAAACGCACATCATAGCAAATCGAGAGGCCAATGTTGCCCAAGCTATCGGAGCCATAAATCGGCGGTAAATCGATCCCTGCCATGACTGTACTCGATTCCCGATAGGTGTTACCATCCGGGACATTGACATCAAAGAGATGGACTTTTTGATAACGGGCTAATTCCGCACCGTTGCCATCGACTAAAATAGCGGTATTATAAGCCTTATCAGGAATACCCGTCACCGGCACAGGAAAACCACCCCCTAAAATGGTCACTTGAAACCGTCGGGCCATGGTGCGGAGGAATTTATCGGCTTTGAGAGCAATGGTTTCAGCCTGGGCGATTTTATCGGTTTCTGCCCCCATAAAGGCGAAATTTTCTGGTAAACCGATTAATTCCGCCCCTTTACCCACGGCAAGTTCGATCAATTCTTCAGCGGCAGCGAGATTTCCCTCTAAATCCGGCTGACTGGTCATTTGAATAGCGGCGGCGAGATAGGATTTCATGGGGGTTGAAGCTCTAGAATCAGATAATTAATCTCTGTAAAATTAATCATAGCCTCCGATTATATCCAATTTCAGATATTTTGTCACCCCATGAGTAAAATCGTTTTCTGTGACTTTGATGGCACTATCACCGCCGTGGAAACTTTTGCGGGTATGCTCAAAGAATTCGCCCCCGATTTATCGGCTCAGATTATGCCGCAAATGTACGCCCGCACTCTCAGTCTGCGCCGGGGTGTCCGTCAACTGCTAGAGTCGATACCGAGCCAAAAATACGCCGATATTCTCGCCTATGCCGAAAGCAAGCCAATTCGCCCCGGATTAGCCGAATTTCTCGCTTTTTTACAGGAGCGAGCCATCCCTTTTATTATTATCTCCGGTGGTATCCAAGCCATGATTGAAACGGTCTTAAAACGGGAGGGACTATTAGACAAGGTGACGGCAATTTATGGGGTAAATCTTCATACTCAAGGGGAATACCTGCAAGTTCACTCCGATTGGGAAAATGAGACGGAATTAGTGGCTAAAGCCTTGATTATGGCCAAATATTCAGGAGTAGAAACTATTGCGATCGGTGATTCCGTTACCGATATTACCATGGCTAGAAGGGCCGATCTAGTTTTTGCTAGGGATCGTTTAATCGACTATCTGCAAGCGGAAAATCAACCCTATATTCCTTGGGATAACTTTTTTGAGATTCGCGAATATCTGTTATTGAGAGATTAGGGATTAGCTGTTATACCAAATTTCTCAATTCCCGACAGACATAGAGATTCTAGGATCCAAGACCAACCCGTTAAAAGATTTTTTTACTACCCTACTCTCAAGGGCAACAACAATTGTAAATTTTTGTTAATTTCTGTTGGTTTAGGCTTGACAAAATCGGGGGGGTAGAATTGCGTCATGGCTCTGTCTTGTCATTGAGAAACTAGCTTAAAATTTAGTGATTGGCAATTTTTAAAAAACCCATCTTTCTCCCTTGCCAATGTCGCTTAATTCGAGATTTTTTCCTTTAAAGGGCAGTCAGAACGTTTGTTTGTTTATTTGTTTTGAGGAAACTTTCTGAGTATGAAAACTTCAACTGTGCTGAAAAAACTGTCAGCGGCGACAGCTATAAAACGCGTGAAATTTGGCTTATCTATAATAGCTGTATCTGGTGCTGCTACCCTTCTAAGTGCTGGTAGCGTCTATGCTCAAGCCGACCCTACCATTTACAACCAAACAATTCCTGCCGGTCGCGCTAACTTTGATGCTTTGATCACAGGTGTTGGCGGGACTGTCTTCACCGATGCGCTTTCTGGTTTGAGTAGTGGAAGTTCCTGGACTCGTCCAGACTATACCATCACTTCTACTAATGGTTCGAGCCGTTTCGTCGATTCCTCTTATCTCGCTAGTCCGGCTCCTGGCGGCATACCTGGTGGACAATCCATCGGCATCAACCCTGCATCCCCCGCTCCCAGTTCTGGCTTGACTTTCACCTTTGACACTCCGATCAATGCTTTCGGCTTGGATATTGGCGACTGGTCTACTTGCTGCTATCCTAGCGCTCTTTATATCTCCTTCGATGGCGGGGCAACCAAACAGGTTGCTGTAGGGACTACTAATTCGGATAACCCTGGTTATGCAGCCTATGGGGTTTGACAAAATTTCGTCGGCGCAATCGATGACTCTGACACTTTCTCCACTATTACTTTTTATGGCGATGGTTTCGGCGAGTACTTGGTTGCTGGCGGCGTTATCCGCTACGGAACTGTACCCACGGGATCAGTTACTGGAGTTCCCGAACCTGCTTCAGTCTTAGGCCTACTCACCATTGGTGTTCTTGATGCGGGTGCAGCCTTGAAGCGCAAATTAAAATAAAAAACTGGTAAATCTAGCTTTAAATTGGCAGCGATCGCACTATATTGATCAAGTGCGATCGCTTTTGGGGCTATAATAGTTAAAGACACGATAAATTGATTCAAGTCAAGCCCATGCCACTAACTCTTAATTTAACATCGGAAATCGAACAATATCTCAGCCAAAAAGCGAGGGAGAAAGGTCTTTCTCTAGAAGCTTATGTCCTAAAGTTGCTCAAGGATACTATTTTAGAACAAGAAAAACAGGCCAAACTGGTTAATTTACTTCAATCTTGGATTGATGAAGAAGATGAACAGGAACAACAAGAAACCGGTGAATATTTAATCGAAGCACTCGATCAAGATCGCTTATCGGAGCGTCCTTTATTTCCGGCTGAACTAAAGGGAGTAACTTGGTGAATAGAGTAGTTTTATTAGATACGGGAATTATCGGTTTAATTACTAATCCTAAGCGATCACCTGAAAGTCTAGCTTGTAATTGTTGGCTACAAACACTAATTAAAGCAGGTATTAGGGTTATTCTTCCAGAAATTGCTGATTATGAGGTACGTCGAGAGTTGTTACGCGCTAACAAGATTAAAGGAATTAAGCGACTGGATGAGTTAGCTAACTTAATAGAATACCTAGCCATTACAACGGATACAATGCGAAAAGCTGCTTTATTTTGGGCGCAGGCACGCCAACAAGGACAACCCACAGCAGGAGATAAAACAATTGATGTTGATATGATTTTAATTGCACAAGCTGTCACGTTATCTGTGAAAAATCCGATAATTGCAACAACAAATGTAGGTCATTTATCCAAATTTGTCAGAGCAGATTTATGGCAAAATATTAGTTATGATTGACATCTTTCTCAGAGGAACTTTATTGCAAGGGAAGTGACGCAAACCAAACGGGAAGGTTATGAACAGGGATAAGTCAGAAATAGAAGAAATCGCAGACGGCGATTTGGTCTGAGATTGAATTTGATTGCTGGTATCTACAATTACGAACTTCGTTACCGACAAAAGGATATATCTTGATTACTTTTGCAAGAGATCTATTATTGAGAGATTAGGGATTGGCTGTGATAAGTAATGGTTAGGATAGGCAAGAGGCAATGATTTTCGCCGTCTCATTCCCAAGCTCCGCCTGGGAATGATTTTTGAAGGCTCTGCCTTCTGTGAAGATTACTCAGGAGGCAGTGCCTCTCATTAAACATTTCTAGGCAGAGCCTAGAAACGAGAGATTCTAACATCCAAGATCAACCCGTTAAAAGATTTTTTACCTATAATGTCGGCTTGAAGGAAAAAAAAGCAGTCTTGACAGCAGGGCAATTTTATCATAAAACTGCTATTGTTCAAAAGCTATTTTCAGGAAAATAATCCCAATTTAAAACCTGTTCTTGGCTAAAAGGACAATCAACTGGAAAAGTTTCTTTTGGTAAATTAGTTTCATTTACCGTCCCTCGCACTGCTTTTTGATAACATTCTGCGAAAATATCGGCTAAATAGGGTTTTAAGCTAGGACTATCCCTAAAAATAAGCTCTAATTGTTCTCTTTGCTCATCAATGGTATTTATCCAGCTATTAGTCCGTTTTTCCGGTTGATATTGCCATTTAAGTAAGTGCATCAAGAGAACTTTCAAACGACTGAATACCTCCCGTCTATTATTACGTCCCATATCGGATATTTCTTCGATTAAGTTATCTAAATCGAGGGCTGCTAAATTGCCCTTTTTTAAGTGATTTACGGTTTGCTCAAGCCACAAATTAAAATCAGTTTCATAAAGCTGAGATAATTGATTTTTCATAATGAGAACGTTTCTTCTATTCTATCTTTACGTTGTGCCTATCTTAATGGTGTCTTGTCTAGATAATATTTTTACAAATATGAGATGCACCCACCCGTTTTCTAGATATAGCAAGGTTTTGAATATTCTAAAGGAATTAGGTTGTGTAGGTTTTCTCTAGACTATTATTGCGCTCAAACCAATCTTAGGAGACGATGCTAAACTGGTTTCAATGTAGACGGTTTCACTGACAAAAGGTTCTAAAATTTATTGGTTCCTTATTTTACATCCTTCAGTCCTTTTGACAGTTTCCCTAGCCATAGGCCTACATTGGTTTCATTCCCTAGTAACCGCAACTATAAACAATGAGGTGGCTAGGGATGCAGGGAGGAAATTAAAGGGAAACTTTCTTATTTCCAGTACCTTGAAATTTTGACGAATGGTTTGAGTTAACCATCTATGGTCAAACCCTTTATGGGCTGCAACACCTTCACCTCTTCCGTGAACAGGCAGTTTATCCAACTGGTATAGTCCCGCCCAAAAAGTTTCTTCCAGGGTATATCCCCTAGCGAATCCATTTCTATCATATCCAGTTATAAACGAACCAATATTTTTAATCCAAATAATAGGTCCTATTTCGACAGGGACGGAGGCAATCAGGAGTTGAGGTTTTACAGTATCTGCTAAAAACTCTATCAGTCTGACTAGATCTCGCTCCGGTAGGTGTTCAAATGTTTCCAGAGCAGTGACAATATCAGGCTCAGGTATATGACTGCAAACTTCCCTATCTAAGGCAGAACCCAAAATATTATGAAAATTGTTTTTTTCACCATATCTTGAGCAGGCAGTTTCATGCCACTCTTTAAACAATTCTATTCCCCAGTAATCGATATTAAATTTTTCATCCAATGTTGAAAAAGTTCGACCAAAGCCACTGCCTATGTCTAGGATTTTTATAATCTTTCCTTAGTCTTGAAGTATTCACTTGAAAGTTGTTTATTGTCTGTACAAGATTTTTATACCTCACAGAATGTAGGTATCGGTTAATTAAGTTAAAATCTTGGTTTTTTTCGTATTGGGATTCTGGTTTTTTATGTTCAGTCTGGGGTTTCATAATATCCTCTCAAAGACATATGGGCTGATTTACTTGGTTAAATTACAAAACTCATCAGGTAGGCTAATTCAAGTTTGAAGTACACAGCTGACTGGTTGAAGACTACCTCATAGGGGTGGGGATAGTCAGGAACTTTTCCGAGTCGATGGTTGATTAACTCCGTCAATCGGTACATCTCAGCGTGCTTGCGGCTTTCGTAAGGTTGGGCTGAACGACAGCGCAACGTGACTCTCAGTGGAGACCCGAAAAAACGATACATACTACCTTAGCCCACACATTGTATTCTAAGATACAATTTAATAAATCTTTACATTTATCTCCCCGGCCGGGGAGACACGGGGATGGTGACTGAGCAAGAAACAAAGTTTGTCACGCTATTCCCCATTTAGGAGCAAGCAAAATTGCTGATACAATATTTTCATGCAGTTTGAGTGGAATAAAAACAAAGCAGTAAACAATTTATCCAAGCACGGAGTTTCATTTGAGGAAGCAAAAACTATTTTTGATGATCCTCTCTATGTTGACTTCTATGATCCAGATCATTCTGAAGGTGAGGAACGATACCTTATTGTTGGCGAGTCAGATCGAGGGCGATTGTTAATTGTATCCTATACTGAAAAGGGAGATGCAGTTCGACTCATCAGTGCAAGAGAAGTGACACGAACTGAACGGGAAGCTTATGAAGAGGGATGAGCCAGAAATGGAAGATGATTTGCGGACAGAGTATGATTTGAAGCACCTCCGAGTTAGAAAGTTAGGCGCTGGAAGAAAAAGCTTTGGTGGAGTCACTGTGCGGTTGGAGCCTGATGTCGCAGAAATGTTTCCTACTGCTGATGCGGTTAACGAAGCGTTACGATTTTTGATTAGAGTAATGCGAGATAACAAAACTCTTGCTTCTACAGAACAGGCTAACATGAATACTGAGTCCTGACAAGATGCAGTGCTGGATTGAGTATTTATAAGAAAGCGAAGCGAATGGCGAATAAAGCCACAATTAAAGTCTCGGACTATGAGCGATTGCGCTATATTGATAAAGTGCGATCGCTTTTTGTGTTATAATCCTAGTACAGCCTGGCAAATTCCTTTTCTGTAGGGGCGTATGGCATACACCCTCCCTTAGATAACCTTTTCTTATCACCAAAAATACGGGAGAGCCGAAAAATTACTATGAAAGTTCCAACAGATTTGACGATTCCTGAGATTGAGGAAATTAGAAAAGAGGGAGTTAAAGCTCTCGTAGAAAGATTGAGAATTGCTAAAGCGGCTTTCTTTCTAAAAGAAACAGCATCCCAACCTCTAAATTATTTAGAAATTAAAGATCAGTTATTTGGCGAAATGACAGCGACGGATATTTACGCTCAAATTAAAGACAGCTATGACAGAAATGATTGAGGAAATTCGTCAAAAAGTTAGACAAAACCAATTGGAATTTTCTCAATACGCTGTCAATCAAAGTATCCTGCGTCAGATCAGTGTTCAAGAATTACGGGAGGCGATGGAACAAAGCGAAATTATTGAAGATTATCCGGCTGATAGGTATGGTGCAAGCTGTTTACTTTTGGGATTTACTCTAATTAATAGAGCCTTACACATTCATTGTAGCTATCCCTCTCGCCCTTTGCTCAAAATTATTACCCTATATGAACCCGATCCAAATTTATGGATTGATTTTAAATCAAGGAGAACACCAGATGTCAACTAATTCTAGACAAGAAATCTTAATTGAACAAGAAGTTACCTATACCCTTGAAATCAATGGCAATTTTTTTATTATAGAAAATGTCCCCGCTATAGTCTGTGTAGAAACGGGAGAGCGTTTTTTTGCACCAGAAACTGTCGAACGCTTGCAGAAAATTATCTGGGAAAATAAGCGACCAAAACGGGTAATTGAAACACCAGTATTTGACTTTGCTAGTTAGTGTTTAATAGAAAACTGGCAAATCGAGCAACAATTGAAGTCTTAAATTAGTGGCGATTTTGCTATGTTTATAAAGTGTGATCACTTTTTTTGAGGCATTCCACATTTTTATTAATTTTTGTTAGAATGACGATCTGGGTAATGGCTTTGAGTTGATTGGAGAACTAACCGAAATAGAGATTATCGCCGTCAACTTCCTTGTGACAATTCATTTGGAAACGTTATACAAGGTTGGGTTATGGTTCTAGTGAGGAATTGGCAATAGTTCAATAGTAACGGAACCGCCTTCAATCGCCTGAATTCGCAAATCATAGCCTCGCAACAATCCCATCCTAATTAAAGGCACTGTTTCGGATTTATTGATGTCGATTGTGCGATACCTGCCGTCCCAAATTACCCTCGCAATATAAACGTCGAAAATACAATAACTGCCATCTCCCAATGTTGCGATATCACGCCCCTTCCAGGTTAAACCTAGAACCGCAATAATACTAGAAGGCAAGGTCAAAAATCCTGAAAAACCTGTATCAATTACTGCATCCACGAGTTGCGTTTTAGCATCGTTTTTCACGACCACTGGAAGGATTGCCTCGCAACTCTGATTTACCGAGCCATACATCATAGAGTTTCTCTCAAACTCCCTGCGCCAAAATGATAGACTGCCCGATGCCCAATTCGGATAAACCAAGTCTGAGCATCGGGGTATTTGGCAAGGAGATGCTCTGATGCGGTTACGATGTCATCAGCCACTTCAAAGGCTCCAGTTTCAGTGTCGATAGCGACAATTTTACCATGATTGCCTTCCTCGACTTGAGAACGAATCTGAGATTCATAGAGGTCGTTGCCACGTCTAGCAAATTCTTCTTTGCTGTATCGGGGTTGTCGAAGTTTCATCGGTTTGATTTCGTTTAACTTTACTTTTCCATTTTAGCTAACATGACAACATCTTCTCTCACTCCCCTCCAATGCCTCGTATCGAACATTGAAGATTCATATCTTTGGTGCAATCTAGTCGGCTGATTTTGGTGAGGATTATTGGCAGCGATTGCGCTCTATTGCTAGAGGCCGATCGCTTTTTTGGTGTTAGAATAAAGGAAACCATAGCGTTGTGATTGGCTGAGACTTTTTATGCAATCTGAATCTTTTCCAGACGACTCAACCTCCTTCAGATGAAGAGATTAAACAAGCGATCGCATTACACCCTATACCCTACACCCTACCCCCGCGAAAAACTTTTTCAGCAGACCCTAATTAAATAATCATTGTTATCTCCCATTAACCTGAATAGCGATTATCTAAAATCCTTATTCATCCCCTAAATAAGCTTCAATCACCGCAGGATTCTCCCTGACTGTGGTTGGATCTCCCAAAGCGATTAACTTACCGAAATCTAACACGGCAATGCGATCGCATAATCCCATCACTAAAGGCACATGATGTTCGATTAACAGGACGGTTAGAGCTAAATTATCGCGAATTTGTCGAATTAGCTGACTTAATGCCCCCTTTTCGCTGGGATTCATTCCGGCTGCCGGTTCATCAAGGAGTAATAACTGGGGTTGCAAAGCTAAAGCGCGGGCAATTTCCAAGCGTCTTTGATCACCATAGGCTAAATTACGGGCTTTTCGATTGTTTTGGTCGGTTAATCCGACTAAATCTAATAATTCCCCCGCTCTTTTGTAGGTTTTTTCTTCCTCCCTTCTCGAAACTGGTAAACCAAAAATTCCTGTCCAAAGATTGGAGCTATTGTGAATATGACCAGCGATCGCTACATTTTCTAAAGCCGATAATTCACCAAATAAGCGTAAATTCTGGAAAGTACGGGCAATTCCCGCCTGAGCAATCTGGTGAGGACGATAATTAGCCAGACTGTCGCCTTGATAAATTAAATCACCACTGGATAGGGGAATTAAACCGGTGATCAGATTAAATAAAGTCGTTTTTCCCGCCCCATTGGGTCCAATTAAGCCAAAAATCTCGTTTCTTTGTACCTGAAAGGAAACTCCATCGACAGCGACTAATCCCCCAAATCGACGGGTGGCTCCCCGCACTTCCAATAAATTTGCTTGCATCCTTGTTAATAGATTAAATTAGTCGATTTTACTCGATCAAGACGATTGGAAGTAAGCACTGCACCAGCCAAAAAAAGATATTTGTCAGGAGATTTACCCTGAAAGAATCAGTTTTAAAGATTTATTGGGTAATTATTTGGCTCGGGAAACACTTTACACGATCCCCACCAGATAAGCAAAACGGCTCACCACTGTAGCCAAATATTATGACGAAAAACTGCCATAATTGCGGTAATGTCCTCATCTAGCCAAAAGGCGATCGCTACTGATGAACAATGACGCTAAAATCATCGATCTCGTCATCCGGCTGTTGTTTCTCGGCCTGTTGTTATTTGCTGGGTTCACCCTGCTGCGTCCCTTCCTAACCATGATCCTCTGGGGAGCAATTCTAGCGATCGCTTGGTATCCGCTCTTTCTCTGGTTAAAAAAGTTACTCGCGGGCCGGGCGAAACTGGCCGCAGTTCTCCTCACCCTACTTTGTCTAGGGATTATTATTGGTCCGGTGAGTGCCATCGCAGCGGTTCTGGCAGGTAATCTGCGAACGCTGGCCGAATATATCGATACTGGTGCGGCGGTGATTCCCTCTCCCCCCACCGATGTGGCCACCTGGCCGCTGATTGGCGAAAGGATTGCCAGTCTCTGGCAGCAGGCATCGGATAACACGGGTCAATTTTTTCAACGCTTCGAGCCACAATTAAAAGAACTGGGCAAAATCTCCCTTTCCCTAGCCACCAGTACCGGTCTAACGGTGCTGAAATTTATCGTCTCGATTCTGATTGCGGCGGCACTGACCCTCTCGGCTAAAAATCTGACTCACCTGATAAACCGGTTAGCGGAAAGGATCGCCCCGGGTCGAGGCATCGCGCTGGCCAGTCTTACCGCCTCCACCGTCCGCAATGTTAGCCGTGGTATTATTGGTGTTGCTATTGTCCAGAGTCTTTTGATCGGCATCGGTTTAGTGACGGTGGGAACGCCTGCGGCCGGTTTATTAACTTTCCTCACCCTAATTTTGGGCATTCTCCAAATTGGCCCTGGTTTGATTGTCTTGGGGGCGCTCATTCACGCTTGGGTAACACTACCCCATTCCATCGCCCTCTTGTTTACCCTCTGGATGATTCCCGCCACCTTGGTGGATAATTTCCTCAAACCCATCTTAATGGGGCGCGGTCTGCCCATTCCCATGGTGGTGATTCTGCTAGGGGTGTTCGGGGGAGTGATCGCCTACGGGATTATCGGTTTGTTCCTCGGACCGGTTCTGCTCGGTCTCTGCTACGAGTTAGTCAGGGCTTGGATTGGCGAGGATAGCCCCGAACCAGTGGCCAATAGTCATGATCAGTCAATCTAAGGGCGGATATATCTAAATTTTTACCTTAATCTTTCCAGGGAACTTAGGAAAAAAAGATTAATTTGGCCACGGTTCCGGTTAAGCAGATTGAGGTAAAAGTAGGCTCATATAAAGGTAAGATTTCTTCGGTTAGTGACAGCAAGCAATCAAACAGTAGAAACCAGACTGAAGTGAGGAGAAGGTTTAATTTAAGCAATAGGTAGTAATTTGAATGTGGTGGTTGTTTTATTGTAAGAATATCGAGGTGTATATTGGGCTGATAATTCGCCAATTCATCAATCGGTCAAAAAAACATAAAAAAGCTTGCCATTTTTTGAATAAAAAACTATTTTTATCCCCAAATATTACCCATTTATCGTCTCTGATAAACCTGATATATTATTAGTGTTTATTATTTGTATAAGTCTTGCTAGGTAAAGCTTTGAAGACTATTTTTTGGAAAATTATCCCTATTCTTCTCCCTTCCACACAGAAACGATAAGAGCCGATTTATTCACTTAATTATCCTTTCTATAATTAGGCCACAGTTTTTGAAAAATAGTCTTAGTATTTCCTCTGTTGATTGAGAAACCCTGACCTGGTAAGCTAAGACGCATTTACGCAACGCATTTTAACCGCGTCTCAACCAGCAATTTAAATGCACGGGCAGCTTAATACCTCTAGGTTTTTTAATTCTCAATAATACTGTTCTTATTGCGGTGACTAATCAGGCTCTTGGATAAATTTAAGAAAAAATTTATTTTTTCTTAAACTTGTCCATTTATAATCATAAATAGATGGAAGATTTAGCCCCAGGGCAGAAAAGTTGGGCTAGTCCTTTTCCCTAACCATAAAGAGAAACAATCCAACACCCCCAAGTAATTGACCGATTAATTTTCGGAAAATGGGGTGTTCCTGGTGATTAAGACAACATAAGTAAGCTCCAATTTATCTAGTACAGATATGTCATCTCTAGCAGATTCTTTGAGTTTTGATGGAGCCTCCCCAATCACCTTTAATTTAACAGGTTCCGACGATTTAACTGTATCGAGGGAAACTTCTCCCTTAGCAGTCCTGAACTCTAACCCCTCCCCAATATCTACAATCTCCTCGGAGTCCCCCACGGTTCCAGTCTCCCCTGCTGCTACGAGTCAAGTGGTCTTTCCCGCTTCTCCCAGTATTGACTCTTCTGGTTATCTCACCAGTCCAGCGCCGAGTCCTGCCTCTGTACCCACTACCGACCCGGTCACCACCAGTCCAGGGTTGGGTCTTGTCTCTGTACCCACTGCCGAGGGATGGGATTCGAGGGTTAATCAGGACAATCTCACCCAGAAAACTGGAGAAACCCATATCACATACTGTTACTCGTGCGGTCAATACCACAGTAGCAAATTGGGACTGCAACCTCTAAGCTCCGTGTCTCCTAATGCTCCTCAAGGGACGCGAGACTATCTTTTACCCCCCAAGACGGTTAACTACTCAAGTCCCATCTCAGTTATAGAAAATGCAATCTCTATTGCGCCACGAAATACACCAATTCCGAAATTTGCAACCGTAAACACTCAAGGAAGCCTTGGCATCACAAGCATTTCCAATGCAGAAGTCTTTAATCTCAGTTCCAATCCCTTCTCTTCCAAGACTATTTATCTGGATTTTGATGGCTACAACACATCGGCCACTGCTTGGAATGCCACGTCCTTGGGTGCTGACCGCATTTCTTCTATAGCTGTCTTTTCTTTGGACTCAATCGTCAGTACGGCATATTCACAAGCAGAATTTGATGCAATGAAGGAAATTTTCCTTCGCGTAGCTGCTGACTATGCACCTTTTGGTGTCAACGTAACAACGAAAACACCAACCTTTGATCAGATTACTCGGTCTAGCACAAGCGACAGTGCTTATGGGACAGTTGTGTCTATTGGGAACATTGGTAGCCAATGGTCGGGGGCTGGGGGAATTGCCTATGTTGGCATTTACGATCGCGTTGATACAACTAACTATTACAAACCTGCGCTTGTGTTTCCAAGTCGCTTAGGAACTGCAAAAAATATCGCAGAAGCGGCTTCCCATGAGGCTGGACACAATCTCAATCTTCGTCATGACGGTCAGGGTTCTACCGAATACTATACAGGAGGCGGCTCAAGTCCTGGCTGGGCACCTATCATGGGTGTCGGCTATTCCAAGCAGTTAACGCAATTCTCGCGCGGCCAATACTCGAATGCGACAAACACTGAAAATGATTTTCTCCAGATTAGGGGGGAAGGAATCGGTCGCTATGTTGAAGGTACTCCGAATACGGATCTAGCTAGTGCTCAGACGATTACCCTAAATTCCACTGGTTACGGTGGGGCCTTTCAAACTATTGAACTAGTATCAGATGATGGTAATACTGGGATAGACTATGATTACTTCAAATTTACCGCCCCTGCTGCTGGAAGCGTAAGCATTTCAGTCAATAATGCTCTAATTTTCAGCAAAGATGGTACCAACTTTATTGGCGAAGACCTGCCAGCTGGATATGGAAATCTGCATCTTGATGCCCAAATCCTTAATGCAAGTGGAGGAATTCTCGCGGATTGGAATAACAACGCATTGGTTGATGTCACTGGATTAAATTATTCGGGACTGGTAGCTGGGCAAAATTACTTTGTCAAAGTTGGTCCTAACTCAACGCTTCCGGATCAGTCCTTTGGTGAAACAACTTGGGGAAGTTTGGGAGCCTACGCCTTACGTATTCAGGCTGACACCAATTCGACGAAAACAATCTCGATCGCCAAAACCACCGATGGTAAGGAAGCAGGTTCAGTGAGCAGTGTCTTTACCCTCACCCGCACCGGCGACCTCTCCAGTGCCTTAATCGTCAACTACACCCTAGCGGGGACAGCCACTCCAGGTGTTGACTACACCAACCCTGGAGCCGGCAAAGCCACCTTTTTGGCAGGTTCCCCCACTGCTACCATCACTCTGCCCACCATAGATGACCTCTTGAGTGACCCCGGCGAAACGATCATCAGCAAAATTACCGCCCCCGCTGGCTACACTATCAGTGGACCGAGCACCGCTACGGCCACCATTCTTGACAATGATGGTAACTCGGCCAATAACAACTTGGTCGGGACAAGCTTTGCCGATGCCCTGGCTGGAGTGGGAGGTAATGACACCCTTAGCGGTTTAGGAGGCAACGACACCCTCGATGGTGGGGCCAATAACGACACTTACCTCTTCGACACGGATCTGGTTTTGGGTAGCGATCGCCTAATTGA
>VYMC01000075.1_pt1 | contig 27742 bp, 11 predicted proteins | sample 5115301 | NCBI WGS metagenome assembly VYMC01 (sample SAMN12291802, study PRJNA351875) | freshwater metagenome | isolation source: freshwater lake | place: USA: Michigan, Wintergreen Lake | collected 2013-08-08 | reverse complement strand
GGTTTAGGGATTAAAGAAAAGTGCAACGAATTAAATTTAATTCTTATTAAAGCTAAGATAGAGTTAAAGAGCTCAATAGATAGTACAAAAGAGTTCAAAAACAGAATAAAGCAATTGGTAGGTAATTTTGAAAAAGGAAAAATAGATTTAAAAACTCTTAAAAATGAAATTATAGAGATAACTAAATTTAAAATGGACTTTGAGCTATTAGAACAACAAAAGAAAATCACATTAAAGTTTTTATTGGATAATTACTTTAATGATAACATAAAAACAAGAGAAATAAAAACTCAATTCTGTAAGAAGTTGATAGAAAAAGTACATTCAGAGTTAAAATTAATTAGCCGAGTAATTACACAAAGTGATATAAGACTTAAAGAAACTAAATTACCATTATTAAGTCAAACTAAGATAGTTTTAAATCTAAATAGTTTACTAAGTGTAAGAATACATGGGAAAAAACTTTATTTCATTTATAATGATATGAAATTAGTTGACATTGTATATTTTCTGACATTTATAACCTTAAAAGAAAACAAACCAATCAAACAAAACAAATTGATTAATTTTATAGATAAGAATGCTTATAAGATTAACTCGAATAAAATTTACAAAGTAACAAATAGAGTGTCTTCAATCAAACAAACAGTAAGTAAAGTATATAATAGCTTTGAGTTGAAAGAAGATGAAACTTGTAAAATTGAATACTTTGTTGATTTAAAGAGTAAAATGGCCAAACTCAACATTAACACTGATGATAGCAACTATTTTAAACTAACAAAATTAGTAAATCAACAAATATAGTAAATGAAGTAAACTGTTGGTAAATGAACTATTTAGCAATATTACAATTCAATTCAAAAAGTAAATTTTAGTAAATTTTAGTAAATCAATTTTTTCTTCACTCCCTAATAAATTGCGTTCAAATTGTTAAACTAATTGATGTAAACAAAATGAATACAATTCTGATGACTTCAATTGAAGTGGAAGAGTTACAAAATATGATTGATAAAGCAGTAGAAAAGTCAATCATATCAACTGGTATATTAAAGCCAAAGAATGAAATAGACAAGCTTAACCTTTTAACCAAAAAGGAAGCAATTGAGCTATTGAAAATATCAAGACCAAGTTTTGATAAGTATTGTAAAGCAAATAGAATCAAATCTATACTTTTAGGTGGTAGAGTTCTGTTTGATATGAAAGACTTACAAAGCTTTATAAATAGCTACAAAACCAAATAGAATACATACTCTTAAATACAAATGTATAGAAAACACTTTTTTAGAGTGTAATACTACCTTTTTTTTGTGCAAACTACAATGTAAACTGTATATTCCTAACCTGTTTGTGTGTAGAATAATGCTTTAATATGTGTAATGTATTAGTTGTTTTTATAGAGATTATACAGAATTGAGACATAAATCAGACACTTATTAGCATAAATCAGACACTTTTTGGTACAAATCAGGAGCTAATTACCATTTTTTATACAAAAAGGGATAGTCATTTAGTAGAATTTATACAGAAAAGGAGATAATAAAGATGATATTCATAGATGAATACTTAGTTCAAGGTAAGTGGACAAGGAAAAAGAGAGAAGAATACACGGATTTATTACTTTCAAATGTAAGTAATCTTAAACCATACTTTGGAGATGAGCTTGATGATAGTTACTTTGTGTATTTGTTACTTAATAAAATGCAAGTAAATGGTCTAACATCAAAGTTTATAGCAAAGAAATTAGGCTTTGGTAGGTTTACTTTCTATTCAGTTAAGAATGAACAAAGAAAGTTAAAGTCAAGAGAGAAGTATTTGCTATTTAACATTGCATTAGAATCTGAATTTAATGAGATTTGCTTTAGAGTTTATTCTGAAAAGTTGAAATCATTAAATAAAGACTTAAAATTTGTAGTTGAAAGAATTAAAATTACTATAGAACAAATTAAACTCTCACAAAAGGCAATTGATAACTACAAGCACTTTGGAACTGATGCTAGCTTTCTAAAAAAAGAGAATATGAAATTAGTGCAACAGTACAATGATTTAATAAGCAATGAAAGTAAACTTAATCAGAAGATAGAAGAATTGAATAATAAGTTAAATTCGTTGAAGTTAGGGGGTACTGATAAATAATGTAGAAGCTATCGTTTGTTTGAGTTTAAAGAGCAGTAGGCAGAAAATATGCAAAGCAAAGATAGGGAATAGGAACAGCAAAATTAAATGAAAGATTTAGGAAAATTTTATAGAGAAGTTCCAAAATTTGCAATCCATAATAGTCCTCATCACTGGAGCTAAGCTTCCTTACGCAGGAATAAATCCTGCGTAAGGATTATCGTTGGAATGAGCATAACTTAGCTTGCCTACTAAGTCATAACACCATGTTTTGTTTTTAAAACTTAAACGAACAACAAATTAAGGTTTTTACTGCAAAATTCAATAGGCGTTATTCTATTATTTTTCATATACTTATACATTCTTCAATTTTCATCTATAGTATCGGGAGCTTGACCAGTTGGGTGGACTACTTTGAATTTAAATTGATTTTCTGCATACTATCAAAGCCTGCATCTGTCAATAATACTCCATCTACTAAACAACTTGGGGAGACCATATATGGTTCCGATAATTTTAATATATTCCAAGTATTACCTTTATCTTTACTATACAACAAGTCAAATTTTACAAATAATCCAGAAATATTTCCAACAAAACAAGTTATGTAGTTGTCCTGAGATTGAAAGTTTTCAATAATTGAATAACCTTTAACTGCTTTCACCATATTTAACTCATCATTAAACACATTATATCTATAAATTTGTACCTCTTTATCTTTACTATCACTGTTTCCTATTATTAATAAGTTGTCATCGTCTTGTTTTGTAAAATCTTCAACTTCTCCATTAACACTCAATTTTTTAGTTTTATTATTTGTGATATTATAAAGTTCTTTTTCATTCTTTAGCAACGAGTAAAAAGATTTACCAATTTGAATTACTTTCCCATAAAATTCTTTAACCGTCCTGTTTGATTTTACTTCTTGAAAATCATGACTAATACTATATATTTTATCAATCTCTTTAGTTGAATTATAAATACTGACATGGTTTTCATCAGCCCACAAGCTATATATATCTTCAAATAATAAATTACATTGACTTAAGCTATCATTATTAATATCAAATTTTACTATTTTTTTTCTTCCAGAATTAATCTCTTCACTTATTACTAAGAAAATTAAACTGTCTTTTACATAATGGTCAGTAAAACAATAATTCTTTAATGAAATTATCTTTTCCCAATTTTTACCACCATCTAAAGTTTTGTATACTACAGCTTCGAGGCTATTCTTGCCTATTTGTTTATCTGAAGGCTTAGAACTATTTGGGAGAAGATCATTTTCTTCTGTGTCATGCATTACAGTTGCAAAATAATAACCATGATTTGTACTGTTAAAGTATATTATTCCTCTTATAGTTAGAATCTCTGGAATACCATATCTTTCAAAAATCTCACTTTTCCCTTTATTGCATCCTAAAATAGAAAAGATTATTGTTAATAAAATGTATTTGGTCATTGTTTCTTTGAAGTTGTTGGAATATCTATTTTTATTGTTGGGATTAATTCAGTTATTTTATTAAAAACTTTGATTGCCTTATCAGGATCAACAGCTTCTCTTACAATTTTTGCTTTTACCATAAATTCAATTTTTTCCTTGTTAATTAATAATTCAGCTAATCTTTCAGCACCTTCACTTGGATTATTAATCCAATGATCTACTAATTTTCCAACTATTTGTTGTGCTTGTTCAATACCCTCTTTTGACATCAGATCATTAAAATTCGGCGTGAGCACAATTGCAACTAAATCAACAGTATTTAAATCTTTTAAACCAGCTTTCCAGTATGCATCTACATGTGTTCTAAAAGCCATAGCCTTAAACTTTTCTTCATCCAGTTCTAAGTTCTCATTCCCTTTTTTTGCCAACTCATCTTCCATAGCTATTTGTAATTTTTTCCTTGCAACTTTTAACCATGCTTGACCTTCTGCTGACAGTTGTTTATTAGTTTCATTGGTAAATCGTTGGATATATTTATCACCATAATCTGCATAGTAATTAGGTGCTCTTTTCCCTGGATTTCTTTTTTCAAAATCTTTTTTTCTCCATACGTAATATTGTAATGAGCCAATTTGACTAAATGGAAAGGGAGTTGCCTTATATCCATCAATATCTATAAAATAATTAGGATTATTATTAAATACTACGTACCCTGATACTCCTGGTTGAACCACTGGATCTGGGTTCCATCTGCGACCAACTCTTGGATCTAAGCCGAAATCGCCAAAGCTGAGATGATTTCCAGTACCTTTTACCTCATTATCAAGTTCGTGTCCACCATACCCATACCTATAATCCGTACTTGACCAGCTACGCTCAGGTATAAGCATGCCGTAGGGATAATAGTCGTTTACGGAGCGTTCATCTACGATGTAGGGCTGAGTTCCTCTGGTTTGAGTAAGAGTGGCTGGTTGTTTGAAATCGCTTATCACGGTGCGTACGTTTCCTAAGTGGTCTTTGATTTCGTATTCTTTGAAGGACAATATACGAGAAAATTTCTTATCTAGTACATCTTGGGTTAAATTATCCAAGTAATATACGTTTGCTCCGTTGTCGGGTTTCTTTATACTAAAGCGACCCTGCTCTGAATTACCATAAATATGCCATTCTGCAATTTTTGGCATGAGGCCTATGTTGGCAATTGTTTGCATTGGACGAATACTAATATCTGAGACAGATACTGGACTTCCACCAATTGTAATTGATAAAGTTGCAGCTCTTAGCGGTGTACCTGTTTCATATCCTTCAATATGAACACCTGGTACATTGGTGACATTGTCATAAAAGTCAGCAACACCTGTACCAGTATTATCGTATTGAGGGAATACAGTTTGTTCGACAATATTTACATCAAGCATGCCAGGAGCACAATTGATTAAACTTGCTTGCTTACCAACAAGTACAACAATATTTCCATTTTGATCTATGTCATATTCACCATCGCAGAGGATTACTTTGGCTCTGCAATCGGCTTGTCCTACCATAAACTCCATTTCAATACAATTACCTACACCAGATTCATTGTTATCATTCTCTAAAGGGACATTTCTTTGGTAGATTGCCATTACTTGATTATTGGCATCGCGTGCATAGAGGGTGTAGGTATTTAGGTTCTGTTCTTACTATATAAATTCTTAAAATGTTCTAACGTTTTTGCTTCTTTTCTAACTTCATTATCTCCATGAATTAACCTTTGGAATATTATTTTTGCCTTTTCATGAAAATCCATTACTGTTTCTACCATCTCTTGAATATCTCTTGTTTCATGATAATCGTAAACTTCATCTTCATAGCTAATACAGATAAGAATGCAAAATCTACCTTTTTTTTTACTTAGACCAGGCAGCCAATCTATACCTAACCATAAACTATTTTCAAAGTTATCACTAACTTTATAAACTACTGTAAAAAAATTCTCCTTCAAAGAGAATTTATCTTGACTAATGATTTCTTTGCTGAAGTCAAAATCATCTTCGACTGGTTTGAAAATGTAACCTGGTGAAAAATCTAAATTATTTAACATTTAATACCTACCTTACAGACTCTTTAACTTTTTTCATATCTTTTAAAAACTCTGACTGCGAAATTGGAACTGAATGAATTTCACCCAATGTATTATAATACGTTTTTACATATTGAGTTTCTCTGCCATTTGTAGCACCAATTACTTCACCCATATCTTTTATAAAATGATCTGAATTTGGTACTTTCATGCCAGTACTAATAACATCTAAATCTATAGTTTCAATACTTTTTGAAATTTCTGGTTTAAATTTGGCAAAACCGCCATTAGCAGTTGATTTTATTACTTCCTTATTCCAAACTTTTGATAAATGTTTCCCAGACTGATAGGTGCGACTTACAGAAATTAAAGTTCTTTTTACACCATTAATAAATGCACCACTGATTGCTTTTAGAAAACCTTTGGGTATCGGTATAAATGTAAGTGCAGCGTCAATAGTAGCATCTTTTACAATTTCATTCTGAGATATTTTATTTCCATATATATCATTATAAGTAGGTTCTAATCTTTTACCATTCTTGTCAAATTTTACTAATTCACCTGAAAAACCTAACTGATAATTTTTATAAACGGAATTAGCTACTTCAAATATCATTTTTTCAGCAAATTGTTCTATATTTGAGCTACCGCCTGACTTATTTAAATCAAATTTTTCAATATTATCATTTGCAGAAGTATAAACTTTGACACCATTTACATCTATAATTTGTGATGGTACTTTTTTATTTTTACCCTCTTCATCAATAAATAAAATAGGGCTATTTTCAGCGTAATTATAGGTACTATTCCACGGATGTAAATACTGTAGAGGATCAGGGCTTTGGAATCTACTAACTCTACTATCATATATCCTTGCTCCGTAGTCTATAGAGTTTCCAGTACCTTTTACTTCGTTGTCATTTTCTTTGCCGTTGTAGCCATATCTATAATCTGTGCTTGACCAGCTTCTCTCTGGTATAAGCATACCATAAGGGTAGTAGTCGTTCACACTTCTTTCATCTACTATATATGGTGGTATTCCTCTAGTTTGAGTAGAGGAAGAAGGTAGTTTAAAATCTGTGATGGCTACTCGCACGTTACCGAGATGATCCTTTAATTCATATTCTTTACTTCCTAAAATACGAGAAAATTTCTTATTATACACCTCATTTTCTACTGGACCTTGATAATAAATGTTTGCACCATTATCTGGCTTCTTAATTGCAAATCTGCCTTGCTCAGTATTGCCATATATGTGCCATTCGGAGAGTTTGGGAAGGTGGGATGTCGCAAAAAACGACATTTTTCATTTTTTGTTAATTTCTCTTAAGCAAACCTAAGTAGTTGTAATACAATAACTTAATATCGAATCTAAATTTGTGATGTCGCATAAGCGACATATTTCATTTTTTGTGGATTCTTCGCTACGCTCAGTGACCTATGACGTAATGTTGCGAAAACGACATAATTTCAATTTGACGACATAGAAATTTCAAAGAACTATTGGATAGAAAAATTTGCAATGCAAAGATAGGGGATAGGTACGGCAAAATTGAATGAATAGTTATTGAAAAGATTTCAAAAATCTTTACTCGTTATTTCTCAACTACTTATAGTTTTTATCAACCAATGCCATCACCTAAGGAGCTTGACCGCTTGACCCGAGCATGACCACCTTTTTATTTGTATAAATAAAAATAATAATAAGTTGAATCAAATACAATTAATTTTTCTTTAAAATTATATTTATTATTTATTATTAGCTTATTGTTATGTAAAACTATAATTCGGTCTATTAGAAAAGTCAACCTCATATCAGCTGTAATTATTCTCAATAATTCATTTTGATTTACACAAGTATAACGATACAAATAATCTCTAAGATTTGTGTATTCGGCAATGTCTGATATATTAGTATTGCTTTGATTTGAAAAATTCACAATTCTTTTATATGAATTATCTAATTTTAGTTTTAATTTTCCTTGCTGAATTAAACATTTAAAATCAAATTCAAAAGAACTATCCAAGAATTTATTTAGAGATTTATAGTAAATTTTTGAATAAGTATATTTTACTGTATCAACAATAACTTCATTTTTATAATCTTTATTTTTTAAAAATAAAAATGGGCTGTAGTTTTCAGCAGAATCTCTTAACCTATCAACTTGTCTAGTTCTATATTTACTCCAGTAGATATAAATAGAATAATTATCTTCGTCAATTCTCGCATTTTTGTTGCATGAAAATAGTTGAATTAGAATTACTAACAATATTAGATACGATTTCATTTTGTTATTTCTGTCTCATTGCTTTATTAAAAGTTTCTGGAGGCCAACGATGACCTTGATACATTTCATCAAAAACTTGATCAAAAGTTACCGTAGGATAATGTGGTAACATATTTTTTATTATCTTAATCGCATGTTTACCATATAAAGAATTTTTTAAGCTCAAGAATGCTTGCTTGTCGTGCTTTACATGGTCGTGACCTTCAGCCTCTATTTTATTTAAACCCTTATCTAATCTTGTAGTAAATTTTTTACCTAAGAACTGCTTTTCAAAGTTATTCCCATGATAAAATGCTTCATGAAGGAATGTTTCTAAATTAAACATTACTGCTTTACTATATTCCTCCTTAGTATAACTTCTCCTAGTGGCCCACTGTAAGTTAACAGTTACGTCTACTCTATTGCCTTTTACTGCTGCATATGTAAAATTGCCATCATTTTGCATTGTTATTTTATAATCTATACCTTGTTTACTAAGATTACCTTCTTCTTTAATATCAATATTTAAGTCTTTGTATATTTCGCCTTGCAACTTAAATCCAGAATGAGCCCTTTCCGAAATCCATTTTCTTCCTTCTTTTGTCATAGCAAATGCCTCGAATGCTTGTACGTCTGATCTATGTATTAAATTACCCTTTTTGTCTTTATCATATAAATTACCAAGATTAATGCTGTCGCCCAAGGCATCACTATGTAATATAGGATTGCCAGCAAACGTTGCATAGTCACTAATTCCAGTGATTGGTTTGGGGTCTCTATTCCATCTGCGACCGCTTCGGGCATCATATTCCCAGAATTCGGCTGTATTATGATTACCGTTAGGATCTATTTCTAAGGATTTTTCTTGTGTGTTGTAGCCATATCTATAATCCGAACTGCTCCAACTCCTCTCAGGTATGAGCATTCCATAAGGGTAGTAGTCATTTACACTTCGTTCATCTACGATGAATGGAGGAACTCCTCTTGCTTGAGTGAGTGTGGCTGGCTGTTTGAAATCGCTTATCACGGTGCGTACATTTCCTAAATGGTCTTTTAATTCGTATTCTTTACTTCCTAAAATACGAGAAAATTTCATATTGACAATATCATTTTCTAATGGACCAAGATAATAAATTGAAGTGCCGTTATCTGGCTTTTTAATTGCGAATCTGCCTTGCTCGCCATTACCGTAGATGTGCCATTCGGAGATTTTTGGCATGAGCCAAATATTGGCAACAGATATATCATTACGGATTGTAGCCGATGATGTTTGTGTCGTAGAAGGATTGCCAAATAAAGTGATAGGTATGTCTATATCTAAAGCATGGCCGCTAGCCCAGAATGCATTTGGAGTAAAGCCCTCGCCCCAACGCTCTTTTGGTTGCAAGGTGAGTGTAGCACTTGCAGGTATTTCCCCCGTATAATTGCAAGGTGGTGGCATAGTAAACGATACAGAATTATTAAAATTAAATGATTTTCCTGATGGGTGAATATTAATATTATCACTACATATTTTTATTTCAGGCACACAGCCGTGTGTTGGGTTAACTATTTTGAATTTTAATGTTATGCAATTAGATATTTCAGGGTTTGCATTATCTGTAATATCAGTAGTGGTGCGGGAATAGACCGCCATTACTTGGCTATTGGCATCGCGAGCGTAGAGGGTGTAGGTATTTAGGTTATCACCATCTACACGTTTCATAATACGGTTGCCAGAGGCGTCATAGAGGTATTTTACATTTTTTACTGTACGGACTTTGCCGTCTGGAGTCCAAGTGATACCATTAATATTTTCAGATTGGTCAATAATTAAATTACCAGAAGCGTCATATTGGTAGTTATTTGTTAATGTTTGAGATTCTAAGTCATCATCTCGAAGACCTGTAATAGCCGCATCGGTAATGTAATTTAATTGATTATTGTTTGTATTATAATTATATTCAAGATTATCTAAAATATTACCATCCGCATCATAGCGTTGCATATTTATTATATTACCATTTCTATCGTAGCTGTAATTACTTGCAAGAGTATTGCTTGCAGAAGCCCAAGTGCTAACAGTATTGCTAGAACTACGGTTGTAAGCATTAGCAGAGAGCAGACGGTTAGTATAATCATACTCAAAGAGGTGGTCTATTTTAGCTTGATTAGTTGGTTTTGTAGTAGTATAATCGGCAGACCAAGAGGCGATATTACCATTGTATAATGATTTGAAGGTAGTTTCTTTATTAAATTGATTATTATCGGTAAAGAGATTAGTGGATTTATTGGTAGAGAAATCGGAAATAGTCTGGCTACCTTCAATATCACGATAATAATTTAATACCTGGGAATAGGCATCAATAGGGAATGTATAGGTATAAGATGAAGCTGAAACTACCGAAGTAGGCACTCCATCGAAACCAGGGTCGCCAGTGAGGGCGGTAGTTCTTGCAGGATTAATATTATTAATTGCTTTGAGCCAGCCCTGTATTGTGTAGGTATAGTCTATACCTTGAAGTCTATCGTGCCCAAGCTCTACACGGGCAAGAGGACCATGCGGAGCATAGCTGTAGCGAGCATCTTCATCCCACATATAGCCGTAGCGCCCAGTACGGACTTTTTTAAGACGATTATCTTCATCATATTCATAGCTTTGGACGTAGGAATCGGATTGATAATAATTATAAAATACTTTTTTTACTTTTTTAGATATTAAATCATATTCATATCCAGTAGTAGCGAAGAGTCGAGTGTCGCCATTATTTGTAGCAGGAATATCCTGTACGACAAAATCGACATTGCCGTGCATATCGTAGGAGTAGTAGGTGATTACTTGGTCGCCTTTGGAAGTTAAATCGCCGTCTTCATCTCGCATTTGATAATTAACTTTATGCCCATCGAGATGTGTACGTAGGGGAGGAATACCATAGAAGCCAGGAATACGGGCATCGGTAGAGAAATCGGTTTTAATTAAAAAATTGCGTTTTAAGCCAAGATTTAAAGAAGAGCTATTATATTGAAACTGAATAGGCAGAACTGTGCCGCTCTCGGTACACTCAGGGAAGTGCCTATTATTATCAATACCATTAGGAATTTTATTTACAATGGCATTGATAGTATTGCTATAAGCCCAAGATTCGTTTAAGAAATTGAGCATGGAACTACTGGCAGAGGAAGGCGTAAGCTGACCGCTTTCGACAACACGCATTAGCTTATCATATTTTAAATAAGAGATAGCATTTTGAGTTTTTTGCCGAGCGGTTTGCGAGAATTTTAAATTACCGAGACGAGAATAGACGAAGTTATTGAACTGCGATTCATCTGGGGTATCGCTTTTGATTAACTGCCCTTTTGAGTTGTAATGATTGAAAGTAACGTAAGAGTGCTGAGGGAAATCAGTTTCAGAATTAACCAAATCTACACCTTTTGGAGGCACGGTACGAGTAAGGTTACCAGCACGGTCGTAGTAATAAAGGGTAACTTGTTCGAGGTTTTCATCGATTTTAACGTTAAGCTTTAGTTTTACGTTTTTAGAAAGATTTTTGATGTAGTTATCGTATTCGGAGTATGCGTAGTTAGTGATTTTATCTTTATACTCGAAGTATTTGGTAAAGATTTGCTCTTCGAATTCTTTTAGTTGATTATCGAGGCAACGAGCTTTACGAGCTGTAGCGGGGTCGATAGCGGGTATTGACTCGAATTGGTAAACTATTGAGCAGAAACCGGTAGCTGTATTGGAAGGTTCGGATTGGGTGCAAGTACCGCTATAGCAGGTGTTGTGGGTGAATATGTTATTGCAATCGGCGTTTGTAGCACCGGGTTTGAATCCGAGGAAGATGGGGGTGAAGGATACAGTATGGTATTTATGTTTTACAGGGAATAGCCCAACTAATTCGTGATCCATCGTATTGAATTTGATGGGTACCCCTTTGATGAGCATTCCATTTACAGAATATTTTTTTGAATTATCCCCTTGCCAAGTTGTGCCAATATGAGTAAAAGGGGTCCCAGAATTAGTAGATAATATACTAGAGTGAGTGGTCACATGTGAATTAGTATAACCAGGTGAGAAGAAATTGGTAATTCTTTCCTCTGCATTGAAAGAGTATCTTGGAGCAGAGAAAGCATGGTTTGCATTTGTAAGTAAAAATCTTAAACCAGCAGTGTACATGTGGTTTTGATGAACATTGTGTAACTCATATTGATTGTTTGAAGCGTAAATACCTAAATCATTATGAAAGTGATTATCGTGTGTAATATAATCTAAACCATTTTGAGAATATATTTTTGTATTATTAGTATTAAACTCAATTTGGTTTAAAATACTTATACTATTTAAAAGACCTACTTTGTATGCATTTATCCATGGTATCTTTCTTTCATTAATTTCAGTTGAGATGCCACTACCAGTATGTCCATAATAACTACATTCGAAGGGAAATTTATATTGAGATACTAACTTAATAAAAGCGAATGTTCCAAAGTCACCTTCACATCCAATTTTTGAAGTTGGATTATTTTCGACTTGATTACAAGCTAAAGCAAAAGCTGTATTAGGATTATCATAATAGGCATTTTCTCGGAAATAGTTTTTTATGTAGCTATATTTAGACTGGGTGAGGATGTCATTTTCTAGGTAATCAATTATTTCTTTATAATTTTCTAGACGAGTTTTAGTTCTCATTTGCTCTTCAAAAGAAGAAGGGAGAGCGGATTTGATTTGCTCGAGCTTGGTATTGAGTAGAGCTGAGATTTCTTTAGAATGTTGGATAAGCAGGGCGTAGTTTTTACTATGCTTATTGCTATTGGTTTCGAAGAAGCAATTAGGATTATTGGTAAAATCAGTAGGGATAGGAGTGATAGCTCTAAAGAATTTATTAGGAATATGAATTTTTTTGATTGTAAGAGGTTTACCTTTAAGAAGTGCATCGAGGTATTTTTTCTTACTATCGTTGGTTATTGGTTCGTAAAGACCAGTGGTGGAATTGAGAGTGTATTCCACTTTGGCGTATTCTTGGCAATCAGCCATCATTAGATTGATGAGGAATTCGAGATCATTTTTAGTAACGAGGCGTGGGTTATCAGCAATAGATGGTGAAGTTTTATCTGTGATTACATCGCCTTCTATGTAGCAAGGTGGAGTTTGCTCATAAAGGAAAGAACGGAGTTTGGACTCGAAGTAGAACTTTTTGCTATCGCATAGACCATTAATAAGATTGCCGAAATTGAGGGAGATGTTATTGAAATCATCTTTGCTAATTTTTCCACCCTCTGAAATTGTCTTTAAGAGTTTGGAATTGATATTAAATTTATCGTAGAGAGCTTTTTGATTTTCGAGGACTTTCTTTTCATCATCGGTAGTAGATTTATCGTTGGTACCGTTGGCGATTCTGTTCATATTTTCATTAATAAATGAAGAGAAGAAAGTATTATAAGCCATACCTTTAAGGTTTTGGTAAATTCGATAATACTGTTTGTTATTAACAGGAGTAGAATTTACATTATCGCAGAGATCGAAGGAATTAGTGACAGCATCGAAAGTACCACAGACATCGCCAGGGTAACCTGAAGTGGGAGAATAATGGTTAGCTTTGAATTGGATTCTACAGAGAGTAGGATCTTTAATATACTCGTAAGGCTTTGTGATAGCGAGTGCAAGATTTTGAGTAAGCCCTTTATACTTAGTGTTGAGATCTTGAAGAAGCATATCAAAGGTATTGATTTCGCAATTTATGAGCAGTTGCCCAATTCCACCAGAACCATATTCATATGTATTATTTGCTCCATACTTGCCTCCTTTAATTTTTTTCTTATTAATGTCATCTTCAGTAGCTTTTTGGATAATATTACTGAAGTTATCGATGAATTCTTTTATTTTTCTTTTGACGAAGATTTTATTTTGCCCAGTGATGGTGCTAGAATTGCTGACATCGGCAATACAAGCGTCATTAATAAGATTATGGAACATGATGTTCAAATCACTAATCAGATGAGCGTTGGAATAGCCAGCATTAAAAACGAATAGATCGTGAGAAGTTAGAGGCATATTATAAATATAGAAATAGTATTGAATGTTATCTCTAATTTTGTTTTTAATAGAGGTGGGGCTTTCATTTTTCTCAAAAGTAAAGTATTTATTTTGGCTTTTAGAATTAAATACAGGAGGCTTAAAATCAACAGCACCACTAAAATCAGTATAATAAATATAGAGTTTATTTTGATTAGCTGGTAACTCTGCAAATTTATTAGTAATGAAATTATATATGTTATCAACTATGTCATTAACGAAATTGTATGTGGAAGATGAGTACATGGCTGCATTAAATGCAGGGGATTCACAATCAAGATTTAGATAATTTAGATCGAAACATCCATTGATACTAGCTGTGAAACTACTAGTTGTACCACTTCCACTGTAAGGAAGAGAATAAGCTGAATAAGCAGATTGCCAGATAGTGGATGAAGGGTTACTTGTGAGTGTGAGACTAGCGAGATTAGAAAGAAAGCTATTGTAGATGTTAGTATAGTTGTGTGGAGCAATGGTAATGCTATTGCTGTGTTGCCTAACAATGCTGAGTAACTGATCGAGTTTGAATTCATTTTTAAAGCTATTGAAATAATCATCGAGCTTTACATTTAAGTTGTGCTTAAGCTGTTCAATATTTTGGATATCAAGATTCAGGGCGAAAATGGGTTCTCCATTTGACGAAAAAGTATTGAAAGAAGGACTACTTGTAGCAGGTATTAGCCATTGATTTGGTAAATTAGTAGGAATAGTTACTGTTTGACTTGGTAATAAGCTGGTTAGTATTGTGCTACTACTAAAAAATGGAACAAATTCTTGGGAACGGGCATCGAAAATTTGCATACTTAAGAGATTGCCAGGTAGATACTTAAAACCATAAGTATTTGAGCCGAAAGTAGTACTACATAGACTTGGATTGAATTCAAACACAGGAATAGAATAATCAATGTTGTATTGAACATCGACTAAACCAGGAAGCTTAATGGGACCTGCTTTTAATTCAAATACATTTTTATTCTTTTTGATATCGCTGAAGGAATATTCAATTAAATCTTGATACCGCCCTTGAGTACCTGTATAGGAAGAAGGTGTGAGATATGTAGGGTAGTCAACATTACTACCTTTAACTCTCAAAGCGGTGGCAATGACTTGATTATTAAAATTTTTGTAAGTGTAAGTAGTAATATTGTTGGGATCTACATTAATCTCTTTTATAACAGAAGCAGGGTTGGGGTACTCAGCACCAAAGAAAGCAACTAACTCCTGTTTAGAAGCGGAAGTAAAATATTTTTTAATTGTTTTTGAATTAGCTTCATCATTTAGAGGTCTTATTCTATGAGCACTGCCAGGTAAGCTTTGTTGAATAGGGATACTCAAACCATCATTCGAAAAAATAGTACGAACAAATGGGTATCCATCAGCAGTAGGTATATTAAAATTATTTTGCAACACTTGTAGCTGGAAAACACCTAAATTATCATCTCCATTGTAATATTCATTCAGTAATCCAGACGAATACCCAGTGCTGCTTGCACCAAGTGGAGTTGGTACACCGTAGCCATTATCAAATTGAGTGTAATCATACGATGCTATTGAGCTAGTACCAATAATTGGAAATACATTTTTTTTATATTTGAAATTAGCTGGGGAGTAAGGGTTATTTTGAACTATACTGTAAGAACCAGAGCTGAGTAAACCAAGTCTTTCTACATTTATGGGCAATGATTGGACAGCAATTCTGCCTTGTTTATCGGTAATATTTTGCTGTAGAATTATACTATTTTGGCTTGGTATCCTTTTCTGCTGCTGAATTGCTTGTAACGATGAATTATAATATTGCATTTCATCATGAAATTGGCTTTCATCACCGCTGCCTTCAGAGAAAATCCTAGTGTGAGTCCAATTCAGAGATTCATCAAGTTTGAAATAATAACCACAAAATTTTCTAGAATTGCTAAAATCTATAATATTGTTTTGCTTGTATGTCTGGTGATTCATGGTATTGCTTCCATTAATCACCTTAATACTTGCCCATTCTCCGAAGTTCGCAGGGTTGTTTAAACCACCTTCGTAGTAATTTCCAACAGGCCTAACTCTCCAGGTATAGAATCCACTTCTTTCAGTTGGTATATAATCTTTTAAACTAAAGTGACTTGTTCCAGAATTGCTGACTTTATAAGGTTTAACTTCAAAAGTAAGTGCTTTGTCCCAGTCAACAACTGAATATAATGATGTAAGACTACCACTTGTGTTAATATAGAATTCGTTTAAGTTTTCTAATTTAAGTATTTGCACTTGGAATAGGTAAGGAGTATATTCTTGACAAATATCGCTCAAGGACCATTCAAAGATACCGTAAGTGGTAGTAGAGCTTGGACTTGAAGAGATATTATAATAATAAACTTCATTCATATTTTCAAGGTTAAAAGTATTTGAAGAGATATAATCATTGTTATTATTTGTTTTAAACAGCATTTCAACAATTGGAGTACTAGTACCGCTATTGTTCCTGGCATCAACTCTTAGTTTAGTATCTGAATTTATTTCTAAAAAAATATTTTTATTATCTAAATTAACTTTGGTCAGATTTACCAAAGTGATCTTATTTACAAAAAAAGACTTGTAGGTAGCTGTGGTAGAGCCTACTTTTAATTGATCCAGCACAATTTTAACATTTTTAACTTCATTTGCGGAGCTTGTAATCTGCAGAGAGGTATTAAATATTGTAGAAGAAGAAGTATTATCAATTGCAGTAACTTCAACTAAAAGCTCAATGTTATAATTAAAGTCAGTAGCAGGATCTGGTGGTGAGCTCAATAGGTGTTTACCATGTTCGTAGACGGTATTTGTGAATTGAGTATTTATAGTTCCGCTACTTGTAGATAGATAATTTCCTACAGATAACTGTAATTGAACGATTCCATCGAAGTAGTAATTGAAACAGTTCAGTGGTCCAGTTTCAGGCTCAAGTACTATTTTTAAAGGAGAATTACCTTCATTGAAACTATAGGAAATTCCATTTTGAGTATTACCCAAGGTCATAGTTCCACTAATACTATTATCAAAATTGATAAAAGATCTTTTAATAACATTGTTGTATGGAAATGCAGAAGGAGGTGTAAGGCCTTGAGTAAATATTTTTGTAGTACATAATAAGACTACGAATACATAGATAAAGAGTTTATTCATTATTTTTCCTCCTCATATCTTCAACCTTAAAATTCTCGTAATTATTTAAAGCAAATTTATTTTCAAAAAAGACTTCTTTCAATGTTAGGTTATCCCCGTGTACTTTATCATATAAAAATAGTATTTCCATTTTTACTTTATTCATTCCTGCATATCTATACGAAATGTATTCAAGCATTTTGGTATGGATAGAAAATTTATACAAGGCATAGTTACTTTCGAAAGGAACAATCTGTTTACTTAAATATTTTATTTTATATACATTCATACTATCTTTTTGGTAGTTAAATAATGAAGATAAATCTATTATAGAATATATTTCAGGATATTTAACTGATTTCATAATATTCATAATTTTAATTTTTTTATTTTTGTTATCAATATTAACGAGAGTAAATTTATCTATATAAATTGTATTATAATTATTTTGAAGTACATTGTAATATTTATTAAAAACAAAAGTGCTTGTATCTTTAATTATAGTATCATTCATTTCATTTATTATATTGCGTATCATTATTACTCTATTATTTTTTTCTTTATTTTCAACAAGATTTGAATAGAATTCATCTTCAGTCGAACTCAATCTATAATTGTTTTTGTTTTCCGTTGAGAACAAAGTGGAAGAAATTGAAAATACAAGGTATATAATTGCTCTTACCATATGTACCTCTCAAACATAATTAAATGAGAGTCATAATTTATAAAAGTATTATTCCCATTAATTTTAGAATTACTATTTATGAATGAATTATGACTTTTTGTTCTTCCGACTAGATATATCTTATTTCTATCTTTGGCGAAGTCATTGTAATTCATATCATAATTGTCATTATCAATGAATGTAAGCCAAGTTGGTCTATATTGAATTTGGTTATACTGATTTATCTTTAGAGATAAACTGTCATCAAGTGTAATTAAAATAGAATGTAATTTGGAATTACTTGTCAATGTATCAGTCATAATAGTATCCTTTACTATAGGCTGTATGAAACTGGCAGATTTGGAGGTTATAAGCAGTTCCAGTCCTTGACTACTTAGATTCAATTTATTAAGCTCTTGATTAAATTCTGAATCGACAAACAGGGCTCGGTTCATGACCCGCATTGAATCAAATTTAAAAATAACAGTAGTAAAGCTTGAAAAACTCTTACTATTAGATATTTGGGATTGTTGGTTGAAAGTATTAGAATTACTTAAAGTAGCTAGATAATAACCTCTATTAGAAGTAGCGATAATAGAACATTTATTTTTAAAATATTCTTCTTTACTTAAAAACATTCCTTCATTGAAGTTGCCATCTATTTGACGATATTCGAGTATAGTGTCAAGTTCAAGTGGAATATTAATAACAAAATTACAATTATTTCCGTTGTAACTTCTAATCCAAGAAGTATCAATGAATCCGGTATTTGCGTTAGTAAAGCCAGCAATTAGTAGGGATTTATGTCTTACATTGTTTACCATATTGAGATTAATATCTATAGATGATAAAGCAGTGAATTTTGTAGTAGAATCATCTGACAGTAATAAATACTGTGAATTTCTTCTGTCATGTTGATATGTCATTACAAATGCACTATAAGAGTTTAGCTTAGATTTATCATAAGAGATATTGAGGCTATCTTTTTGATAAAGCGTATCGATTTGCCCAACTAGATATTCATCGGTAAAGTTCTTTAGATAATCGTTTACATATACATTTGCTAGATTATTACTATGAAAATTTATGTAGTTTGAATACTGAGGTATGCATTTATTATTAATTTTAATAATAAACGAATTCACTCTATTCATAAATGGGTTAGTGTAAGCTGAACTATCTGAAAGAATTTTTTCGAACATTCCACTTAGTTTTTTACTACTATAACCAGTGATAACAATTTCGTCACTATTAATTACTTTCATTGGATTAAAGTTTAAGATTCTATTTTCAGTACTATCCTCAAGTGGCAAATGGAAATAATAATACCTATTAGTAAGTTCATTATTATAAGTATACTTTTCGAATCCATATAACCTCAATGTGGATAATGAATCAATAGTTAAACTTGCACTACTTACTATTGGATAGTAACCAATATTCAAGGTTTGTACTTTTAGTTGGATTATATCTCCATTACTGAAATTAGCTACACGTAATGATTCATCATTGGCGACATTAGAGGATAATATAGAATTTACTTCAGAAGAATTGTGAATAATATTAGATAAGGTGCTAATTCCTTTTGTGGTATCTAAGTTCGAAACGAAGAATGAAAGGGTATCTGTATTAACTTTGTACATTAATGGCTTTATTATGGTATCAATTGTTGAAGTATCAGTGTATAGAAATTTTATTTTTTTTATTCTCAAGCTATCTATTTTTGCATATACAATTAAGTTGGAATCTATATCAACTTTCATGCTATCAATATTATTGACTTTAAACTTTACTTTACTTATGTCTTTTGATTTATTAAGAGTAAGATTAATTACAAAATCATTGTTAACAGTAGAAAAATTAATTCTAACCTTATGTGCGGTATCAAAGAAATCAACTTTCTGCCTAGCAATTTTATTCAATTTATATTCTACACTATCATGTCTAAAGGGTATTACTACATTACAAGTATTTTCAGTGCCAGACGGCTCGAGGATGCAATTTAAATTAAGTAATGCAAAGCTGAATTTGGAAGAATGGAAAAGGTTGTTTTTACTTTGAAAAGAACTTATTTCTAAGGAATTGTTTTTCAACTGCATTATAAAATCATTTGAATAGCAAAAGTATTTAATATTTGTATCTTGAACAATTGAATCGTTCAGTATAAAGCTAGAGTTTGTCCCTACATTAAAATATTGAGCATTTAAGCTGATACAATTGAAAACAATAAAGATGATTAGAAATAGGATGGAGTGGTATTTCCAATATTGAGACTTTAGAGATATAGTCCTATTTAATTTTAAATTAGGAACACTAGCATTAAGACTTTGAGTCTCAAATAACTCCATTCTCACTATTATTTCTCTTTTATTTTTTTGATTCATTTTATTTATCTCCTACTCATCAATGCATATTGTACTTTATATGCTTTGTGTTCAAATTAGAAAGCATATAATTTACATATTATCTATATGAATTTGGTAAACTCCTATTGAAATCCGAAATAGTTTTTTTTCCTTTTGTAGTAGTAACTATTTTTTTAACTAATTCATTATATTCATTATAAATAAATTCAGATGGCATGTGGTTGTTATCTAATATAGCTTTAACTTTGAAGCCATCATTCCAATCAGTGACAATGCAATTTACTTCAGAAGAAATTGGAGTAAATTTTATATCATCGATATTAAAATATCCAGAGAAATTCTCTTTACTTGCCTTAATTCCCATTTTAAATACTGACAAATTCCAAGAATAGTATGGTTTGGTATTGGCAAAATCAACAATTGAAGCTTTTTTTATTACTCCTTCATATAGCATCCATTCTCCAACTTGTAGTATTTTTTGTAACTCAATCATATTAACAGGATTATAGTGGGCTCCGATAGACATATCTGTAGTTTGCTTATACGGATTAAATGTCAAACTACTTTTGCTTATTTCCATTAAATAAGCTTTTACTTTATTATCTTCATTTGGGATATTGTAAGTACTTGAACTAAGCCACAATGAAACTTTGTAGTCTTCTTGTTCAGGATTATAAATAAAATCGGCTCCTTCTATAAACGAAGTACTAATCCATCCCTCACCATCAGCTGGAAAAGTATTCATATTTATACAATTTGATAGGGTTGCTGAGATTGAACCAGTATGAGGTTTATTTTTCAAAGGGTCAATAAAGCTATGTTCATCAATTCTTGAGTAATGTAATAAAGCAAAATCATAATTTTCACAATCTTCAAAAAAAGATAGTTTTGGATTTGTATTATTTATCCCCATTGTTTTTATTTCTCCTAAGAACTGATCATACCTACTACCAACAGTATTATCGAATTGATTAAGGATAGAATTAACTTTTCCATTTTTACTAATATTATAGCGTTCAGTTTCAACCCAATTTACATTTCTATCAATGTTGCTCCAATTAAACAGCCTAAACTGGTTATTCATTGTACCGTCTTTGTAAAAACTATAGGTAGGACTTGGTGTAGTCATTACATTTGAGTTTGGATTGGTATTATTTATACTATTTTGAGTTAAATCATATTTTGCAGAGCTAGTATTGTCAAAATCTATCATTTTATTATCGAATACATAAGTTGATTTTGGATGAATGATAGGATTCTGATAGTTAATTTTCCTATAGATATTTTCGTTACAATTTGCAATTGTTTGTGAGTAATCTGTATTGAAAGAAATAGTCGGCTGAATATTTGCCAAAGTACTTTCTTTGTATTTATAGACACCTGTCAAAGGCTTTTCTATTAGACCGTCGATGTACCTATTACTTATTTGGATATTGTTACCTAATTCAATAAACTTAGATGAAATAACATTTTTGGCATCTATGTATTGATCAAAGTAGACTTTATTACAAGATTTAAACACGCCAAAATTACTGCACCAAGAGTTGAAATTACCAAGTGGTCCAGCTATATCATTCAAATTACAAGCAGTACTGTTAAATGGATAAATCTTGCTACAATCCCAGTTCCAATTGTTATCTCTTAACTGATTAAGAACATATTCTCCTGAGAACGAAATTTCATTGTCATTATGAGTCCAAAATGAAGGTAAGTATTCGATGCCAATATTGTCGGTAGGCTTAGCTACAAAGCTCCAGAATCTTTGCTTATTTTCAAAGCCATTAGAACTACTATTAGTAATTTGTTTTGCAATTTCAATTACTAATAATTTTACTTTGTATTCTTTAGTTGCTGTTGATGAATAATCATATTTCAATTGAGCAATCCCATTCCAATTATCAAAATCATAAATCCGGCCAGATATTTTGATATTATTATCATTTAGTGCCTCAGTCTTACAGTTGCCATCTAAATCAAGGTATCTGAAGAAGGTTGAGCTTGGTCCACATGGGATGCCTGTAATTATTGGAGACTGATTGTTTGAAGGATTGCTAAGGTTAGCGAAATTAACCTTATTGAAATACTCTTCTCTAGTGTCAAATGGAGAGTGGCCAAAATTAACTATATCGTTATTAGCACTCCAGCCATTCATTATGGATGTTATTGAATTATTGAAATACTCAAGTAAACCCCTTGTTTCAAGCCAATCATTATCCTGATAATTGTATTGTGAGAAAGTTGAGCTTGGTGTATAGTGATTTAATTGTCTATCAGTTTTAATAATACCTTCAGGTCTATAAATTTCATTAGATGAATTTACTCTAGAATCATACGTGAGGACATTTCCAATTGACTTTGTAGAGTTATTCGATACATTGGGGCGAACCATAGTCAGATCTACATACTCTTCAGGACCTAGAAGATAAAGATATCCGCCTGGGTCTTGCGATACCAAATCTAATGCAAGATGATTACATGAAACAGATTGAATAACAAACTTGAAATTCTTGTCAAATAAACCATTAGCTTGAGAAGGAGAATTACTAAACCCTCTAGTTACTGCTAAGTTAATTATATCTCCTTTTTTAAATTTTTGGAATGTTTTGCACATAGCACCTGTGCCTTGACCTAGCCTCCAGTCACCAGAGTATGCATAATTGGGCTCCATTTTTAAATAGTATTTATTCGAATAGCTAAGTAGCTTGAGATTGAATTGATTATGTGTATTATCTACTGGAAGATAATTATTATTCTCAAACTTAATAAAACTATTTATTTGTAAAGGTTGCTTTTCATCCTTCAAATCATCTTGGTTATAGTATATTTTTGAATTATAAGAAAAATTTATATACTCATTATTCAATTCTCCAGCTTCTGACTTTGAGTACACATCGCTAGTTTTAGTAACTAAAGTTTGCCCAGTTTCAGCATCGTAAGCAATGTTTTGGATAATTTTTTGCATTCCTCTTGTACTTTGTTTGACAGACTTTTGTATTACAGGTAAAGAGATTACTCTGTTTGATACAAAATATCTGTGTCTATCAATAATATCTTGATAGCCTATACTGCCTTGAGGATAAACATAAGGTGGGACTTTAATGTCTATCCTAAAGTCAAAGTCCCCGTTAAATTTATATAAAGAATTTGATAACTCTCTGGATTCATTTGCATATTCTTCCATCATGCCGAGCCAATCATACTTTAATTCGTTAATATTAAATTCGTAGTCTTGTAAATTTTCAATTATAGGAACTGCTTGGCCAATATCATAATAGTCATATTCTGTCTTAGTACCTTCTATCCAAGTATTTTTATTAAAGAAATCATGTGATGAATAGCTAGCTTCTATTTTAGGTTTACCATGCATATTGTGAACTATATATTGATAACCTTGTGAAAAACTATACTTTTCCTCTCGAATTTCAAAGCCGCCAATTGGAACCCAATCTAACAATTCACCTTTTTCTTCCACAAGTAATTTTTTTCCAATACTCATAGCATTTTTAAGACCTTGATTGGTTAATACACCGATATCAAAAGCTCTATCTTCCAATTCTGTTGTAATATTATTAAAAGTATTTGCAGTGATTGTATGCGAAAGATTACTTGAGCTATTTGGTATGCCCTTACTTAATACTATTTTACCATCAAAAGGAAAATCTTTAACTGTGTTGTACTCTTTTACAACAATGTTATTATCATTTCTTACAGCAGTGTTAGATGAAGAATTCAAATGTTCTAGCGATACAGTATATACTTTAGCGTAATTTACTTCGGGTGCAGGTAAGATAGATTCGCAGAATGGACCTTCAATTTCGATATTATTTTCAGCATTATTCTTAAATGAAGCTCCTATGCTTGAACCTATATCAGTAGATAATCCGTCTTGTTCAGCCATATTTTGCCTTTCAATAAGAGTCTTTAATGGACATTCTTCATAATTTTTCTGTGGTTCATTTGTTGCAACACCACTAGAAATATATGTTGAAGAGTTAGCATTCTTAATTATGTCACCATATATATATTCACTACCATAAAATTTTATACCGTTATTAAAAGATAAATTTTCTGATAAATTATCAAACTTATCTATATTAATTAATCTTTTTACCCTTACACCATCACCAAGCTTAGGCATGTTCTCCATAAGTGGTAATCTTACGAAACTAAGATTAGAAAAAATCTCTGTACATATTTTATTGTCTTCATAATTATTACCTATTAATTCAAGGTCACCTTCAATTTTATATATCTTATGTTGGACAGGATCTGTACCAATACATGGCTCGCAATTCTTAGAACCTATTTTTTCATTACCATTCATTAGACCATTCCTTCTTTTAAGAAAAAAGTCTTTACATTTACTATAAGGGACTTCATCATGTAATTGTATTATAATTTCTCTGTTATTTTTTGTAAAATTTCTTACTCTAACATAGCCTTCAACAAATTCATTTGAACATTTGGTTGGTTCATTGGTAGCGCCTAAATCATATACCTCATAATAAAATTTAAAATACGCAACACTATCTTTCAACTTCCTATTTAAGAAATTTACATAATCATTTAAATCGTTGTCAGACAAAGTATTTGAAACTAACCTATTTGAAATACTTGTGCTACAATAAGTTTCATCAACTGTAAATCTAATTTCTTTCTCATTCTTATTGTAGCTATCTATTTTATACATTAAATGAGCATTCCTATTTTGAACAAAAGAGTAATCTTTAGGTTCATATTGTACTACAGTCTCTAATCCATTAGGTAGGATAATGTGTTTCAATTGGTATGCTGAAGGATCAAAGGTATTTGTATTTGAAAACCTTTGTTTGTTGTAATTAACATTGTAGGCAAGGGGATTTGTTGCATAGCTAGTAAATCCTGTAATATTATCACTATAATGATCCCATTTATCTATATTAAATCTTGAATAACTTGGAGTCTGCGTTGAAGAGCTCATATAATTATCTATTAAATTGTAACCAGTTGAATTAGGATAAATGTAATTGAAAATATACTTTGATACTTTATCGTTTAACACTCTACCATTATCTATCCACATCTCTTTAAGAGTTAACTTACCAGATCTATTTGAGTTATTGGCAGGTTTTGACGAATTTTCCATACCAGTCCAAAGAGGGTATTGTTGATCATAACCTAAATTGGTAACCTGTAATCTTGTTTTTAGTAACTTAATTTCTCTATTATCATTTGCTCCAGGTGGATTATCAAAAAATCTTGATTGATCTTTTTCAAATAGTACAATTTTCTCTAAATACTCCAGTATATTCTCATCATTATCTGTGGGATAATCATGTATTCCTTTGGAAGACTCTTTTGTATTAGTAAAAGCGGGGTAAGCATCTTTTCTTTTTCTGCCACTACCTTTTAGCACACTCATTTCAAACTCATCACTAACTTCAATTCCCATGTCTGCAAAATAATTTTTTGTTCCATATGCATATTTAGTTTTTGTTAAGTCGAAATTATTGGTAATAAATAAGGCAATATGTGTTTTAGTCTCTATTGACTCCAAATAGTATATTTCTTTCTCCCCACTAGAGTAACTTACTTTATCATCCTGGAAATCAGAATTAGCACCTTTGTCATATAATAAACCTTTATATGGTTCTCTCCATTTATAACTAGTTGTTGCTTTTCTATAGTGGAACAGTACATAATCACCAGCATCATCTATTGTAGGGCCATTGGAGGTTAAATCGACATAATCATTGCTTAAGACTTTTGTTATTAAATATGTACCGGCATACTTTTGTGATACTCTTTTTCCACTACCTAAACTTCCAGACTTATTAAAATTATCTTCAAATGTATAAGGTAGATTTTTAATAATCTGGCCATCTAAAGTAAATGCACTTGTAGTTTGATTTGTACTATATATGGGAACATCGTCTAAATTTATACTGGCATTTTCTTCATTCATATTATATACAGGAATTGAGTAGAAATATGCACTTCCATCATCTTTTGTAATTTTAAATTCTTCAAGAGTACTCATATTATTACTTTGAATTCCATTCAAATTCAAACCACTATAGTTTAAATTATTATATGGACATGCTATGCTTGAATTGAATTTATCATATAAATTGCTAATTGAAATATTTGATTCTATATAATTTACTTTGTTTATTTTGGAGCCTCCATTTATTCTTGTAAAATGGTTATCAATATTTTTGAAATTAACTACATCTTCAGAAATGTTAAACTCAATGGGTGAGAAAAATTGCTTAAATTGCTCCCCAGTAGTAAAAGGAGTGATTGCCCCAAAAAGATTGCTTTTACTTAATTCATAAGAAAATTTGAAAAAATAATTTTCTGCTTCATCATATCTCTCTAATACTCTTTTATCATAAGTTTGTTGATGTTCTTGAAAGAATGAATAAGGAAAATGGAAATTATTCTCGTCATTTTGATAATGCTTACCTTTTATATTTTCATTTAGCTTCAAAATTTTTGAATCATTTTCAGCCCACATACCTGTAAGTTTTGATTTATTTTCTCCATACCTTCCATCAAAACCTACAAGCAATTGTTGTTGTGTAGAGTTATATCCGAGGGTAGGATTATTGTCAGAAATTGCATTTCCACTTTGAATTTCCCTTGGTTTAAACAAACCTGGTTTTTTGGAATATAGTTTGAAACTTCCAGCCAATCCTTGACCAGTTACAATGAAATTATCATTGTTTGAAAAAGGTATTGGTAAATTCTTTGTATTTCCACTTAATCCAGGATCTTTTTCAGAATAATAATCTAACATAGTTGTTTTTGAATTTCCAATCCTATAACCCTTACCTGAGTACATAAACCCATAGGCCTTCATCTCTTTTACTCCCATATCATATTGATTCTTAGTCAGACCACAATTTATTCCAAGTCCAGGTACAGTAGTTTCCATACCTAACCAACCGAATAGTTCTAAATCTAACTTGGCATTCCATATAACTGTACTGCCAGCATAATTTGGAATATATGTGGGTATAATACCCTTACCATAATTTAATGGCGTTAAGAATGCATTATTATTTACTAGATTATTTGATGCTATCATAAGTAAGTTTGATGACATCTCGCCGTACCATTTACTTGTAAACTCATTAACACATGATTCACAAACTAAACCTAAACCTTGATTGAAGATCAAATCATTTGAAAGACTTACATTGTAATATGAATTACCTAAATTATCTTTTTGGACATTTATTCCACCTAATACTTGATTTCCTAAATCATTAGCTTTAGATGCTGATACCCCACCCCCTGTGCTATAAAAAAAGCCATTGTTATTACTATATGTAGTAATATAGTTACCACTTAAACCGACACCTTTTCCTTCGTACCAAGGTTTGTCCGGTGAAGGTGGACCTTCCTTACCTTGCATTTTATCTACACTAAATAACTCCAGATTCAGGCTGTAATAGTAATTTTTTGATATATCTGGTTTCAAATTATTAACAATTTCTACTTTAACCCCATCAAAATCATCAGGAAAACCTTTAACTTGTCTAACGATAGCACCAGGATTAAGTGACCAGCCATAGCCAACCCAAGTTGCTTCATCGTTTGGTTTGGTTCCACTTTGATATGTTAATTGAAGGGTATAACCAATTTTATCTCCACTTGGTATT
>VYMC01000073.1_pt1 | contig 28018 bp, 28 predicted proteins | sample 5115301 | NCBI WGS metagenome assembly VYMC01 (sample SAMN12291802, study PRJNA351875) | freshwater metagenome | isolation source: freshwater lake | place: USA: Michigan, Wintergreen Lake | collected 2013-08-08 | reverse complement strand
GGAAGAAAATCGAAATGAAAAGTCAAATTCAGTTGACTGGAGATTTACTACTGCTGATGCTCGTATTAAGTTAAAAAAACTCTATCCCTCAATTCAAACTTGACAGACTACTAGTCAAATACCAAAAACCCTAGTTAGAGTGTATAAGTGGAAACCCTGAAAGTCTCCCCTATTCACCAGAAAATCTGATTATCTGGTTGAGCGATTTGTAACAATCCACACAGAAGTGCCTAATTGTATCCCAGAAATGACCGCCATTAATTAAGAAAACGTTTAAAAAATCTGCTCCCCGAAAATTCAATGTAACAATCAGCCCATTGGGAGAAACTAAGTTTTTCCCCGCTATTATAACCCCACTCCATCCATAAGTGCTTATGAAAATCTCTAAACTAGCCACTGATGATAATTTTAATCAAATCATTGCCCTGCAGACAAATCCTTTAGAACCAGACAGCATGGATTTTAATGAAAGAACTGACGAGGATCTGACTGAATCTTTGCCGGAAACCCTAAAAAACACTCGTGGGAGTAGTGGAACGGGATACGATAAAGGCAGCAATGAAGATACTGTTGGCGCATTTTTTAAAGAAATGGCTCGTTATCCCCTGCTTAGTGCGGAAGAAGAAATTGAATTAGCCTACTCGGTTAAGTTTCTAATGGAAGCGGAAGAAGTACGCCAAAAACTGCAAGAAAATTTACATCGTCCCCCGACGAAAACAGAATGGGCGATCGCTTTAGAATTAGATAATGAACGTCAACTGGAAAACCGTCTTTATCGCGGACGAACAGCTAAAAGGAAAATGATTCGTTCTAATTTGCGCTTGGTGGTTTCTATCGCTAAACGCTATTTAAATCGTGGGGTTCCTTTCTTAGATTTAATTCAAGAAGGTGCGATCGGACTCAACCGTGCGGCCGAAAAATTCGATCCCAATAAAGGTTATAAATTCTCTACCTATGCTTATTGGTGGATTCGACAAGCAATCACCCGCACCATTGCTAACGATGCGCGGACAATTCGTTTACCGATTCACATTGTCGAAAAACTCAATAAACTCAAAAAAGCGCAGCGCATTCTCAAGCAAGATTTACAGCGCAACCCCAATGAACGGGAACTCGCGGAAGCGTTAGAAATAACTCCCGAACAATTGCGGCAATTATTACAATTACGTCGTCAATCTCTCTCTTTAAATCATCGTGTAGGGAAGGGAGAAGATACGGAATTAGTGGATCTTTTGGAAGATGATGATCTACAACTTCCCGAAGATAAAATGAATGAGATGATGATGCGTCAAGAAATTTTCGCAGTTTTAAGTGATGTTCTCACGGAACGGGAAAAAGATGTTATCTCCCTCCGTTATGGTTTAGCTACCAGTCAACCCTATACCCTAGAGGAAGTGGGGGGAATGTTCAATTTATCTCGCGAACGAGTACGTCAAATTCAAACTAAAGCGATGCGAAAATTACGTCGTCCTCAAGTCGCACGTCGTCTGAAAGGATGGTTACATTAATAATTTTTTCTAACTCGTTCTCTTCTCTCTCCTTTTTCTTGGAGAGCTTTTTTTGTTGATATTTAGCTTAAAATTAAGGTAAAGTTGATTGGCTCTCTTCGGTTTGGTGGGTAAAATGCTTTCTAAGATACAGTCCTTGGAACGAACCACAAAGACACAAAGATTGAGTGCTCCTATATAAGTTAAACTGATCACACAAAGAAGAAGAGAGCCGCTGATTTTCTCAATAGATAGTCATAATACTTACCCATGAACCTACATCTTACCCGACAACAAGAGCATCTAATTCAACGGAAAGTGAAAACGGGAAAATATCAATCTCCAGAAAATCATCCTCTCATAGATGGAGAAACTTTTGTCACTGAAATTATTCATCGTTTTCAAAAATAGGTAATTATGTCATAAATATACTAGCTAGTCAGTATTTGAGTACAACAGGTAATTTTTCAGATATTTTTTCTAGTTCTCAATAAAATCAAATTATGTCTAAAAATTCTTGGTTAATTCCCGATAATATTTATTTTCTCAACCATGGTTCCTATGGTGCAACCCCTAGAATAGTCTTGGATTATCAGCAACAATTGCGGGAACGAATGGAAAGACAACCTTTAGTATTTTTGGGGAGAGAATTAGAGGGTTTATTAGATATTACTAGGCAAAAATTAGCGGATTTAGTCAGTGTAAATAGCGATGATTTAGTCTTTGTTCCCAATGCAACCACAGCAGTGAATGCAGTATTAAATTCCTTAACATTTCAGGAAAATGAGGAAATTCTGATCACCGATCAAACCTATAATGCTTGTGCTAATGCAGTTAAACATATAGCTAAAAGATGGGGTTTAAAGGTAATTATCGCTAAAATTCCCTTTCCTGTACAGTCTCCTTTAGAAATTAGTCAAGCAATTTTAGCATCTGTTTCTCCCCGGACAAAATTAGTAGTTTTAGATCATGTCACCAGTCCCACGGCCTTAATTTGGCCAATCGCAGAAATTGTGCAAGAATTAAATAATCGGGGTATTGATAGTCTCATCGATGGCGCTCATGCTTTAGGTTTTTTACCCCTTAATATCGGGGCAATTAATCCCACCTATTATACTGCTAATTGTCATAAGTGGTTATGTAGTCCCAAAGGGGCTGCTTTTCTTTTTGTGCGCGGGGATAAACAGGCAATAATTCGACCTTTAACTATTAGCCATGGAGCTAATTCTCCTCGACAAGATCGCTCCCGTTTTCAGTTAGAATTTGCTTGGATGGGAACCGATGATCCCAGCGCTTATTTATCAGTGCCAAAAGCGATCGAGTTTTTAAATTCTCTCTCTATTGATGGTTTACTGGGTCTGATGGCGAGGAATCGTAATTTGGTTTTAAAAGCCAGAAATTTGCTTTGCCATGCCTTGCAGGTCAATTATCCCTGTCCAGAATCAATGATCGGATCGATGTCCTCAATTCTAATTTCTAGTTATGCTTGGATAGCAGAAGATTTATCCAGACAACTGTGGGAAAAATATCAGATTGAAGTCCCGATAATTCCCTGGGGAGAAGCATCATTAATTGTGAGAATTTCTGCCCACTACTATAATTCGATCGAGCAGTATGAATATTTAGCCGGGGTTTTAAATTACTTGCTATTGGAGCCAAGATAAGCTAGGAGAGGGGAGCATCGGAGCAGGGAAAAAAGATTCATAACTGAGTCTTTAAAGTTGAATTGGGAGTTAATAACGGACTTGCTATGAGAACCGATAATTGGACTAAAATGCCTCTTGGAGCATGGTTTCCTTGAGCATTTCTAAACCTTTTTTTACCCGACGGGAGACGGTAACGATACTAATGCCTAATTGTTCGGCGGTTTCCCGTTGAGTAAGATCTTTAAGGAAGACAAATTCGAGAATATAACGGGTTTTCTCTTCCAATTGAGCCAGTGCCTGTTGTAAACGAATGCGATCCTCTTGACAAAGTTGAAAGCTGCGATAACCAGGATCGGGAACGATGTCTTTTAAACAGGTGTTATTATCTTCATCGTTATTAACCGTCGCATCGAGACTAAGAGGTTCACGGTTTTGGAAAGCCAGTTTTACCTCTTGCCATTCTTCGATCGAAATATTTAAAGCGAGGGAGATTTCCGTATCATTGGGTTGACGATTGTGGATAGTTTGGAAATCGCGACGCATATTTGTCGCTTGTCTGCCTAAATCTAGCCAACGACGAGGAATGCGAACTGTGTAACCTTTATCGCGCAGATAGTGTTGAATCTCGCCACGAATATAGGGAATAGCGAAGGAACTAAAAGCATGACCTTTGCTGCTGTCAAAACGTTTGATCGCCCGAATCAGTCCCATACAGCCGACCTGCACTAAATCTTCGTAATTTTCATGGCATTGATTGACCCAATGATGAGCTTCCCTTCTGACTAATCCTAGGTTTAACCGTATAATTTGATCCCGAAACTTATTATCCCCTGTTTTTTGATATTTTTGAAACAGGGTAAGAGTTTCTAGTTTAAGATTTTCTTTATTTAGGCCGGACATAGGACGTTAACAGACTTAAAAAATCATTGACCATAAAAGCTCACTATTGCAATTGGCTTTGACAAATCCCAATACAGTCTAGATTGGAAGCGGCAAGCAATGGCAACAATGTAACTTACTACGATCTTGATCATACGGTCTTTACATAAAGGCTTGTGTGATTTCAAGCAGTCAAGGCAGTACTTAAAGACACAAGTGAGCTAAAACGCTGGTAATTAGGGTCTGCTGAAAAAGTTGTTCCTAGTAGCAGGGTGTGGGGTGTGGGGTGCGAATTTTACCCCTGAAAAGTCTTAATCCAACAAGGTTTTTAGATTTATTCAGCCAACCCTATCTAGAAAACTAGAACTCGAATAAAGGTAAACTCCGATCCTTATTTTTCGGCAATTTCGCCAGTAGGCCTAAATGTTCGTAGGCCGCTGCCGTCACCACGCGGCCCCGGGGAGTACGATGAAGATAGCCTATTTGTAATAAATAAGGCTCATACACCTCCTCAATCGTCTTGGCATCTTCTCCCGTGGCTGCCGCTACCGCTTCCAATCCCACGGGTTTACCTTGAAACTGTTCGATCATCGTCTTTAATACTAATCGATCGGTCCAATCTAAACCCATAGAATCCACATTTAATTGATTTAATCCCTCAGCGGCTAAATGGGGGGTGATAATAGTTTCTCCCTTCACCTGCACATAGTCGCGCACCCGTTTTAATAAACGATTGGCAATGCGTGGAGTTCCCCGACTGCGACGGGAAATTTCGATCGCACCTGCTTCAGTCATGGGAATATTAAAAATAGTGGCACTTCTGAGCATAATTGCCGTCAATTCCTCGACCGTATAGAAACGCAGACGTTGAATCATGCCAAAACGATCGCGTAAAGGCGCAGTTAAAGAGCCAACTTTGGTAGTAGCACCGATTAAAGTAAAGGGAGGCAGGGAAATACTGCGAATTTTCGCTGCTTGACCCTTACCAATCGTCACATCTAGGCGATAATCCTCCATCGCTGGGTATAACAACTCCTCCGTCACCCGATTGAGTCGATGAATTTCGTCGATAAAAAGAATATCCCGGGGTTGAAGATTGATCAGGATGCCGGTAATGTCCCGGGGACGCTCTAAAGCGGGGGCGGCAGTAATGCGGCAATTTACTCCCATCTCAGCCGCTAAAATTAAAGCCATGGTGGTTTTGCCTAACCCCGGCGGTCCGTAGAAGAGCAAATGATCGATCGCTTCTTGTCTAGCTTTGGCCGCGGCGATGGTGACTTTTAGATTAGCCTTTAAGTCCTGTTGACCGATATAATCCTCTAGGGATTGGGGACGAATCTGCGCTTCTGCTTTTTCCGTTTCTTCTATAGTGGGATTGGGAGTGAGCAGATTTTCCTCGGATGCCGGGGGGGAATTGTGCGATCGTTTGATGGCCATTGTTACAATCAAGTGTCTAGGATATGTTAGCGAAGCGGATTTTGCCTTGTTTGGATGTCAATAAAGGTCGGGTAGTTAAAGGGGTTAATTTCGTCAATCTTCAGGATGCTGGCGACCCCGTGGAGTTAGCTCGCTTGTATAATCAGGCAGGGGCCGATGAGTTGGTTTTTCTTGATATTACTGCTACCCATGAAGATCGCGACACGATTATTGATGTAGTCTATCGCACGGCGGAACAGGTTTTTATTCCTCTGACCGTGGGGGGGGGCATCCAATCCTTAGAAAATATTAAAAATTTGTTAAGAGCCGGGGCCGATAAAGTCAGCATTAACTCGGCTGCCGTGCGCGAGCCGGAATTGCTCGATCGAGCCAGCGATCGCTTTGGGAAACAGTGCATTGTGGTGGCGATTGATGCTAGACGACGCAAAGATGTGCATAACCCCGGTTGGGAGGTTTATGTTCGGGGTGGACGGGAAAATACGGGTATTGATGCTTTATTATGGGCGCAAGAAGTGGAAAAACGCGGGGCGGGTGAGTTGTTAGTTACCAGTATGGATGCCGACGGCACGCAAGCAGGTTACGATCTGGCCTTGACAAAAGCGATCGCGGAAAGGGTGGAGATTCCTGTGATTGCCTCTGGAGGAGCGGGTAATTGTCAGCATATCTACGAAGCATTGACGCAAGGCCGGGCAGAAGCGGCTTTATTGGCTTCTTTGCTCCATTATGGTCAATTAACCATCGCTGAGGTCAAAAATTATCTGCAAAATCACCAAGTACCCGTGCGTTAGCTAGGGAAAATGAGAGCAAGATTTACAGAACTTAATCTAGTGATTGAGTCGCTTTTTCGGGAAAAGGATTTTTTCAGGCTGCAAACCAAGAAGAGCAAAGTTTACACCTATTACTGAAAGCCCATGGCCGACGGCTGACAGCCGCGATCGAGCAACCAGCAAAAAATCCCTTTTTTGACTTCCCTTCGATTATCCCCGGGGAAAATTATGTATTAGAATAGAGGAAAGTTAACAAAATTTAAAATATGTTAGTTCCGATTCTCATCTTTGACCTCGGTCTTGTGGCTTGGTCATTGCATCTGATGCAGCAAGCGTTCGACAAGCAAGAGTTTTCCTTGATGCTGGCGGGAACCTTGGTGGCAGCAGCGGCAGTGGCTATGTTAGTAGTTTATTTCCTCATGGGTCACTGTTTAACCTATTTAACCCAAATTTCGGCTCCTGTCTAAATGGGGGCGATAGTTTCACTCTTGTGGATGAGCGATCGTCTTGGTAGTGACAAATTTTTTTATCTCCACCCCTTGACAAAATGATTCTATTTAAGCTACACTCAAAAATGGTCTTCGAGGGGTTATAGCTCAGTTGGTAGAGCACCTCAATGGCATTGAGGGGGTCAGCGGTTCGAATCCGCTTAGCTCCATACAGTTAGGATAAGAGTTTCAGGGTTACTGGGGCTAGAAGAGTGGCACGGAGATGGTAGATTGAAAGAGGATTTCTGGTTAGAAAAGTCTCTTTTTACCTCGATACTCTCTCAGGACAAAATTAATAAACCTCTTGCATAATTAATTTTTGAGGGTTCAAAAAAGGCAAAAACAAGGATTAAATTACATAAAGTCTGTAAATAGACCGTTTAATTGATTATTATTCATTCTTAATTCTCCTGACTCCTAACCCTAACAACAATTTTTGATTTTTACAAGAGGTCTAATGATAGAGCTTTTTAAGCAACTACCTCGTTGGTTGCGGCTAACTCTGGTTTTTCCGCTCTTATTTCTCAATGGTTGGTTATTATTCCAATTATTTGGCTATCTAGAACCCTTAGTCAGTATTTTTGTCACTGCTAGTTTACTAGCTTTTGTCTTAGATGTTCCCATCAAACTGCTGCAAAGACGCGGGGTTAATCGCAGTGGTTCTATCGCCATTGTCTTTTTAATTGCCCTATTAATTTTGATTGTTTTAGGTTTAATTTTAATTCCCCAGATTGTCGAACAATTAAGCAGTTTAATCAATAGCTTGCCCCAGTGGATCGAGTCGGGAACCGAACAGATACAAAATTTAGAAAAGTGGGATAAAACTCAAAAATATGCGATTTATATCGAGCAATCAATCACCCAGTTATCGGAACGACTAACCAATGTTTTACAAACTCTTAGCACTCAATTACTGAGCTTTGTGCTGGGAACTATCAACAGTATCCTAAACATTCTCTTTGTTCTGGTTCTAACTGTCTTTCTGGTTCTCTATGGCGAACAAATTTGGGAGGGAATTTTAAGCTGGATTCCTGCTCCCTGGAATCTCAAATTAAGAACGATTATTCGTCAAACTTTTGAAACCTATTTTGCTGGTCAAACCATTTTAGCGGGAATTCTGAGCCTGGCTCAAATTTTTGTTTTTGTCATTCTCAAGGTTGATTATGCCCTATTATTCGGGGTGGCGATCGGTCTAACTACATTAATTCCTTTTGCCAGTGCCTTCACCATTATTGGCATTAGTACCCTACTGATGTTTCAAGATTTTTGGTTAGGGTTAAAAGTTTTGACCTTGACTATTATTGTCGGTCAAATTAATGATAATGTCATCGCCCCTCGGTTAATGGGAGGGATGATCGGACTTAATCCCGTCTGGATTATTCTATCTCTTTTTATCGGTGGTAAAGTGGCAGGAATTCTCGGTTTATTGATAGCAGTTCCCATCGCTAGTGTGCTGAAAAGTACCATCGATATCATCCGCTCGCAGCAACGGGAAAAAGAACCGGTAGTTTTCCTAGAAGAAACGGTGAAAAATTCCTCAGAGGAGGGCAAATAATAATAAATCCTGTTTTTTCAGTGATCAGTGAACAGTAATCAGTGAATTGAAAACTCACATCTGATAACTGATAACTGTTATGAGCGGCTAATTTCTTCGAGAATAGCCATCGCTTCTGTCACCCTATCCCTAGGGATAAATAAATGATCGTGATAATAACCAGAAATGACATTGACGCTAATTGCCGCTTCGGACAGTTTCTTGCTAATCACCGCTAAGAATCCCACCGCCGCTAAACTAGAATGCACAGAAAGAGTAATTTGTCTATAAATATATTTGTACTGCAAATCCGTGCGATCAGCTTGCTGACGGGGAATAATCACCGTGATGCCTTCCTCTTCCTGAAATTGGCAGATAGGGGTTAATTGTAGCTGTTCCAGTCCTGTTGTTGTGAGGGAAGAGAAAACGAATTCTTCAGTATTTAGGATTGGTTTCAGGGATTGGAGCAGAATATCGAGATTAGTTTCGCCTTCCTCGGGTTTTTCTGGCGATTTTTTCGCCGCATCCATACACTGATTAGCGGCAGCGTCAGCCACACTATTTTTAGCTCGTTCAACCCAGCACCAGCTAATGCGATCAAATTGGGCGACTAATTGACAAGCACGCTGATAAAAGGGACGTAAACTATCGCTTTTTACCTTCCAGTCTCCCTTAACTTGATTGATGACTAATTGACTGTCTCCGCGAATTTCTAGGCTTTTTAAGCCTAATTCTTGGGCTTTTTCCAATCCAATAATCAATCCCGTGTATTCAGCCTCGTTATTAGTGGCTATCTCCATATATCTAGTCATAGTCAAGGAATTGCCCTCGGCTAAAACTATTACCGCTGCACCGGCTGCTCTCCCCGGATTGCCGCGAGAACCACCATCAAAATAGAGAACTGCTGAATTATCAGTTTTTTGAGCTTTTTTATCCATAATTTTTGTCAATGAATCTTGTTATCTCCATTTTTATCCCTTTGACAATTGTAGGCGGTAGGGATTCCGGGATCAGCAAAGCGAACAAGGCAACAATAGCAAGATTTTAGCCGATCGCCGCTACCGGATAACTTTTTTTCTTCAAGCTATTGATAATTATTTGCAGTTGTCGGTTATACTGAGAACATCAGCCCAGAGTTATATTGCTAATAATTCTCAATTAAAAGCCCCATGAGTACAGATAAATTGCCATCGGAAGCTGAGAAAATCTTCCCTCTTAGTGCTTGGGATCGCTGGCAGGTTTACCACCGGCTGCGGGACTTAGACATTGAATGTAAATGCTCAAACCATAAGCCTTTACAGGTTCGCATCGCTAGACAGGCTCAACTTTTACAGTTGTGGATTGTCCTGCGACAGGTAGAGGTTTCCCCAGGCTCTTTAATCGGTTGGCTGGAACCCTGTTGGCAGGCATAATCCTTGAGAAAAATTAGCAATCTGAGAGTAAAAAGTGAGAAAGTATGTCAAAATCTGCAACTACCATGATTCCCTTTCAAGTGGTCGGTCAATTCCTCGGTTTTGTCCTCAAGGACGGATATAAGGTAAAATATCTGAGAATCAGTGTGGATAAACGGGAATATTGGTTTAAGCCCGAAAAACCACTGCGAGACCACATACCTCTCAATATTGCTCTCCACTCATGGCTAAAAGTGACGGGAGAAAGTAGTCTTTGTTCAAAGACGGGAAAATTAAAACTGAGGGTACTAGGGATCGAGCATTTATCCGGCGAAAAAACCCCAGAAGTGGCCCCGGCAAAAGCGCAAAAAGCCACCGTCTTAATCTGTCAGAAGTCCGATTGTTGGAAAAATGGCGGTGCGAGAGTTTGCCAAAGGTTGGAGAGTGGTTTAGAGGAAAAAGGACTGGGAGAAGCGGTGAATATTAAATTAACCGGCTGTTTAAAACAGTGCAAAAAAGGTCCGAATCTGGTGGTTATGCCCGATAAAAAGCATTATCATCAGGTAGCTCCCCAAGATGTCCCCTCCCTGATCGAGCGGCATTTTGCCACTTCTGAGCAAGGGAAGAGCCTATCAGTTTAACTGGAAATTTAATTGGTGATCGCTATTGACAAGCGATCTTTTTTGTGCATAAAAGAGACGAAAGGGATAAAAAAAGTCAATTCTTGCTGCCGATAATTTATGAGAGCTGCCACTGCCAGATTGGTCTAGGGGCAAAAATCGCTAATTTTAGGCAAATTAGATGAGCTTACCCTGCTATCCTTCTCATGTAAAATGATACAAATCCATCCCATGTCTCTTGAGAGATTCGGCTTAATCTCTTGCCTAGGTTCTGTTGCACTTTTGGTCGGCATTTCAAAATTAAGACATAAATATTTCTTTTAAGTCTTGCAAAAAAGTGATATTCTTTCTAAGAACCAAATAAAAAAATAATCATAGCGTTTATTGGAGGTAGAATGGTCTTTCCACTTAATTCATCTAATGTTTTTAGTTATCTTTCTGAGCAAAACTTACTCAACACAGGACAAAAGTATTTAGAAAAGGTTGAGTTAATTGAAGCTAAGAATTTTAATTTATTAGTAACGTTTTCTGATCAGTCTAAGCTATTGGTTAAACAGGAACGTTATCAGAAACAAGGAAAAGTGATCGGAGAATTTTTTGGGGAATGGAAAAGCCAGGAGTTTTTGCGGCAAATGCCTGAATTTTGTCCACTTAAAAACTATGGGAATAGAGTCATTCATTTTGATCCAGATAACTCAATTTTAGTCTTTCATTATCTAGAGGATTATCAGGATCTCACAAATCTTTATCAAACTTCTAATTTTCCAATCAAGATTGCAAAAGACATCGGCTATTTTTCTGCTTTTCTTCATCGAGAAACTTTCCAAAATCAAGAATATAAAACCTTTTGGACAGCAGATAAAAACTCACTTTCACCAGAACCTTTGAAGTTTTTAATTGAAGGGTTAGAAAGAATTACTCCTGAGGTCTTTAGTGTCGTTCCTGCCGATGGTTTGAAGTTTTTTGTTCTCTATCAGAAATACGATAGCTTAGGACAAGCCATATCAGAATTAAAACAAGCTTTTCAAGCCTCATGTTTAACCCATAGTGATTTAAAAATCAACAATATTTTACTGTCTAAAAATTGGCAAAATCTTGATCAACAATTGCTGTGTGTTATTGATTGGGAAAGAGCGAGTTGGGGAGATCCAGCTTTTGATTTAGGGATGCTCATTAGCAGTTATTTACAACTTTGGTTAAATAGTTTAGTGATTAGTCGCACTCTAAGCATTGAAACTTCTCTCAAATTAGCGACAATTCCCCTAGAAAAAATTCAACCTTCCTTAGGGAGTTTAATGCAAAATTACCTAGAAATTTTTCCAGAAATTTTAGTAATTCGCCCTGATTTTATTGAAAGAGTAATTCAGTTTGCTGGTTTAGGATTAATCCAACAAATTCAAGCAATGATTCAGTATCATAAAGTCTTTGGTAATTTAGGAATTGCTATGCTACAGGTCGCTAAAACCTTATTATGTCGGCCTCAAGCTTCAATAACTACTGTTTTTGGTGCTAACATCGTGTTTTAATTGTATTCAATGAGGATAAAAATGATGAATGTTTTCCCCGTTAATCCCCAATTACTCGAACTTCTTAAAGAAATTGCTACCACTGTAGAAATTCAAGCAGATTTTTGTATTTCTCATCCTAATTATCAGCCTTGGCAATTACCGATAGAAGCGCGAGAGAAATTTCAACATCTACCTTTAGAGTTGCAGAAAAAGTATCTTAGTTTACAACTTCAAGGGTTTCTTTATGGGGTTTATTACAATGGTTCTTTACGAAAAATTTTATCTCTGGATAATTCAAGTAATTCTTCTTCATTAGATTTAGAAAATGACACGGTTTTAGGGATAGATACATCCTTCATGGAAGAATTACATAATAACAATTTTGGCGAGGGATATTTTGACGATGGTTGGTTAGTTTTACGCTACGAAGAAGATGGAATGATAGTGGTGAGTAAAGGAGGTTTAAGACTTCATGTTGAGCCAGCAAAACATTTTAAAACTTCTCAATCTATCCCCAATATAGGAGAAACTGTCGCTATCCGAATGCCGAAAAATTTGTTGCAAAAGGGGTTTTATTTAGCGGCGAGTAATGTTGAACCTAACCCTAAAAGTAAGTTAGTTAGAGTTTATTTTAATATTACTCATGAAGGAGCGATATCTTGCATGGCTAGTCTAACTAAACAACTCAATCAGTTGCCTGTCTTTTTTCATTTTAAGGTGTTATACAATCCTGATGATTATCATCGTTATGATGCAGGAGTCTTGTACCTAGAAAAGGAAAATTATGCAAAAATTAAACCGATTTTGTCTCAGATATATCAGGAGAATAAATCCTATTTTAAGCCAGAAATTCCCTTATTTACTAAGTTTTTAGCGTCAGGTTTAGGGTTAGGAGAAGAACCAGAGCAAAAGTTAAGTGAGCAAGATAGTTTTGGCACAAATCGCTGTCAAATAGTCGCTAATGGATTGTTAGAAGCTCATGAACGAGGGGATAGTTCAGTAAGGGAGCGATTGGAAGCTATTATTGAGCAATTTTCCACGTTAAGAATTAACTTAGAGCATCCTTATTTAAATCAAGGCTCTGAAGATATTTATGACTTGTTTTAATCCTAACAAATCCTAGGGGAGATTCGAGTCCAGTGATCACTCCCCGACAAATGGAAAAAGGCATTAATTCAGAGATGATGAACAGGTAAACAAAGATGCTTGCAATATCATTTTTGTTTTTTTGTCTGTTCTGGTAGGTACAAAACTTCCTGTCAGGCATCTCGAAAAAATGCCTAAAATCTCTAATGAAAAGGCTTTTCAGCGATTGTCAGCCCGAAAACCAATCTTAGAGGTCAAAACTCTAGTAAATTTGTTGACCTTCCTAGAGCCTCACATTGTTCAAAGTAAGCATTATTATGCTGCTTAAACCTCATCTATTTTCTATTTTGGGAGCATCTCACCTTTGCAATAAGCATAAATACTTAGTAGAAAAATAGGCTTTTCGAGGGTAATTCTTGTTTTAATTCTCCATGTACGCGGTCTTTAAAAGCCTCTATTTCGTTCCAAGACACGATTAAGAGTGGCTTTTAGGCTAAGTATAATTACTCATCGCGTAAGTGAGATGCTCCCTCTATTTTCAAAACTAGAGTTTTTAGCCGCTCTAACCCCCAAACTTTCGGTTTTCCTCTTCTATGACCGTTTTTTCTAATATTATTAGAGTCAGATTGTGGACAGTTCATCTTGATTTGTTCCTGAGAGCGATCGCCGACTAAAATTTTTCTTCCCCATTCTGCATCATCCCGCAAGCATATAACGCCGATTTTAATTTAGACGAGAGATAGAACTCTTCTCAAAAAAAAAGACATAATTGATGCACTTATGAGAAAAAAGAAAAGAAGATTAAGAGGGGAGCATCTCACCTTTGTAACCCCTAAATCGGGTTTTTATGTCAAGCTATTTTGAAAGCCTTGCTAGAAAACAGTTTTAGGAATAAGTATAATTACTCACTTGCATAAATGAGATGCTCCCGATTAAGAGCATTTTCAGTAAAAACCCCAAGTTTTGAAGATTATCTTTAAGCCGTCTCTCCGCAAAAACAAGGAGAAGTTAAGAGTTTTTTGATCTATCTAGATGTGATTGTACTGAACTTAACTACACCTATTAGGTCTTTTTTATAAGTTAAAACCTCTTGCATTTTTAAAATGAATAAGGGACTATGGTAATTAGGTAATTAACCGAAGTTAATTGTCTTTTTACTCACACAAGGAGTTAAAACCATGGCTAAAATTGTTGTTTCCGATCTTCGTCCTGCTGGTGCTGATTTATTCACTGATTCTGAAAGTTTTTTGCATGATTTAACAGAAACAGAAATTGATACTACTCAAGGTGGTATCACTCCTTTTCTAGTAGGTGTGGCCGTCGGAATTCTGATTAGTGCGCGCTATTGCGGGTAATCTTTGTAACAAGAATTATCGTGTTCTTATCCTGCATCTTAAATTTGAGGTGCAGGACAAGATTGTAAGACTGAGACTATACTGTAGAGATAATTTCTAATTGCTGAATTTGTTTTTTAAGCCATTCATAAAATAATTCAGAAACAATTTTGTTTTTTATTTTTTCATCAAGTTCTGGTTGAACAAATTCTTCAACCATAATTAGGTGAAGTCCTTTGGAGGTAATAATAGGTTTGAGTAATTTCGGAGATTGAATCGCAAAAACAGCAGCAGAAACTTCTGGTTTTAAATCTTTTCTGTACACTGTCCCACAATATCCCCCTTTTCTTCGCAGTTCCTTATCTTTGATATATTTATGTGCAGCCTCATAAAAACTTATCTCGTTTTCTTGAATAGCATAATAGAGTTCGATTGCTAAATCTTGATCATCCAAAATAATTTCATACATAACTACCCCAACATAGTCCAGTTGATTTTCATAATAGTGAGGTTCAACTTGAGCAGAAAACAAATGCTTGGCCAGTTTCCCAGAAATTAGAGTATCATAAGCAATTTCTTCAAATTCATCCAGAGATAAAGAGTGCTTTTTCAGCCAATTTACAGTCTCTTGAGTAGTAGGAATGTTATGAATTAATCGCAAACTATCAGCCGTTTTTTGTAAGGCTTCATCATTAACCCCTATACTAGCTTCTTCTGCATATTCTCGGATAAGACGACGAGTAGCAATTGCCTCAATGAGATCAGGAAGTTTCAGAGACAACTTGATTTCTTTTAGGATGTCTTCAGATGTAATTGTGAGTGGATTGGACATAATTTTAACTTTATTTCAAATTGATCACTCAAACTCGATACTATTGAATAAAAGAAAAATTCTTACAATTTAAACCCTCCTTTTTGTAACTTCTTAAACGGATCTAAAACAAAATCAATAATGCGTCGTTGTCGCACAATAACCTCTGCGGTTGCCGTATCCCCCGGACGGAGAGGAATACATTGATCCGCACTGGGCATACAGGTTTGATTAAGGGTTACTTCTACCCGATAGACTTCGATTTTACCATTAGGGGTATCGATTTGAGAAGTGGTGGGCGAAATTTTTGATAACTTCCCTTCTAATAAACCATAATCTTGAAAAGGATAGGCATCAAATTTCAGTTTTACGGGTAAACCCTCTTGTAGTGAGCCACTTTCCGTCGTCGGCATTTGGGCGCGTAGGATTAAAGGAGATTTTCCTGACGCAATTTCAGCAATACGAGTCCCTGGCTGTACGACAGCGCCCGCTTTTTGAATCGGTAATTGAAAGACAATACCACTCACAGGAGCTTTTAAAGTGCGTTGAGACAGTTGAAAATTTAAAGAGTTAATTTGACCTTTGGTTTGCTCAATTTCAGCTTTAAGAGAGGTAACATCCGTCTCGATATTCTTTAATTGTTCTTCAATTTTTAATAGGGCTAGTTCGTTAGAGTGAACTAAAGTTTGTAAGCTTCTTTTTTGTTCACTTAAGCGTAATTTTGCCTGTTCGATATCCGATTGTGATTGCTTAAGAGACTTTTTATAACTACTTTTTTGTTCAGCAATACGCAGCCGTGCTTGTTGAATATCCGCTTTACTTTGTTCATAAATTTTTTGTTTTTCCTGTGCTTCATCTTTCTTTTGAACGACTTGAATTTCTGAAGCAATTCCCTCTTGCCACGCATTTTGATAGCGTTCAATCTCTCTTTGAGCATTAGTTAATTGAATTTTCGCTATTTCATAGGAGGTTTGGAAGTTTTTCCAACTCACCTCTGCTTGTCTCAGTTGGGCATTTTTCTCTGATTCTATCAAACTGTAAGTATTTTTAAGGCTTTCTAAACTTTGCTGTGCTTGGTCAATTTGAGATTGTTTTTCAAGTTCTCCTGCTTGATTTTGCTGTTTTTGAGTTGAGAGAGAAAAAATTAATTGATTTTTTAATAAATTGAGTTGATTTAGGCGATTTAACTGCCCTTCTAATTTATCTTGAGCTTGGATTAAATCACTTTTCACAAGGTCTGATTCTAAAACAATTAATACTTGTCCAGCTTTAACTGATTCACCCTCTTTGACCTCAATTTTAGATACCGTTCCTGTCACCGCAGAATCAAGTTTTATCGTTTCTTCTTGAGGTTCAATTCTTCCTGGTGCTGTTCCGGTTTCATCCACTTTAGAAAGAATTGCCCAAGGTAAACCAATCGCTACAAAAAGAAAGATAAAATAGAGTAATCCTCTTGTCCATGCTCGGGGTAAAGTATCTAACAATTCTTTGGTAGCATAAGACCAATCTTGAGAGGGTTGTGATTCGGGGGTCGATTCGATAATAATATAGTCCTCTTGATTTTTTTCTTGAGAATTTTGAGAATCAACTTTTCCATTAACATTGACATGATCTGGCATAAGAACTCCAATTAGTTAAAGTAAATAGGACAAAGTAATAATTAAAGGGGATTAAGCCACATTTAATTGTTGATGATTGAGATAATAATAATGACCTCGTTTAGCCATTAATTCTTCATGGGTTCCCTGTTCAATAAGAATGCCTTTATCTAGCACTAAAATTAAATCAGCATTACGCACAGTTGAAAGACGATGAGCAATAATCAGGGTTGTTCTTCCTTGTAAAATTTGATTTAAGTTATTCTGAATAATTCGCTCAGATTCAGCATCAAGATGAGAAGTCGCCTCATCTAAAACTAAGAGTTTAGGATTCCCTAATAAGGCTCTAGCAATGGCTAATCTTTGGCGTTGTCCTCCCGATAACATTCCGCCTCCTTCTCCAATTTGTGTTTCATATCCCATCGGTAATTTTTTAATAAATTCATCCGCACCGGCGAGTCGTGCCGCTGACATTACTTCTTCTAATTTTGCCCCCGGATGTCCTAAACTAATATTTTCTCGAATTGTTCCCCCAAATAAGAAAGTATCTTGGTCAACGACACCAATTTGATGACGCAGAGAACGAAGGGAGAGGGTAGTAATATCTTGTCCATCAATGAACACTTTTCCATCCGTAGGAGGATATAATCCTAAGACTAATTTAGAAATGGTTGTTTTTCCTGAACCGCTACGTCCAACTAAAGCAATCATTTGACCTGATTTGATATCAAAACTCAAATTTTCTAAAACATTAATATCACTTTCAGGATGATAACGAAAAGTGACTTGTTGAAAGCAAATATCGCCCTTAATGGGGGGTAAGGTTTGGCGAACTTGATGATGTAAATCTTCTTCGGGTTCAGCTTCTAAAACATCATTAATTCGTTCCACTGCAATGACCACTTCTTGAACTTGATTCCAGAGAATTGTTAAGCGTTGAAAAGGAGTAATCACATTAGCTAGGAGCATATTAAAAGCCACTAATTGACCAATAGTTAACTGATCTTTTATCACCAAAGATGCTCCAAACCAAAGCATTGCAGTGGTCATCAAGGATTCAATTAAGTTACTAAAAATCTGCAAGCGATTACTGATAACTTGCCCTGAAAAACTCTTGGTAATTTCTTGCTGTAATAATTCTTCCCAATGCCAGCGCACAGTCTGCTCAACAGCCGTTGATTTAACGGTACGAATTCCTGATAATACCTCAATTAGATAACTACTCTCATTGGCAAAAGAATTAAAAATTTCTCGTGAAATACGCCGTAAAAATGGGGTAGCAATCAAAGCAAGTAGAAAGAATGGTGGCACAATTACTAAGACCAAAAGAGCCATTTTCCAACTGTACCAAAACATTAACCCAACATAGATAAATACCGTTAGGAGATCAAGTAAGATAGATAAAGCTTCTCCCGACAAAAACCGTTGAATTTTACGATTTTCCTGAACACGAGAAATAATATCTCCCACATAACGAGACTCGAAAAAACTTAAAGGTAGCCGTAAAGTATGACGAATAAACCCCACAATTAAAGCCAAATCCACTTTATTAGAGGTATGATCTAGCAAGTATTGGCGTAAGCCCATCATCATGACTTTAAAAATGCCAAAAATCAATAAACCTAACCCAACGGCAAAAAGCGTTAACTCAGAGCGTTGTACCACCACTCGATCTAAAATTAATTGAGTAAAAATAGGGGTAATCAGTCCAAAAATTTGAATCAATAATGAGGCGATAAAAACTTCAAATAAAACTAAGCCGTAAGGCTTCATCAATTCAAAAAATTGCCAAAAAGGAGTAACTGTTTCTTGAGTATTTTTTAAAAAAGCCGTTGGCTGTAATAATAGGGTATAACCTGTCCATTTTTCTCGAAATTCTCGGTAAGTGAGAGTCAATTGTCCGATAGCGGGATCGCCGATAATGACTTCCTTGCGGGTGATCTCATAAACAACAATATAGTGTTTTCCTTCCCAATGAGCGATCGCAGGTAAAGGTTGTTTAGCCAATTGGTCTAAACTAGCTTTGACAGGACGAGTAGAAAACCCGACACTTTCAGCGGCAGCGACTAAACCTCGTAGAGAAGCACCATTGCGATCAACATTAGCAATATCCCGTATTCGGTTAACACTGAACCGTTTACCCCAATAACGTGAGATCATAACTAAACACGCTGCACCACAGTCGGAAGCACTTTGTTGAGCAAAAAAGGGATAGCGACGGATAATACGCTGTAACCAATGTCCGATCCGAGAAGTGGGAGTCGGAAAATAGGCTTTTTGAATTTTTCGCCCTGGTTGGATTTCTTCGGCAACAACTGACCAATGATTCGTTATTTCTAGTTGAGACGATTCTAAGGATGGTAAATGCTCCGATTTAAGGAGTAAGGCATTGCGAGTTTGTGCTTGTTGCAACAGTCTTTCTCGAATGGAAGGATAAGCATTTAATAAGGAAAAAATGACTGTATATGGCAAAAAACAAAGCTTTAAATTTAAAGAAGCCCTAGCATCATAAGGCAGAAAATTTTCTTCAGGAAAGAGTGTCAATTCCCCAAAAAACTCTCCTGTGCCTAAAGTAGCGATTAATTCATCATCAGTATCTAAGAGTCTAACTTTACCCAAAATAATGATATAAATACCAGCCTTTGATGTAGAACTTTGCCAAAATTTACCGACTTTCGGCGTAATAGACTGAATTTGACTCAGACATTGCTGAAAATGGCTTTCAGAAAGGGTCTCACCAAAGATACGATTTAAAGTTAGTACAGACAGAGTAGGCTGAGATTGTTGGGCCATAGAATTCTCTCACTTGAAAATGCTTTGTCGAGAAATTAAGCAGGGAGTAGAAAAACACATTCAACTTTTCTGGCAGAAAGCTAAACCTATTTTTCTAGGTCTGTAGATGATAAATCCCTGATTATAATTCGACATTTATGGGTATTTTCAAGAGAATCATCCGGTCTTTCCGGATGATAACTCGTGGATAATCCCATTTTGTGCAGTAGTCGATTAATATGACGTTCATTGACTTCTATCCCCAATTCTCTAGCTAAATGCTGACTTAACCACTTGCCAGTCCATCTTCGAAAAGCATAACCGTAATCTTGAGGACTATGATTCACAAGTTCTTGTAATCGATCCAAATATTGATCGTTAATAGTTTTAGGGCGACCAATTGGAGAGTTCTGCCATTGGTGTGCCATTCCTGTCTTTGCCATCAATATCCAATGTCTGGCGGTCGCTGGACAACAGTTCAAGATTTGGCAGATTTCGCTTTGGGTTTTTCCTTCATCAGTCAACAACATGATTAAAATCCGTTGGCGATACTGTTCCGATAGTTCCTTTTGAAGAGTATTTTCAAGTGTTTTACGCTGAAACACAGTCAAATAACGATTGACTACTTTATTTGGCTCAGGATTAATCAGGTTATTCATGTTTCTATAAGTGTTGCTTATAAGTGTTGCTTGTGGTGCAGAGAACGCCTGAAAGACTTGCTGTACAAGGAGTCCGATTGGATAGGGGGATTGTCAGGAGAAGCAACTTGATGAGATGCTTAAGTTCACCACTAAAAGACATCGCTATGTTGGCCCCTCTCCTTTATCTTTAACTGTTTGAGCAACTAAGTCAATGGATTAACAGTGCGAACGCTGACAGGGGGACAAGCAAGCTGAAAAGCTTATGTAGCATGGAATACAGACACAGACTCCCAAAAAAGATCAGTTATATATAGTAAACATGACCTAGATAACGAAAATGATAAGTGAACTATATCAGAAAGTCTTAGAGAATGAACTGGGACGAGCCAGATATCTACTGTTGTTAATGATAGTTGGAACCTTGCAAATACTAAAGCAAGCCAAGTTAGAGATATTAGCAGAAGCACTACCCATACCAATCCTGTTCAAGAGTCAGAGAAAAAAACTAAAAAGATTTTTAAAGCTAGAAATTCTGAAGATTGAAAGAATCTGGTTTCCGTGCCTAAAAGAGATATTAAAACAGCCGGAGAGATTCACAATAAAAGGATTAGTATATATGGCCATAGACTGGACGAGTTTGGGAGCAATTAATATCTTGATGGTGAGTCTAATTTATGACAAGAGAGCCATCCCAATCTATTGGGAGATATTAGATAAAAAAGGAAGTAGTAAGGGAGTATCTCATTTATGCAAGTGAGTAATTATACTTATCCCTAAAACTGGTTTCTAGCAAGGCTTTCAAAATAGCTTGACATAAAACCTGATTTAGGGGTTACAAAGGTGAGATGCTCCGAAGTAGTAATCTCGAAGAACAAAAGCGAGTATTAGAAAAAGTATTGACCGTGCTATCAGGTCATAAAACAGTAGTCTTAGGAGATAGAGAATTTTGTTCAGTCAGCCTAGGAAGATGGCTTCAGGAGCAGAGTGTATACTTTTGTTTAAGACAAAAACAAAGTACAAATGTGAAGACAAAGGAAGGAGTTTATCAAGAAATGAGAGGATTGGGTTTAAGTCCAGTAACTCAACTATTTTTGAAGGATGTAAATATTACCAAAGAGCGGGGATTTGGCCAGTTTAACTTAGCTGGTAAATGGAAAAAAACCTATGGAGGTTTTCGTACAAAAGAACCCTGGTATATTCCGACTAACTTGGGAGATTTAGAGACGGCAATAATGGCCGATCAAAAAAGATTTGATATTGAGGAGATGTTTCGAGATTTTAAGTCGGGAGGCCATAGCTTGGAAGGTTCTCAATTAGCACCGCAATACCTATCAAAGTTGATAATTTTTATAGCTATTGCATATACAAGTGCCACACTGCAAGGTAAAAAAATTAAGGATATGGGAATCCAAAAATATGTAACAAGACCTGAAAAAAGATATAACTGGAAGGTGTCCTAGAAGATCAATACTTAATATCCTTGTTCCAAGGGTCTGCCTTGGAATAGGATCTCGGTGGGGGGATTATTTCAGGAGCAACCCCATAGGGAGAGCCACCAATTCACAGAATAACCTGATTATGGTTCGGGGGTCATTCTGCCAATCAGGGACTCTCCCCGGCAGATTTAGCTAAAAATTAACGACGGGGTACAGAAGCCTCGATGTTAATATTCATGGCGGAGACTCTTGGCACGGGATTGCCTTTGGCGCTACCGAGACCTCGGGCCATAGCCAAGAAGCTGGAAGGATCGCCAGCTTTGGGTTTTTGATCTTGGGGAACATAGCGACGGACAGAATTCTGCCAAACGATTTGAGGGAAGCCCAAAATACCACGGTAGTAGCCATCGTAGCGAGGCGAGGTGATGTTGAAGGGCCGTTCACCGATGTCGCGGCTGGCTAGGGTGCGACGACGTTGGTAGGGAACGGTATCATAACCAAAGCTTTGCAGATACTCGTCACTGTTGAGAAGTTGATCGACAAAACCCTGAATACCTTTGGTGGCAACGACAATCGACCAAGCAATTTTTTCTCTTTCGCTATAGACATCGCGACCGAGAACTCTTTGTACTACCTGTTCGACAAAGCGATAGTTGCTGTTTTTCTCGTAGAAGCTGTTATAGAAGGTTTTCGATAACAGTAGGCCACGAATGAAATCCCGCACCGATAATTGTCCATTGCGTAATTGGGATTCGAGGAAGGGTTCCCGATCCCATTTGAAGGCATGGAAGAAAATCTGACGGTAAGCGGCTTCGATTAAATCGTCCAGGTCGGTAGGGGAGAGGACATTTTCCGTCGTGTAAACTTTCGGTTTTTCGTCTCCACCGATATCATAACCAGCTACCCGCACGTTTTGGGACTTGGGGGCGTAATTTAAAAGAGGAATGGCCAAGGGTAAACCTCCGTATCCTTAGAAATGCTTAAAAAACTTTCCTCCTAATGATAAGGGAGTAGGTGCCAACTAGAAAAGAAATATTAAAAATTCTTACAATTGTTAAGAAAAGTTGCTTACCATCTGGGGAGCGCCGGAGCGGGGAGATGGGAGAAAAAACTGATAACTGATCACTGAATTTACCAGCCACTAATCGAATAGGATGAAGGTTCGGGGGAATCACTAGAGACTGACTCCGATGACTGATTGCGAGATTCAGCACAGAAAGTGGCCGTATTAAAACCGCCAAAACGTTGAACTGTGCTAGTGCGGAGACGTAAATCGGCATCGGCAAACCAAAAACGCTCGATCGAGGTCATAGTTTCGTATTCTGTAATTAAGACTAAACCTTCCTGTTCATCAATGTGATAACGGCCGGCCACAGGAACGATTTCCGCATAACCTCGCTCCCGCAGGAGAACACCAGCTTGGGGATTATCTTCATCGGGAATTAGCGCAAAAACGGTGGTTCCTTGATGATTTTCGTCTTCTTTGTCCCACTGCATTGAACCATCCCAACTGACAAAGGCACCCCCCACAGTCTTAGCGGGATCGACTTCGTGCATTTCACAGATAGCGATAATTTTCGGGTTATCGGCGCTTAAAGCTTCCACATAAATCTCGGAATCGCCAGTTTCTGAGCGTCGAAAGGGTAAATGATGGGTAGTGCGCTGAGATTGCCACTGTCCCGCACTTTTCTGAAAAAAGGTCATCCCGTCCATAGTTTTTATCCTCTATTTTTTCTATCTATTTTAACGCCATCGTCCTTTTCTGTAACCCTTGTCCCCCTCTCTCTCTCATTCATCCCCAAAATAATCATGATCAATTCTCTTGATTTCATAGATTTCTTTGGTCGATACACCTAAGTTATAATCAATCATCAATTGACCTAATTCTTCCCCATCAATCAGCACTATTTTTATCTCATTTCTGGGGGCATATTCTAAAGCCTCTTTGGTAAAATAGGAAGTGGTGATAAAAATACCTTTTTTGGCTCCTTGTCCCGCTAATGCCCCGACAAATTTCTGGATTTCTGGACGACCAACGGCATTATTATCAGCCCATCTTTTGGCTTGAATATAGATTATATCTAAACCGAGTCTATCTTCTTTTATTATCCCATCAATCCCTTGATCACCGCTCTTACCCACCGCTTTACCAGCATCTCTAATCGAGCCACCATAACCCATCTTTACCAGTAATTCTACTACTAATTTTTCAAAATTATCTGGGGATAATTTTCGCAAAATAGAAAGTAAGTCTGTCGCTAATGCTTGACGAATTTCTTTATAGGAGTTTCCTAGTAATTCCTCTGGTGTTTGTTCTTGCTCAGAAGCTGATAAATTGCTGTCAAGAGTAATAGTTTCATTTTGCTTATTGACTCGATTGAATTCTTGAAATTCGGGAAACTGTCTCAGAAATTTGGCATCAATTCGAGCAGGATTTTGAGATAAGATTTCTTTTCCTTTCTCAGAAATTACAAAAGTTGCCCTTTGGGGTGACTCAATTAATCCCGCTTTCTTTAAATAGGTTTTTGCCCAACCGACTCGATTAGCAAAAATTTCTTGTTGTCCACTGGGAAGCATTTCTTTTCTTTCCGCTTCCGTGACTTGAAACTCTCTGACCAAGACTTCAAGAATTTCTCGATATTTATAAACCTTGCCATCTGCAAGTATTTTTAATAGGGGCAACATAATCGATTGAAAATCGGGAATGGGCATAGTTCAGATGAAAAGCGGGGGCAGTCATCACAATTATACAGCAACAAGCTCCAAGAATTTAGATAATAATACCAAATCTGTTTTTAATAGTGCGATTAACTCCCAATCGAACTTTAAAAACCCACTCCCTACCTCCCTAATTACCCACTTCCCAGAAAAGCCTTTTCAGTGATCAGTAAACAGTAAACAGTGAACTAAAAACTCACATCTGATAACTCTCCAGAAGCTTAACTCAGTAAAAAAGACCTATTCGGATGGACAAGAAAGCCTTTTTTCAGTGCTTCTCGTCCTAATAACATCCGAAAACCCATGACATCGCGATTAGTCAAGGTTAATTCGATCGGCCATTGACGACCGCCAAGCAATACATTTGTTCTGATAACGGGACGTAGTTGACTTTGACCACCAGAATTTTTTACCTGTCGCCATTCGAGGATTTCTGCGGTGGTGGTGACAGTGTGGTGACTATCTTTTTGGTAGGGATGAACTTGAAAGCGCAGCCAATTGCGATCGCCATCTCGAAAAGGATGCAGATGAAAAGCGTGTAGGACCGAGGAGCGAGCGCCTGTATCAATCTTGGCCTTGATTTTGGTAATGCCTAAATCGGGTAAATCGAGCCATTCTCGCCAACCGATGATGATTTTATCGGGTTTCATCCGTCTATTTAGTTTTTTCTTCTTCAATCTCCCGCTGCATTTGGGCGATTTCTTCGGGAGTCATCGCTTCCAGGCGTTTTTTAAAGACGGCATCTTCGTAATCTTTGCGCTGTTTGCCGTAGGTCATATTATCGGTGGCGACTCGAAACAGATAGGTAAAAATCCAACCGATGACACCACCCACCAACACCGCTTGACTCCAAATTCCCGCCGAAGCACTATCTAAACCAGTTTTTTGCAGGATAATGTAGAGGATGCCGCCCATAGCAAACATCCCTATACCGATCCCGATGACATCAATGCGTCTCATGGGTTTTTTTGGGTTGATAACTTAAGCTTTGAGGGTACGACGTTGGGGACGGAAGTTAAGGAAAGGACTTAACAACAGCATCCCGGGGAAAAAAAAGCTCATCAGAAAGTACATAAACCCTCTTTCCCAAGAAGATGCCACATACCAGCGCGTATTGAGGTAGTAATAGATAACGGCGGGAATGACGAGCAAATACAAGACACTGAGAGATAGGTAGATCAGGGCGATGATAATGGTTTCTTGCGTCAGAATTGATTGCATAAGGATTGATTTTTCTCAATGGCTGTCGGTGAACGGCAATTCACCTGCTGATTATTTTACCCTGTCTTTCCCCCTTTGCGGCGATCGAATTGGCGGACTAAAATAATTTACTGAAAATACTCTTGCCAATTAAATTATTTGTGATATGATAGAAAATTGTCGGTTAAATAACGGGGGCGTGGCGGAATGGTAGACGCTACGGACTTAAAATCCGTTGAGCCTTATAAGCTCGTGAGAGTTCGAGTCTCTCTGCCCCCATCCATTGGAGTCTATATTTAATTAAACTGAGTGTTGGATATTCTAGTACAAATGTTCATGCTCCTAGTAAAAACTTGTTCAGCCAGCCCTATCTAAAATATCCAATAATTCTAGGGGATGATCAATGAGATGATCAGGGTTAAATTGAGTGAGAATTTGAGGGGAATTAAAGCCCCAGGCGACTGCCACCACTTGCACTCGACTTTTTTGGGCAGCAGTAATATCTCTAGTTTCATCGCCGACATAAATCATTTCATTGGGGCAGAATTTATTTTGTCGGATCAGGCGATCAATAATTTTGTGTTTGCCGAATAAAGGCGTTCCCGAATAGATAAAATCAAATAAACTTAAGAGTTGATTATTGGCTAAAAATATGGTAACGTTTTCTTTGGTATTAGAAGTTATTATTCCTAATCTATAGCCTCTTTCTCTAAGAGTTACGAGGCATTGATGCCAGCCATGGAAGGGTTTCAGACATTCAATTTGTTTATTTAATTCCCGTTTAACTTGATAGAGTAAAAAAGGGATTTTAACGAGGGAAACTTGAGATTGTTTAATAATTTCTTGGGAACTAAGGTTTTTTAGTCTGGCCAAATCTTCCTCATTGACGGGTTGATAACCAAAATTTTTAGCCAAACGATTGACAATCTCCACGAAAGTATCGTGGGTATCGGCGATAGTACCATCAAAATCGAACACTACTACTTTAATTGTCATCTTGTGCGGGGTGAGGGGAATGAGCTAAATTAGCTTGGGCATTACGTCGCCACTGCTGGGGTTTGATTCGACGCAGGGCCGACGAGATGAAACGACGATCCCACTCCTCTATAGTTAGATTAGCTAATTCCTCCAATCTTGGCGAGAGGTTTTCGGGACGAGGTTGAAAATCCTCCACGTCGGTAACTTGGGCAAAACGTTGATTCCAAGGACAGACATCTTGACAGATATCGCAGCCAGCTACCCAACCCTGTAAATTCTTGGCAATTTCTGTAGGCAAAGTTACAGCACGATTTTCGATAGTATGGTAGGCAATACAGCGATTAGCATCCACCACAGAGGGGCTAACTATTGCCTGGGTCGGACAGGCGCTTAAACAACGGCTACAGGTGCCACAATGGGCGCTATGGGGTCGATCAGATTCTAAAGGTAAATTAGTTAATATTTCCCCTAAAAAGACCCAACTGCCGTAATTGCGGGTAATTAAGTTACCATTCTTGGCAATCCAGCCGATCCCTGCTCTTTGCGCCCAAACTTTATCCTGTACTGGTCCAGTATCCACATAGTAACGGGTTTGAATTTGCTCCCCCTGACTTTCTAACCATTGACTGAGGGCTTTTAATTTTTTACTTAATACTTTGTGATAATCCCTTCCCCAAGCATAACGGGAAATTTTGCCATGGTTTTGTTCTTGACTGTGTTGCTGGGGGGTGTAGTAGTTAAGAGCGAGACAAATTAGCGATCGCACTTCTGGCCAAAGAGCTTTGATATCCTGTCGTTTCGGGTTAGTCATCCAATCCATATCAGCGTGATAACCCCGCTCTAACCAGCTTTTTAGATGGGATACCGCCGAGTCTTGGCTGTCCACAGAGGCAATACCGACTCCATGGAAGCCTAACTCTAGCGCTTTTTCTTTGATTTGTGTTTCTATCAGCATAGAAATATCTTAAGTCAAGTATTTGTAACAATTTTTTGTAATTATAAATTTTTTGTTACATAATGGGCTGGTAAAGAAGTAGCGAATATCGTCCTCACCGCTCCCCAAAGACTGGACTTTAGCCAACAAATCACCGTTTTACGCAATGCTGTAGTGGACATGGGTGCGGATCCTCTTGCCTAGTTTTTCAACTAATCTCTATCTTTAATTTTGACAAAACAACTACCTTGATCCATAACTCCTAGCCGAGAGGTTAGGGGTTGTTTTTGAGCGAGAGCAGTTATCTTAATGGTGAAGTAGGAGGTCTCTGGTTTGAGGAAACGCCAGAACTGCGGAACAGTAGTCGGTCGTCCGGGGATGATGCCAAATCCCGACATACTTCATCATCAATTAATTAACAGCCGTCCCCAAAATACTTATACTTTGCTAGTACAATTATAGTAATAATTAAAACAAATAACCATGGCTCAACCGATTACCATCGAAGATATCTATAAACTTTTTGAGAAAACTAACGAAAAGTTTGAACAATCACGCCAAGAATACGATCGCCGGGCTACTGAAGCTAAGGCCGAAGCTGATCGCCGGGCGGCTGAAGCCGATCGCCGTTTAGCCAAGCTAGAAAAAACAGTAGCCAATACCAGTCGTGCTGTGGATAGTTTAACCACTCGCTGGGGAAGATTTGTCGAGGAATTAGTCGAACCTGCTGTTATTGGCCTATTTCGTAGCAAA
>VYMC01000185.1_pt1 | contig 28614 bp, 22 predicted proteins | sample 5115301 | NCBI WGS metagenome assembly VYMC01 (sample SAMN12291802, study PRJNA351875) | freshwater metagenome | isolation source: freshwater lake | place: USA: Michigan, Wintergreen Lake | collected 2013-08-08 | reverse complement strand
AGGAGGATTTACTGCTACCATTTTGTGCAAACAATCGCCAATTTTTCAAGACCCCTGTAACAAAAATTAACATTTATTACCAGAAAACGGGTTTCTCAAAGAAACCCGTTTTCTCAGTTTCTCCTAGTGTTCACCACCTGATGAGATAAACCCATCAGATTGAGCAAAATTAAACAAAATATCGTCAACAGCAGGAAGAATCGGCAGCAGGGTAGAAGTTATGACATTAACTGCGGAGGTTTACTGCGACATTCATTATAGTATAATAAAAAACAGACAATAGAGAACTAATTATCAAGGTGAAACATAGACCAATTGCGATCGATTTATTTGCTGGCTGCGGTGGGATGTCCCTTGGTTTAGAAGCGGCAGGATTTGATGTTGCTGTAGCAGTAGAATTTGATGCAGTCCATGCCTTGGTTCATCATTTTAACTTTCCCTATTGTCAAACTATTTGCCGGGATATAGCCAAAGTAACCAGTAGGGAAATATTAGAATTATTAAAACTCAAAGGCTATGCCACCGATGTTAGTTTAATTGCCGGTGGTCCGCCGTGTCAAGGTTTTTCCCTTATTGGCAAACGACAAATAGATGATCCTAGAAATTCCCTAGTATTTCAATATCTGCGGATTGTAGGGGAAATTAAACCCAAGTATTTTATCTTTGAAAATGTTCCCGGTATGGCTACGGGTAAACATAGACAATTTTTAGAGGAGTTAATCTCTGAATTTGAAGCTATTGGCTATACAATTAATCAGCCAATTAAAATCCTAGATGCTAGTGAATACGGCGCACCTCAAAAGCGCAAAAGATTAATCTTAATTGGTAGTCGCAAGGATGCGACAATGGCTACATATCCTGCTGTTTTTTCAGAAGAAAAATCAGCTTTTACCAACGTCTATGATGCCATCTCAGATTTAGAATTAATACCAGCTTTTATCGATACTGATTTGGGCATACCAGCGTCAAAATTAGATTATAGTGGTAAGAGGAAAAAATATTCAGTGCAGCCAAGGGATATTTTTAAACTTTGCCATCAAAGAACAGTAGATACAAAAATCTATGGACATATAGGTTCAGTTCATACCCAAAAATCAATTGATAGATTTATCGTAACCGAACCGGGTACAGTGGAGCGAAAAAGTCGCTTTTTAAAACTTTCCCCCACTGGATTATGTAATACTCTCCGCGCCGGAACAAATAGTGACAAAGGGGCCTATACTGCTCCTAGACCTATTCACTATTCTATTCCCCGTTGTATCACTGTGCGAGAAGCTGCCAGACTGCATACATTCCCCGATTGGTTTCAGTTTCACCGCACAATATGGCATGGTTTTCGTGAGATTGGTAATGCGGTTATTCCGCTATTATCGAAAGAACTTGGTGATGCTGTGATGAGAGCAATGAACGTCAATACTGCCAATCTCAACCGAGTTATTTTAGAAAAAATGCCAGCCGAATTATTGCTATATAATATGTCTCAGGCATCAAACTATTGGGGAATCTCTGATGATGTTATTCCGAAAAGAAAACGAGGTGTATCCCAGAGGCTGTTCGGTATTTAAATGATACCAATCAAAGAGTATGATCTTTTAGAAGCAACGCGCTATAATTTGCCGTTAATTCAGGTTCCTTCTGGTGAATATTTTTCATGGGAGATAATCGTTGCTATGATTACGATTATCTCCCATATCTGGGGATTTTTACCAGTTAAGAACCTGATTAGATGTGCAGTTTTTCGCTTTTTCCCACTGCATCGCTTTAGTTGGTTTTCTGACTTCTGTTTTCCCGCAATCTCAAACACCAAGATAAATGTAAAGATTTCTTAAAATATAGTCTAGGATACAACGTTTGTGGGGGGGTAGTGTGTATCGTTGTATAGTGGGAAGTGTGGCAGAGCGTCCCAACCCTGATCGCAAGAACCACCACAAACGATTCCCAACTGTATCTGTCCCTTTTAGAGCGCCAAATAATCGTGGAGACTTGCTATGACTGCAACACCTAGTAAAAACACACAATCTTCGTCAGCAACTTGCTTGAAAAAACCAGATTTTCGTAAGGAAACTCGCTTAGGATTAGTGCTTTATGGTGGGGTTTCTCTAGCAGTTTATATGAATGGTGTTTGCCGAGAATTTTATAATGTAACAAGGGGTCGGGGAATTTATAAATTAATTAAAGCACTGACCGATTCAGATATTGTTGTTGATATTATATCGGGAACTTCAGCGGGAGGGATTAATGGAGTTCTCTTGAGCTATGCAGTTGCTAACAGCTACGAAAAAATTGTGGTTGACTTTAAAGAATTTGGAGATATTTGGCGAGAAAGTGGAGATATAAATAAATTACTGCGTCCGCTCAAAAAAGAAAATAATCAAATAGGTGTTAATTCTCTTTTAAACGGCGAGGGATACTATCAGGAAGAACTTTTTAAAGCTTTTGAAAAAGCTGGAAATAACCAAGATTCTGCTCCTGATGGAGAATGGTATTCAGAGTCTAATGAACTGGATTTATTTATCACTGGTACTGACGTTTCGGGAAGAGTTTATAAAACCTTTGATAACACTGGAAAAGTCATCGAAATCAAAGATCATCGTTGCGTTTTTCAGCTCAAATATCGAGAAGATCAAGATGTTGGAGATCCTTTTTCTACGACAGATGCAGATACTCAACAAGCCTTAGCTAAACTCTGTCGAATTACCTCTTGTTTTCCCCTTGCTTTTCCTGTAGTAGATGTGGAAATCAATTCTGATAATCCTGATAATAAGGTAGATAACAAACTACAAGAATGGGGAAAGCTTTTGAGAAATCGTATCCTTCCACCAAAACCTCCAGGGGGATATAAACTCTATTTTGTTGATGGGGGAGTTCTAGATAATCGTCCTTTTAGTTATACCACTGAAGCCATCTATTATCGTACAGCAGATCGTCCCGTCAATCGTCAATTATTTTATCTCGATCCCAATCCAGAAAGCTTTGTTGACAGTGCCAAATTTAAAGAAATGAAGCAACCTACTGTTTGGGAAGTCATCACAGGTTCTCTAATTAGTTTACCCAGGTATGAAAGTATTGGCAAAGATCTGCAACAAATCAAAGATATTAACAACAGAATTTGCAGCTATAATTTATTGTTAAAGAGTGTTGATGAAGAAGTATCTGAACAAACAACAGAAGCCAAAAATCGTTATTGGAGGTGTCGTTTAGTCAGTTTAAGAGATAGTGTTCTCTCCGTAATTTTTGACAACCAATATTTCTTGGGAAAAGAACAAGAACAGGAAGAACTATTAGAAAAAAGTGCCAGTTTATTGACCGAATTTATTAGTAATTCTGAGGAAATTAAAAAGCGAGAGGAAACTTTAAACTCCCTAGCTCAAGATGTTGAAAATCTAGATATTCAATATGCTATTAGAAAACATGACTTTCTCTTGTCCCAAATTTACTCCCTGATGTCTGATGCTATTACCAAAGATACAGATGACATTACCAAATATACAGAGTTAAAAAATTTAGCCAATAAAATCACTTGGTTGCTAGAGCTGCTCAAAGTAATTGATCAGTTTGTCAAAGAAGTGATAAAATCCGAACTTGTTCGCCAAAAATTTTATCAACTCATTACAGAAGAGGAAGAGGAGAATAATCAAGAATCTGTAAATTTGAAGCGCAAAAAAATCTATAGTTATCTATTAACGTTGTTGCGTCTTATCTTAGATAGTCAAGATTTAGCCGATGTTACCGTAGAAAATCTCAAAGAGCTAGATTTTGTCAAAATCAATTTTATCTGGCGACAATTACGGGACAAGGTTAAAGTTGTGGCTCTAGATCAAGATTGGGAAGCATTAACTATAACCAAAGGTGAAACAATCTTAGAAAAAATAGAACAAGCTTCTGCGAAGTTGTTAACTGAACAATCGGAGAATGTAGAACTAGCAATTGGCAAATTTGAAAAATTTCAGCTAATTGACCAAGTTATATATCCCTATCAATATTTGTCGGATATCCAAAACAAAAATTCCATTAAACTTGTTCGTATTTCTCCCAATGATGCTGATAAAGGATTTGGCAAAGGTAAGGGACTTGAAGAAAAATTAGCTGGAGATCAACTTCGTGCTTTTGGAGGCTTTTTTAAGAAATCTTGGCGTTCTAATGATATACTTTGGGGACGGTTAGATGGAGTCAATCGTATTGTTGATGGGTTATTAACTTCAGAATCTTTAAAAGCCTTCTCTGGAGTTGTAAGTCGCCAAATTAAATTAGAACAATTCTCAGGAACTCAGGAAGAGAAAATTCAAGAGTATGTCAAGCGACTTGTTGATGAATCTTTTCCCACAGAAACACAGACAGAAAAAGATGAGCTAATTCAAGACTTAATTAAACTTGCTCAACCTAATACAGACTTTGCAAAAGCAGAATTAGAAGACTTTTTAAATAAGCTTGTCAATTTAGGACATAGTGCTATCCTTAAGGAAAATTTAGGGAATGTATTCAAAGACGCAATTTCTGAACAATTGGAATGGAATCAACAAAAAATTGACTCAACTCCTGAGCCAAACTACAAATATGTTGGTGGCTATTTTGACAAAGCAGTAACTCCCTTAGCTGCTGCAGAACTTGCTAAACGTTCCCTAGAAGATTTAAAAGGAAAAGAAAAAGAATACTTCCGGGGTGAATATGGAGTTGGTTCAGAAACAATAGGGAAAGATATACCTTCTAATATTCTCAAAAGTTTAGGCACCCGGTCAGCGATAATTTTGAGTTATATCATAGAATCTAGTAAGACTGGTAAACGACTGCTTGGACTTCAATCTTATCAGCTTCTCAAACAAATTCTGAATATATACTATTTCCTATCCCAAAGAAGTAGTCCAAGCAGCTATAAAACGCAAGCCTCTCCCCTAATCTCTGCTTTGAAATCATTGCTTCTTTTTACTATTGCATTTGGAGTAATAGCCTATCTACTCAATATATTACCAAGATTGGCTGTGTTGACCATTGCAACCTTCGCATTACTCTGGATAATAAAAAACTTATTGGGAGTATTATTCGGGAGAACCTCTAAATAACCGCTGGAAGCTGTGCTAAAGAAAAATAAAAGTCCTGTAGGGGTTGCCATGGGGGAGAGAATCTGGTTTAACAGAAAACTGATTATTTATTCTCCCTTTTGTCTTTTGCCTCTTGCATGAGCGCCTCTCCTCACTTACTCACTTACTATCATTTGTATTATTCAGGAACCGTCCACCAAGCGAGAGCAAAAGCCTGTTCTTTCTCGTTAACTTGTTGACGATATTGAACCCGAATTTTATAGTTTCCAGAGATGGGGACAGGACAAAAAATATGTTCTAAACTATCACTATCGCTCAGGGAAGCACAGGTGTATTTAGTATTATTATCCTCCTGAGCAGGTAAAAGATAAATATCTAAATTATTCAGGCCGCGATCCTGGAAACTTTCATCGATATCATAGAGATTATTGCGATTATTATCGATTAGTTCTATTAAACGATCCCAAGCTAAAGTTATCGAAACAAAACTATTAGCTTTTAAGGGCTTCTCTAGGGCATAATCTTGATAACCATTAGCGGTAACTGTACCGTAATCCCAACCAATGGCTGGAATAGATTCTGCGGCAGACCATTGACCATTACTAAACTGTGTGTAGGCGCGAAAAGTGTTAAGATGTCCCGTCCCCATCTGCATATCTAAAGGAATTTTCGGGTCTTTATAAGCATCGGACTCTAACCAAGTTTTTTGGTCTTTAGTTAAGACTGTCCGTCTCATACCTAACCGTAACCCATCACCCGTATCTTTAATTTTATCGGCAGCATTAAGCATAACCGCCTTCATCACTTGATGATGACGAGAATCGAGACTCCAATGGGTATTTTTTTGATTAATTTGTTGATCGCCGTATTCTTGTAAAAGTGCCACCGATGCCGTAATATGAGGGGCGGCGAAACTGGTGCCGCTAACAGTATTTAATTTACCTTTGAGGTCATAAAGCTCTATTTTATTGCCGGGGGCAACTAAATTAATTGACCGTCGCGAACCATCATTAATTTCCCGTTTAATTAAACTGCGACCAATACCCACCGGCAAAGCACTAATATTAGCAAAATCAACTTTAGTGAATTTTCCTTCTCTTGTCGCTGTATAAGCGGTAGTAATGCCGTTAAAATGGTCGGTGGGAATGGGAATTCCTCCCTTACCTTGATTACCAGCAATTACATAAAGAACATCATCAACTCGCGATGACCAATCAACACATTGAGTTAATAAAGCTTGACCATCTAATTTTGGTTCCTGTCGTTGATCTCTTTGCAAAGATTCCCCAAAACTAAAGTTAATGGCGCGGACATCACCGCTATTTTGTCGGGCAATATTTTGACTAGCAAGACATTCTTCCGGTTGTCCACCGCGTCGCAAAGAACCCACCGCACCCGAATATAATCTCGCTTTTGGGGCAACTCCGGGGATTTTTTTATCATCACTGACCATCATCGTTGCCACCATAGCGGCGTGATTATCTAGATAGGTGTTGGGTTTGGCAATTTGATCGCGAAAAAAAACACCAGCTAATTTATAGGGAGGCTGCCAAGCTGCCACTTTATCATAACCGAACTGAGCCGGTCGGCCGATTTCCACTTGACCGATGGCAATTTTTCGCCCTAATAAATTATAGGGTTCTGCCCGCAGGCGATCAGCATAAATTCCCTGTTCACCGATGGAATTAGAAAGAACTAGGGAAGGAAGCAGAATTATCGTTACTACTAACCCGACGACAAACCAAAACCCTCTTTTCATCATCAGCAATCCTGCGGCGATAAGGTGACACCAATCCATTCTAAGACAGAAATCTCAGAAAATACCCAAATCTCTTTTTTGGCTAGGTGGGATGGTAATAAAAAGCCAATGCCAAGATTAAATAGGTGGCTAGTAATAGGGTTCCATCTAACCAATTGGAACGACCGGTAAAGCTGATTAAATTAGTGACAACCACCGCTACAATTAAAGCCACCACGTTAAAGGGATTAAAATTTAAATCCATCGGTTGCTGCCAAAATTGACCGATAAAAACTAATAAAGGTGCTACGAATAAAGCCACCAATAAACTATCACCCATCGCCACGGAAACCGTTAGATCCATCTGATTTTTTAGGGCTAATTGGGTGACGGTAACTATTCCAGAAACATCGCTAATTAAAGGAATAAAAATTACCCCGATAAAGAGAGGAGTGAGATTAAATCCTTCCATCACCGATTCCACTACATTAACAAATAAATCCGACTCATAGGCTACAGCTACGGTGGAAGTAAGCAGCACAAGTAACCAAATCCAGACTTGAGCTTTTTCTTCCTCACTAACCTGATTGTCGGGGGTATTTTCGTTACTTAATCCCACTTCGTAAAGATAGCTATGGGTTCTCAGGGAAAATAATAAAGTTAACCCATAAACTATTAATAAAACCGTGGCGGTGACTAGGGAAAGACTGAGAATATCGGCAACTTCCACCACGTTAGAAGTATATATTACCAAAGTTGGTAAAGCGATCGCTATTACTGCTAAAGTCATAGAAGAACCATTTACCCGCGCTAAAATCGGTTTAAATTCCTGCTCTTTGTAGCGAATTCCTCCCGTGAGCATTCCCATGCCCATAAATAATAATAAATCGCTGAGAATACTACCGGTAATACTGGCTTGTACGATGTCCACTAAGCCTTTTTTTAGGGCAATTAAGGCAATAACTAAAGTGGTAGTATTGCCGAAGATAGCATTAACTAATCCTCCCAAAGTTGGCCCGGTAACTACGGCAACTTTTTCCACAGAGGTACTTAACCAAATTGACAGGGGAATGATCGATAAAGCGGCAGTGATAAAAATAGCTTGATCTCCCCAATTAAGACGACTAGCGACCACCGATAGGGGAATAAATAATAGGAAAGCAAAGGAGACAATTTTTCTTAAATTCATGGGTTATTAATGGCAATTTCTCCCACCATTCCCGCTTCGGCATGACCCGGAATAGTACAGATTAATTGATACTTACCGGTTTTGAGAGGAACTATTACCCATTCTGCTTGTGCATTAGGTTTTAATTCTAGTTCGTGAATCGCCCCTTTAATCTCCACCTTTCCCGCTTCAACTTTCTGCGTCCAACTAGCATCGGCGAAGTCTTTAGCGGTAAAATAATGTTTAGTGGGACTGGGATTATCGAGGATTAATTTGTATTTTTGCCCAGCAATAAAGTCTAATTGACTAGGAAAGAATTTTAATTCTCCTTGCCCAGAGCCTAGACTAATTTTAACTTCTAGAGGGGCGGATGCAGCGAAGGCGGGAAAAGTCACTAACCAACAACTAATTAAAACTATTACTACTGCCACAAATTTTTGATAGATATCCTGGACAGGGAAGTAGGGATTAGAATTCATTTTGCTCCTGCAGCTTATAGATAGAGAAAATCTGGCGGCTTTGACGATAATTTTAGAACAAGTGGCGATTCTTAGCGGATCTCTTCCCTTCCATTCCCTCAAAGTCCCTTGGCCACTGTTCAAACCTCGGGACTTCTAGCCACTGTCAGTTAAATCGACAAAATTAATCTAAGCTATCGGGAGAATGGGGATAAAGTTGTTCTGCTTCCGGACAATCTTCCGAGACATTAATATCAGGATTCGTCCGCGACACGGAGGCCAGTTTTCTGCTTACCGCACCGATACTTTCTAAACGCACCATTTCTTCCCAAGAACTAATCTCGTCTTCTTCTTCTGTTTCGTAGCGAATGGTGACGAGATCGCTTTCTAGATCGACAATACGAGCATTATCAATCCATCTTTGCTGATCGCGCAAGAAAATGCAGACTTCCTGACCATCCATACAGAATTGATAAATCTTGCGGTGTAACATAAATTGCTCCTAAACAGCTTCTTTTGTTGAATTAAACTAACGGGAAGTGACAAAATGCCAATCTCAGCAATAGCTCAAGAATTCCCGTGGGTAACACAAAAAGGAGAAAAATTCCGCTAGTAGTGGCAAGAATGGGAAAGGAAAGTCAGGTTTCCAGTTTGGGACTACGTTCTTCAAAGACATCGATTCGATTAATAGACGGCCTCGGCGATTCAGTAAAAAATCGCCCTTATAGAGTCATTGTTACATAAATTTTCACTTCCTGACAGTATCTGTAGATGGAATGGGGAAATGGGGAGATAGGGAAATTTCCACTAAAACCCTAAAAACCCAACACCTAAAAGCAATGCTGATTTAAAATAGCGATCATCTTTTCGGCCACCGCTGCTGTTTGTTCGAGCATGGCAAAATGACCACAATCGGATAACTCAATCACGTTGCTGCCAGTTTCAAACAAGGGATGAAAACTGGCCAGATGGTTAACGTACTTAACTTCCATAATCGTATCCTCTTTCCCCGCCAGAAAATAGACCGGCTGCGGGAGACGGGAGACAATCTGGGGTAAAAGATGAACTTCGCTGACGGTGGTGGTTTCCAAAAGTGACCCCAAGGCCGCCTGGTAATCGGCCCGGACAAAATCAATCACGCGCTGTTTGCCCCATTTTTTACTTAGGGTTTGCTTAACCATCATCCGCGAAAATAAAAGATCAATAAAGGGAACACTGGGCAACCAAGGCGGTCTTCTCTCTAAAATCTGTCTTCCGGCTTCCCGAAATCGCTCAAATTCCTCCTTTAGATAGATGCCACCGCCAGCATTCATACAGATTACCCCTTTAATACTTTCAGGACAGATATCCGCGGCCCATAAAGCAACACTACCACCGAGGGAATGACCGACTAACCAAGCATCATCGAGGTTTAAGCGGTTAAGAAGGGTAATAACGTCTTGGGAGTAGGATTCAAGGTTATAACTGCTAGGAGGACTGTTAGAGGTGATTTTTTGGGAGTCGCCAAAGCCCCGGAGATCATAAACTAGACAGGGATAATCCGGGGCGAGAATATCTACCAAAGGCTGCCAGTAGTGACGACTCAGCAGCCAACCGTGTATAAAGACTAAAACCGGTTTATCCCTTTGGGGCGAAAATAACTCGTAACTGTGGGATACTCCCGATATGTCGATGGTAGGCATATAATCAATCTCAACCTAAGTTAAACCGTTGATAGGGGTTACTAGGGAAACTTCTAGAGAAAAATCGGTGTATTTAGCCTTGTTTACAGAGCAGAATCAGGGAAGCTTAGGATATTCCCTGATAGCTGATCAATCAATGCTATGGACAATTTCAAAAGCTTCTACTTTAAGTATAAAACACTGGGGATACCTCCCTAAAATAGGATGACAACCCTAGACTAGGATTTATCTATGAAATGCGATCGCTTTTTAACTCTTGCCCTCGTCTTCAGTCTGGGATTAGTTTTTCCCCCCTCTTTACCCGCTCAAAATCCCCCCGCTACCACCTTTCAACCGGGTCCTTGGCAGCCTGTCGCTAGGGTGAATATGAGTCGTCCCGTGGAGATTAAAATCATCAATCAAACCGATATTGACCTCAATTATGACCTATCGGCCAATATTGATTCCTCTCCCCAATTATTATCTCCCGGTACGGAGACAACCCTAAAAGGTTTCGTAATTCCAGCATATATTCTGATTAATCGGGCTAATGCGGCCGCAGATCCCTATTCTTCTAGTTTAATCTATGCCGTAGAAGTTAATAAAGATAATTTAGTCACGATTACTGTCACCAAAGTTCCGGGGAGTACCCCCGGTTATACCACCTTTAACCTCAATCAACAGGGTGCTATTTATATTTACTAGCTCTAGCTGAGGGCGATCAGACCGCAATTATATTATCGCGATCGAGATTTATTTGAGATCGATCGACAATTGTAACGTTTTAGTCAATTGACGGTAATTTCCGCCCCAGGGAGGTTAAGTTAATAGGGATATAACTCCCAAATTAGCCTACAAAAGGTTCAAAAATCTCCTACAAACCTAGCGAGGACAAGCATGAATACAATCACTAATTTTTTAGCTAGTGCTATTGTCGGTGGTTGGATTATGACTATGGCAGTTTTTGCTATTCAAAATATCCAACCAGTTTCTTTAAAGTTTCTACAATTTGAGTCAATTAAAGTACCCATCGGCATTTTATTGGCTTTTTCTTTGGGAATAGGATTTTTTATCGCCGCAATTATTCCCGCTTTTTTTAGAAAGTCGAAAAAATCTCCTCGCAGTCGCTTTTCTTACCCACAATCGGAGTTAGACGAGTTTGATTTTTAAATAGTCTTTTGACTGGCTAATTTATCACCAGCATCCCAGCTACATCTCAATTGAGGAGAAACATCTATATTAGATTTTCAGACCAGACGATAGGCCCCTACCATGGATGCAGTAATATTATTGTAGGGGCTAATTGCATTTTGTACTTTAAACAACATTATAATTTTTGATAGCTGTTAGGACTCTTTGATGAATAGAAGCAAATAAACTTCCTTGACATAAAGAAAAGAATTTATTTTCAGTAATTAGATTGAGACAATTTAAAATACGTTTTTCCCAGTCCTGTTGATTGTAAGTATCTTTTCCCCAAGCACTGAATAATTCCTTCTCACTAATACCTCCTAATTTGTGAGATAATCGATTTCTAAGATTACGCAATTCTTCAGAACCCCAAGCTTTTAAATCCTTAAAGTTTGCTTGGGGAGAAGTGAGAGCAATATACTTCTCTATTAATCTCTGTTGAGTGCGACTATCTAGCTTAATTTCAGGAATAGGATTGCCATTATTAACAAAAAGTTCTTTAAGAGCAGGATATTTATTCGACACAGATGATTCCAAAGATGAATAAGTATATTCAGAATTAACCATATAGTCTTTAAATTCATGTTTTAAACACTCATAAATTAAGCCTTCTACCGCTCGGAAACTATGAAGCATAGCCTCGGTTGTATTTTTTTGTTTTAGTCTAACTACTGCGGTATAAGCTTGTTCATAGGCCATCCACCAATATTGTTGATGCTGCTCTTTTTGTTGATTATTGAAACTAAAAGAAGCGGACTGAAAAAAATCTTCAAATTGTCCTTGATTCCAGCTTACTCCAGATTTAATTAGAGCATAAGTTTCTTTCCATTTTTGTTTATTTTGTTCATAGTAAGGTTTAACTAAGTTCTGAAGACCAGCATAATCATAGCGTTCTAATAATTGTAGGGCTTGTTGTCGAGTGCGATCCCAAAGATAGTTAGTCCCTAAAAAAGTCCCTGTGTAATCTGAAGAAATGCCCTTTTGATTGTCATGAGGAGTGGGAATAAATTCATAGAATTTAATATCGTTTCCATAAAGACTCAATCCCGAAATTCTCGAAGCTTCTGAAGCTTGCCCTACCCCACCTTTTAAGCACAATAAAATGGGTTGATCGGGTTGAGGTTCTATATTTTCTTTCCATACTTGTTGCCACCAACGGAACATTTTCTCGAAGTTAGAAGGGTTTTCATCATTTCTACCTATATAGAGAATATTTACTACCAAATCAGAATTTAATTTATTTAGCCAATACTTGATTAATTCTCCTGAGTAAAGAGTATCTTTTTCTCTTTCTTTTACTGTTTCATTTTGATCAGTTACTACTAAATAAACTTTTTCGAGATCATTGATTTTATCTTCCAAAAGCTTACCCAGAATGACTGGTTTTACTCGATCGCCATAATATTCAACATTTTCCCAAAGGTATTGGGATATTTCTCGAAAAGATGATTTTTCGGTCAGAGCTAAATCAGACACCACTTCTATCTGTTCTCCGAGAATATCACCTTTCATACGATCATCACCAATATTATACCAGTCACCAGTGGTGACTTGAAACATTAAATCTCTGGTTCCGATCGTTGCAACTAAAATTGATTTCATGAGATTATAAAGGGAATATTTGAGCAAAATTTTGAGGACTTGTATTACTTCTTAATTGTTTGATAAACTCTTGACGAGGATTCAGATTAGCACCAAATACAGTAACTATCTGACAGCTAAAATGATCATCATCTCCTACATTCGCAATCCAGACTGGAGATGGTTTAGTGTCTTCCTTTTTAATACCTACTTTGCCACAAAGGTCTGGATTATAGTTACCGTTAGGGTTAAATTCTGGAGAATGAAGAACTTTTAACGCATAAACTTTATTACTACTATTTTCACCCTTACAAACCAAAATTTTACAATTACTATCCGCTACATCATTCCAAAAATTTTGGGATACTTGACCCACTGTTCTAAGATTATTAGTATCGATGTCAGCACCGACAACTTGCCCTAGAGAGTTATAAAAATCTCTTAAACGAGCTTGAAATTGTCTTTGCACAAGCTGAATACTGTTGGGAGTTTCCCAAAATTCTTCATCGTTATTAATATAAATCGTACAACCGCGAATTTGGGGATTACTGCTTCTTTTGTATTTCGGTCGTCTTGCACCTTGACCTATACCACCCATATTTACAATGAACCAAAGTAAATGTTTGTACAATTTTTTTAGAGAATTTGTAAGGATTCAGGTCATACACGCTGAAAGCCTTAATTTTCGTGCTTATTGAGAATAAAACTGTTAGTTTAGCGAGTTCTGAGATTTTAGAAGCCGCTCTGTGACTGCATTTGAGACACCTGAATCCTTACGAGAATTTATTTGACTTGTCGGTGTCTCGGTCGATAGAGATAAAATTACACTACCATATTGCTCATTCTTGGAATGACTAGGAGTTTCAGTAGTATTAACTTTGAGATAACCGTATTTTCTAGGGTTGATACTCCCAAATAATTTAGCTTCAATCTCTTGAACTTCGTTAATAGGTAAAACTCCAGATGCAAAAACACGAAACCAGTATCGCATCATCGATTTAAAAGCCACAGGACGAACTTCGGATTGAGGTCTAGGTTTACCCTTCTCAAATTTTTGATAACCATGAATTAATTGACCTTCTAGCTCAAAATCCAATCGATAAAATTCCGATTCTAATCTTGGGCTTTTTCCAGATAAGATCAATTGTCCATAACCTGTATTGACTTGTGAACCTATGCCAAGCTGTAAACCTTTTTTCAGCCATTGTTTTACCTTTTCAAGTATCTTTTCATCTTGACAGTTACTAGCTAGACGTAAACGTAAACCAATTAAAAAAGTTGGTTCTTTGAGAGAGAAAAAAGGATTAAGGTTAGGAGAATATTCTAGAGAATCATCTTTCCATGACCAAATATTATTAGCCATGTCCATTTCTAACCCCCCGTTTTTAGAAGGTAAAGGATAGGCATCAAAAAAGACAACTTTACCCGTTTTATTTTTTTTCTCTTTGGCGTTTATATCACCAAAATAGGGGGCGATTTCTTTTTCCGCGTCTTTCCATTCCAGATTATTTTCCGCCATGATTTCTCGGATGGCTTGGTTTCTGGCAACACCGCGCAATGTACTGGATGGAATATAGGGCATTCCGAGGGCATCAAAGGCAGGTAAAAGAATACTTTCCGGTCCGCGATGACCACCGACACGAATACGCCAAGTGGATTTGACTTGAAAAGCGATTCCGTCTTTCGCTAACAGTTGGGTAAGTTGATTGAGTTGCTCAAGACGCTGAGTATAGTTAGCATTTTCTTGGGCTGTTTGCAGAATTTGGGTTTTAGTCGCATCTTTGTGTGGATAGTCGGCAGCACGCATCCAACGGAGATATTCGACAAAACTGGCTGATTGGTCGGGTTGAGGTTCGTTTTCGGGGTCTAACCACGGTGAGGGTGGAGGAGGATTGTTATTGCCGCCACCGCCGTTATTATTGCCGCCGCCACTCCTAGGAGGCTGTCTGGAGGGTTGGTTGTTATTTGTGGGTTTTATAGCTTGATTTTTTAGGGTGGGTTTTTGAGGGCGATTAGGACGTTGTAAGGGGCTATGGGACATAATAATTATAATTTCCTTTCTAGTTCAATGAATTATAAAAACTGTGGTGACAATTTACCTGAGTTAGTCCCCACTTTCCACATCGGAATAGATGGCATTAGCCCAGAAGCTAAATTCTTGGGCGATTTCCAAGCCTAAACCCGTTAGTCCTAGATAATCATCAGTGGAAAGTTTTTTTAATGTGTCTAATCCTTGTGGGTTGGCTATATTCCGGTTGTTCGAGATTTCTTCAAGACACTCAAAGTATATTTTAACAACTTCTCGCTTACCTTCTTTGTCTTTACTAATAGCAGTTTCTTCGGCTTTTAGTCGCATCATTCCCCAAGTAGAAAGATAGGTATAAAGTTCAATAGCTTGATTTTTTTGTTCTTTGCGGCGACTATTATCAGCAGTATCTGAGGACAATTTTTGCAAGGCAGTGAATACGGGATTGCTAATCGTTCTAGGGTCGAATGTCATGGTTATTTTGGCTCCAAAAGTTAAAAAATATTACCTGACCAAAGGGTATCAAGAGAGATAACAATATCGGGAAATGCAGCAGCAGATAAGGTTCCTGTACTAAATTTTTCTTGATATTGATAATCAGAATTTATCGGTTGACGGAAAACATAAATCTCTCGATTTTTGATGGCAACTACCCAATATTCTGCAATACCAGCTTGGGCATAGATGTGTTTTTTTTCGGTTAAGTCTTTACTGAGAGTTGAGTCAGAAATTTCGATTAACCAAAAAATTTCATCGGCATAGGGATGATGATCTCGATAGCGAGAACGAGGGGGAAAAACTACAGCGATATCGGGTTCAGGTTCTGAGTTTTCTAAGGTAATGGGTCCAACTTCTCTTACCCATGCTTTATCCTTGAGACGTTGACGGAGAAAGTTGGCTAATCCTTCTCCACTGTCTTTATGTAAAGGTCCTTCTGGACTCATTTCGAGAATATCTCCATTCAGTAATTCTACACGCCGATCGATTAAAATTCCCGCCGCAATCATGCGATGATAATCGACCACTGACCATTTAGCTAAGGCAAGATTAGCTGTCATAAATTACCTCTACCATTGTTGCACAAAACCACGTCCTAAACTTTCCTGTCCGCCGATTTGTAGAATGTCATTATCTGCTAATAACTGTTTAAAATCAGCTTGGGATTGTTGTCTGGTTCCATTAGCTTGAGAGGTAATACCCCAAGGAAAATACATTAAGGTGTCGGGGGGAATAGCTTCTTCATAACGAAATCCTCCATCGACGGATTTATGCTCATCTAATTTAATTTTAACTTGTCTCCATAAACTCATTTGAATTAGAGTCGTGCAATGCTGATCGGGTAATACTAAGACTTTATTAATGCCACTGCTGACAGAGTTTTTGGGAATAAAACTTTGCCAATTTGACCAGTCTTTTAGATCATCGACCTTGAGAATGGCATCCTTGAGATAAACGTTGGTGTTGGCCTTTTTAAAACTACAGCTATATTCGGGGGGAATTGTCAGACTAGGATTAGTTAATCTTGTCCAACGACGAAGAAGTAAAGGAGAAGTGATCCAGACGACACCGTGACTAAGGGAAGGGACGGGCAACCAGAGAATCGAACCATCTCCTATCCAGATGTCTCCCTGTTCCAAGTTTTCTGCACCTTTATCGATTTCATTACCGAATAACTTAAATTTTAGGTTTTCTTCGGTAGCTAAAGAACGGATTTTCCCGCGAATTGTACTGGAGGGAATATAGGGTAAAGTGGTATGGGATTCACGAGCAATACCCACTAGATTCCCCTCTTGAGTGGTTCCTCCGGTATGTAGGGGAGAAAGTAGATAAAAGTGGATTAAGTTCATGATTAATTATTCTCCTTTATAGTTGATCCAAAGTAATTCTGAGTAGCCTAATTTACCCCTATTCGCTTGTCCAAAAACAGCGATCAAATTTGATCCAAAGTAATTCCGAGTAGCCTAATTTGCGCCAGCGTTGGTGATATTCGGGACTATCGGGCTGCTCTTGAAATAGGCGATCGGGTTGATTTAAATAGTATTGACTACCGGCGGGGGCCGCGAAGACTTGGGGGGCGGGAATGCTAGTATTTTCTTTTGATTGAATGCGGCAACTGATCGGGATAGCTCGATCGGTTGCGACACTGACTAGATTGCCCGGTTTCTGATTACTATTAACAGTATGGGCGAGTTTCCATTCCCAGGGCCAAGAGCGACAAATGGCTTGATTATTATCGTGACGGCGTTCAAAAATACCGGGGGTAACGAGATAGGCGATCGCTTTATTTATTTGTTTAAAGTTCTCCTCGGATTGTTGTTTTAATTCTTGCCATTGTTGACCTAAATCATCACATTTTTCCAGTATAACTCGGTGTCCTTCTCCTCCTAACCGCAAAGTTGTGGGAGTGGGAATATTAACATCAATTCCGATCGCTATACTCCAACCGGGTAGCATTCGGATCGCTTTTTCCACAAAGTATCCATCGGCATCTTCTACCTGTTTACTTCCCGGTTTCATGGCATTATGGGAACGAATTTCTTCTTGCCAGGGTTTATCTTCTCCTTTGTGTTTTACTAACCATTGGCAAGGGTCGATCGCTCCTGTGTTTAAATAATCGAGAATAACTTTAAAAGGTAGATACTGACGATATTTACCTTCTTTCTCTTCTTCCGCTTCATTTTCTCGATTTTGGCAATTTTTGTTAGGTTTAGCCTTAGCTAAGGGGGCAGGTTTCGATCGATCCCAAAATATATGCTTTTCTGAAATCGTTAAATTATCACTCCAAGAAATAGGAATTAATGGGTCAGAATTGGCGAATCCTAAAGGACGGGGTAGATATAAAGTATCTCCAGCAAAAGATAGGAATGGACCGGTGATTTTAAAATAACTATTTTTAGAGCGATCTAGTAAAGCACTTAAAGCACCGGCGATCGTGTGACCGTTGGGGGGAAATGTACTTCCGGCCCAGGCTCTTTCTCCTGGACTAAAGGGTTTGGCATCGCGTAGGAGAAGAACATCTAGGGGAGTGATTGTGTACCAATACATTAAATGGAACCTCCGATCTTAATCTCTCTTTTTCGAGTCATAAAAGCCGCTAGTTTCATCCAGCTACGCACGGCTTCGTTAAGATCATTAGGATCATTTTCCGTGGTTAACCAAAGATGTTTGAGAAAGTTGCTTAGGTCTTTTTGAAAAGCTTCTCTGTTCTCTGTTGTTAGATTTTCCCGACGGCTAGAGAACGCCTTGACCCAAACCTCGATCGCTTCTATCATTGGTATAGGATGCTGTTGCCAAAGGCCGGCCACTGCCTCGAATAAACTGGCATCGGAATTACCGGCGAGAAGTTGTTGCCATTGATAAAAAACATCAAACTTAGCCGTAGATTTTAGGATGTTTCCGTTGCCGTAGAGAACGCGCACTTGTACAGCATCTTTTTTGACTTTTTTGCCGTCGAAGTCTTTATAGGCGTGTTCCTTGGCTTTTTTCTCGGCTTCCCAGAGATTTTCTAGGGCGATAGCAAGGGGTACGGAATGATGAGCGATGACAATACCGAAACTGATAGTCGCCCGTTTTCCCATGGTAAATAGGGGACGTTTGGCGAGATTTTCGGCAGGTTTTTCGCCTTCCCATTGCCAATAGTCACCGGCGTTATTAAATTCCCCATGGGGGTCTTTTTTTCCCTTAAAACATTGCCGGATATCCCATAACCATTTGTCCCATTCCCAGAGATTAGTATAGGCGAGAACATCATCACCGCCACCATAGATTAAGCGTCCTGCATAGCGTTGTTCGGTGAGGTAGGGAACGAGTTGATTAGAGAAGTCTAAAAGGGCGCGACTGAGGGCGCTATGGGTAGATGGTCCCATGCGTTTATTGAGGGTGACAAAATCGCCAAAAGCTTTTTGTACTTCTTTTTCTAGGGTATCGGTTTCGGTCGGGGGATGATCGGCGTATTGATGAAGTGACTTAGCGATATATTCTCGATAGGGTTTCATTTCTTGGCCTTTTAACCATTCCCCCATTCCGTCACCGTCTCCTCTGGCGATAACATACCAATCAGCCGGGTTATTGTGGGGATAGTTTTGGTCAATTAATTGGCTTAATTGATGGCGATAATTAGCCATTTCTTCATCGGTAATCTCTAGTTCTTCTACTAACCATCCCGCATTGAGAAATCGAGGGTGATAACGTTTATATTTCGGTTCGATCTGATCGTCAATGTAGGGGATTCCCCAGGGTTGGGTAAGTGCCGGGGGAATCTTTTTCCCGTCTTCTCTTAACTTACGCGAGATGGTGCGACAAGCATGATGGAAATGGTCGATATCACCGCCTGTTTTGAGATAACCGGCGACTCCGACGGTTAAATCGGGATAAGCGGCATATAGACGCTTTTGGTCGGTATTTTTGAAGAGTTTTGGCAGGATTAGGTGTAATCCGCGTTTAACGGTTTCGGTGGCGTTGAGTTGTTCGATCCCATCGAATAATCCGGCCTCTCGTTTCCAGTATTCTTTGCTTGCTTTTTCGTTAATCCAATCATTGTTACCATCGGGATGGACGACGGGGCCAAGTCCAGAAATGGTGGAACGGGGGCCGAAAGCGGTGGGAATCTGCCAATCGCGGGCGTTTTTGACAGCAGCAAGGGCAGAACGGTTTTGATCGAAAGCACTACTCCACCAAGAACCAACATTAGAACTAAAGGGATGTTTTTTCCATTTCTCAAGGCGTAGTTTTCCAGCTTTTTGCAGAAATTCCTGCTCTTTTTCTAAGAATAGAGCTTTTTTATCGTAGAGATTATAAAGTTCGTTTTGTTTGTCTCGCCAGCTTTGCGCTTTTTCTGGGTCTTCGGCTTGATTTTCGGCACTATTTTCGTTTTCTTGATAAATTTCGCTACTGGTGAGGAGTTGGTCTTCTCTACCGATGGGGACTCCCACATAATAGGTTTGCCATTGGGCATTTAACCAACTGTCCCAGGTACGACTATTTTCTTTTAATTTGGGCATCCAGTGACGTTCTCCCAATTCCTCGAAAACTTGCCGACTAATTTCTTTCCATTGTTTTAATAAACTAGATTTAGCGGTTTGCATAGCCGCTGCCACCTTATCTTTGGGCAAGACGAGGATAATAATGTTGGGAAATCCGGCGGTTAGTAATTGTCGATCGCTGGGTGGGTCGATCCAGGGTTTAAAATTGGGATATTTCTCTAGTAACCATCGATCGATTAAGGGTTGTGCGTAGAGAGAGGGATAGATAAAACTATCGGGGCCGTATTGTTGGGCCAGTTGCCAGCAGACTTGAGCAGATAAATAGTGCAGAATCCAAGAACCTGCCCAAAAATCGCGCATTTTGCGGCTGGCTTTGATTAGTTCTTGCACAGGGGAAAAGGTGAAACTAACGAGATAAGCGTGGGATAATTGTTTCCCAGTCGGCCATTTATTGACCACATCCTCGGACGTGAGATCATATCCCGCTAGGGACCCGGCGATGGCCGCCGTTAAACTGGCATGACTCCAGATCGATCCGTCCGGTATTCTGGTTTCAGCGGGCATTAAAAGCAGATTTTCGTCATCGAGTAATTTCGTCGCCGCTTGGGGAAGACAGCGCCATAACCACCAAAATAGTTCTTTAGCTTCGTTTTCTGAGATTCCTGTGCGTAATCTGGCGGGAATTTGGTTAAATAGTTGGTTTTCCTGTTCTTTTAAGTAATCTGTGCGGTTAGAAGCGATTTTCTTATGGGTTGTGTCGGCTAATTTGAGATTTAAAGGTTCTCCGGAGAGGAGGTGACGCAATTCTAGACCTGTTTCTCGATCGTAGTTAACGAATTGGGTTAAACTACCGATCGCCGATCGATCGCTGGCTGAGGTGATATAGTCAGCTAGTTTGATTTGTTTGAGAATTTTTTTAGTCGATTCTTCGGGGTTATGTTTTCCCCACAACTTCATTACTTCTAAATCTCTCCAGAAGCTGTTATCACCGCGTCCTGAGTTGCTATGTAGGGCTTTGAAGACGGGATCGTGTAGTAGTCCCCAGATTTTCGCTTGCCAGTATCCTAGGGCCATAAACGCCTCAACTCCTTGCTGACCGATGTTCTCAGTATATCAATATGCCTTAGGAACCTCTAGAGATAACACGATATTTTGAAGATTTTTCTAAAAAGCTTCAAAAGCTTATCCTGTCTAAGTTTCTGGTGGTATGAATTTTTTACTATGATTATCGTCTGTTGGGGGAGAATATCGATCGACCAACATTTGCGCCGATCGCCGGTGTTTTTCCGCCATTTCTGGGGGAGAGAGAATCTGGGCCTGTTCGAGATAGCGCTGTACCCACCAGAGAAATTCTTCCAGGGAACGGGACGGGAGAGCGATGTGGTAATCGATCGAGTTAAGGATTTTCGTCTGCGGGTCGATCTGGGGATTTGTCAACTGCTGCCGGGGGTGACGTGCTTCTCCCTCCCGGATAAAGTAACTCACAGGATGAAAAAAGCGAACTTTAACGGTAATTAGGGTTAATTGTGCCGCTAATTCCAATTTTTGCGCTGCTAAATCCCCCAAATTCAAGCCCCAGCCATTTTTAATCAGTTTGTGGGCATTATTGAGGCTGTGGCGCTGTTCTTCGAGGGAGCGAGAGGGTTCTGGGAGGATTCGACAATGACCGGCGAAACGATTGAGGCGGCCGATGGCCAGACAGCCATCGGGATAGGTTTCATAGAGGAGATACCAGCCAATGTCACGGTAAATTAGCTGGAGGGGATAGATCGGGAAGGGCCCGGTAAATTTCTTTTGATAGGGATCGATCGGTCGGGCGATCTCGATTACCTCTCCCCGGACAATGGCCTGTTCTAGGGTGTCGATTTTCTCGTATAAAGTTTGGCGATATTTTCCCCGTTCCATCATCTCTTCCGGATCGGTATAGTTGATCGAGCGATCGAGTTGTTCCCAGACGGGATAGAGAAAGTCAGCCCGGGAGCCGAGTGTAAACCCTTGAAGACGGCGATCGAGTTGGTGATAGACCTGACGGATTCTCGGATCACCCTGATAGAGGGCCCGGGAGCGGAGTGCATCAAAGGCGATTTTAAGTTCGTCGGGACTCATAACGCCGGTGCCGAGATAATACCCCCAGCGATAGATGTGGCGATCGAGAATTTTGTAATCCCGTAGGGTCGTTATGTCTTTTCTCAGGGTGGCAATGGAGGGATATTCCGCGGGCCAACCGAGGGCGAGGGTGGCGGCGAGTTCTCTCACCCGTTCCTGTACTTCTGTTAATGCGTTGTGATCTTTCCCCGAATGGTAATTTTCCGAGGGATCGAGGGTTTGATAACCGACTCCGGGGTGTCGGACGAGGGTGGCGATCAGGAGCATAAGTCGCTGGAACTCGCGACTATCTCGTTCACGCAGTGTTCTTTCCCTAGGGGATTTGGGGGGCTGAGTCATACAGATGCAATCGGTTCAGTCAAGGGGAAAGCCAATATCAATTTACTTCACCCCGATGGCTAGAAAATCCGATCAGGACTGGAAAAATTAGCCGCTCGATCGAGGGGTTAAATTATTGGCTTTTTAGGGTATTTACGAGATATTTAGGGCTATCGTGGTAGGGAGTGCGGCTCTCTATCTAGGAAAAAAAGGTTATGTATATATCCAAAAGGAATGCTTTCATTCGGAATTGTGCGGTATCGGGCGTTAATGGAACAATTACGCTGGTTATCCTCTTAATCGCACCTTTAGGACTACTGGCAGTGATTGTGAACACGGCCCTGATCACGCTTTCCACATTTATTGTAGTTTCTCTCGGCGATCGAGTGGTGATCTGGCTCTGGCGAGATCGATTACCAGATAGTATGAGAGAAACATACAGATTCACCCATCGAGAAGCCAATCGCTCGATCGAAAGAAGACGGGACGAGTGAGGGAGGTATCCAGATGAGATGTCTGTATGTTTCCCAACAGGGTTGTTATGTGTCTGTCAAGGGGGAAAACCTTCTGGTTAAACGAGAAGGGCAGGTTCTGGGGTCGGTACAATTACCTCTGGTGGAACAGGTTTTAATTTTTGGCAAGTCTCAAATGACGACGGAGGCGATCCGCGCTTGTTTAAGGAAAAATATCCCGATCGTTTATCTGTCACGCATGGGTTATTGTTACGGGCGCTCGATCTCGATCGATCGGGGTTATCGTTATCTAAGTCGTTATCAGCAGCAGTTGAGCGCGAGCGATCGATTAATAGTAGCTAGGGCGATCGTGGGGGCGAAATTAAAAAATAGTCGGGTTATTTTGCTCCGACAACAGAGGAAAAGGGGAACGGATAATATGGCTCGATCGATTCAAAGTATCGAGTATTTGATCGAACAGTCGGCCCAGGCCCAGAGTATCGATCGTCTGATCGGTTTTGAGGGAGCGGCAGCTCACAGTTATTTTTCGGCGTTGGGAGACTGTTTAATCAATCCTGATTTCACCTTTTTAGGTCGTTCCCGTCGCCCCCCGGGTAATCCGGTCAATGGGATTTTGAGTTTCGGTTATCAGGTACTATGGAACCATTTGCTGGCTTTAATCGAGCTGCAAGGACTCGATCCCTATGATGCTTGTTTGCATCAAAGTTCGGAACGTCACGCTGCCTTAGCTTCCGATTTAATCGAGGAATTTCGCGCACCGATTATCGATTCTTTGATGTTGTATCTTGTTAATCGAAGTGTGATCAGTGTTCTAGAAGATTTTGATTATCGAAATGGGGGCTGTTATTTAAATAGTTCCGGGCGAAAAAAAATGTTAAGAGCTTTTGTTCAGCAAATGGAAGAAGAAGTACAATCCGGCGAAGAGGAAAAACAACCGCGCTGGGATTTGTTATACCAACAGGTTAAACGCTTTAAATCCTTTGTTTATTCCCCCGGTAATGGGTATCAGCCTCATTTGATCCGCTAATCATGTTATTTTACGTTATTGCCTATGATATTCCCTGCGATAAAAGGCGTAAAAAAGTGGCTGATTTGCTGGAAGGATACGGCCAACGGGTTCAGTATTCAGTTTTCGAGTGTGTTTTAAGCAAATCTCTATACAATCAGTTAAGAGAACGCCTGCAAAAGCAAATCAAAGAAAACGAGGATAGTATTCGATTTTACCCCATCTCTGGCCATACTTTAGCACAAATAGAGACTTTAGGCGGTGTCCCGCTAACTAAACCGCCAAGTTCTACGATCATCTGATTCGGTATCATCGACTAGCGACGGATAGGGCTGGGAGCAGATAACCTCGATTTCTGGTAAAATCCCTCGATCTACCACAGGATAAGAATTTTGGGGTTTATGGGGTTGACGGTGCGACCGTATCTAGCTATAATTAAACTATCGGTCGCAACTGGCTTTGTGAATCTCAATCCTGTTCGGACGTTTGCCCACCGGCTCCCTCTACTCGCTAGAGAAATTAATTGAATGGAAACAATTGAGTACCGTGCCAATGATATACCCGGCGACTCCCTCTACTCGCTAGAGAAATTAATTGAATGGAAACACCTGACGCTTTTAAGTATCCCTAAAAGAGGGGTATCCCTCTACTCGCTAGAGAAATTAATTGAATGGAAACTCCTCAGCATACTCGGAAAGATTTTCCTCAAACCATCCCTCTACTCGCTAGAGAAATTAATTGAATGGAAACTCCATAGCTTTTATTGCCCCTTCGATTGGTTCCTGACCCTCTACTCGCTAGAGAAATTAATTGAATGGAAACTTTAGGGAAAAGACTATTATCATATAATAGTAGTTTCCCTCTACTCGCTAGAGAAATTAATTGAATGGAAACAGCTATTGCAAATATCACACAGCAAATAGCTGAAACCCCCTCTACTCGCTAGAGAAATTAATTGAATGGAAACCAATGTGGGAGTTTAGCCAAATTTTCTTAAATTTTTCCCTCTACTCGCTAGAGAAATTAATTGAATGGAAACAATCTTAGCTTTGTTACGATTGTCTTTTGTAATTTTAAGTCCCTCTACTCGCTAGAGAAATTAATTGAATGGAAACTTGCAACTGCTTTTGCTCCTCTAGGTGGTTGTCTTTCCCTCTACTCGCTAGAGAAATTAATTGAATGGAAACTAAAATCGTCCGTAGGTTCGTTAGAAGGGATTTCGTCCCTCTACTCGCTAGAGAAATTAATTGAATGGAAACTCATTAGAAGGAATCTCGTAGTAGCGTCCGCCACAATCCCTCTACTCGCTAGAGAAATTAATTGAATGGAAACATGACTGGTATTCATTTAATACAAGGAAAACCTGCACTAACCCTCTACTCGCTAGAGAAATTAATTGAATGGAAACTTTTGTATTTGCTTGCCAGTCACGTTCATTTTCATACGCCCTCTACTCGCTAGAGAAATTAATTGAATGGAAACATTGCAGGCTACTGCCGTGAGTGGAATTGTCTCTACCCTCTACTCGCTAGAGAAATTAATTGAATGGAAACTTAAAGCCTGACCTGGAACTGCTTTGTACAATAAAGGCCCTCTACTCGCTAGAGAAATTAATTGAATGGAAACAATACTATGATGACCGTTGCGGCTTAAAGCGTCTAAATACCCTCTACTCGCTAGAGAAATTAATTGAATGGAAACAGTATTTAGACATTGATCCGCCTAAACAAGGGGAAATTTCCCTCTACTCGCTAGAGAAATTAATTGAATGGAAACGTGAACTAATACAACTTGACAGTTACCTGTTATCCTCCCTCTACTCGCTAGAGAAATTAATTGAATGGAAACCAAACAGCCGATTGATTTTACTGTTTTTGAAACGATCCCTCTACTCGCTAGAGAAATTAATTGAATGGAAACGAAATTAATCTGCAAGCTTCCGGAATTAACGGCAAAACCCTCTACTCGCTAGAGAAATTAATTGAATGGAAACTATCATTCTCTGAAAATTGACTGAAGCCATTAAAATACCCTCTACTCGCTAGAGAAATTAATTGAATGGAAACCAACTTCAAGCAATCTTGCTTCCATTGGTAGTAAAATTCCCTCTACTCGCTAGAGAAATTAATTGAATGGAAACGCTTTAGGCAACCGAGGAAACCCCGCCGCAATCAGCAAGCCCTCTACTCGCTAGAGAAATTAATTGAATGGAAACAACATCCAAAAATGAATCTGAGCATGAGTAGGCAAGGCCCCTCTACTCGCTAGAGAAATTAATTGAATGGAAACAAGCTAGTGAAACTGCTTAAGTTAATATTTGCCAATGGAACCCTCTACTCGCTAGAGAAATTAATTGAATGGAAACCCTATTTTTTGGGATGATAAAGAGCGGCTATACCGAGCCCTCTACTCGCTAGAGAAATTAATTGAATGGAAACGGTTAGTCGGATTGTTCCCGAAGCTTGAATATCTGGAGCCCTCTACTCGCTAGAGAAATTAATTGAATGGAAACCCAAAGAGCTGCATAGCGAGATATTTGTCATTGGTCCCTCTACTCGCTAGAGAAATTAATTGAATGGAAACTCCAGATCGCACGATTCGGTATTGGCAAGCGCAAGGAATCCCTCTACTCGCTAGAGAAATTAATTGAATGGAAACAAATTTGTCAGTCGACATGGCACTGTTGGACTGATGCCCCCTCTACTCGCTAGAGAAATTAATTGAATGGAAACCCTAAGCTACAGCTACTTTTTGCTTAAATTCTCCAACCCTCTACTCGCTAGAGAAATTAATTGAATGGAAACAAATATAATCCCCAGAATTACTAAAAACACTCTCTGATTCACCCTCTACTCGCTAGAGAAATTAATTGAATGGAAACTTTCGCTGTAATAATGCTACCTGATCATTAATCAACCCTCTACTCGCTAGAGAAATTAATTGAATGGAAACAGAAAAAGTAGAGCAATTGTATTTTTTTTCTTAAAACCCTCTACTCGCTAGAGAAATTAATTGAATGGAAACGTAAGAATTGACGTTGGCTCCAGCCTTAATTCTGGCCCCTCTACTCGCTAGAGAAATTAATTGAATGGAAACTATCAGGGTCTTCACTGTAAAACCAATCTGTTAAATCCCCTCTACTCGCTAGAGAAATTAATTGAATGGAAACTTGGACAATTCTTCGTTTAATTCTAGATATATGCTTTCCCTCTACTCGCTAGAGAAATTAATTGAATGGAAACGAACTGTTTCCCATTGATAACTTCAATCATGGTTTAACCCTCTACTCGCTAGAGAAATTAATTGAATGGAAACTTTTCGGCTAATTTTTTACTGCACTTGTAGCGATAACTCTCTACTAGCGCTTAGACATTAGCTGAATCTCAACAGACGATTTAAATGCGCGGGCAGCTTATCCTATATGGTAATGTTTAATTATATTCCCACAAAAGTTGCTTATGTCCTTACCTGAACTCCCTCTTCATCTTCAATTAACCCAAATGGTTTCGGGTTATTGGCTATCTCAGGCCATCTATGCTGCGGCTAAATTAAGTCTAGCCGAGCATTTAAGCAAAGGAGCGAAATCTTGTCAAGAATTGGCCTCCCTAACTGAGACTAATCCTGCTGCTTTATACCGACTGATGCGAGCATTAGCTAGTGTAGGAATTTTTCAAGAGACTGAATCTCAACAGTTTATACTAACTCCCTTAGCCGAACATTTATCTAGTGACCATCCCCGGTCAGTAAAAGCGACAGCAATTATGTTAGGAGAAGCCCCCCATTATCAAGCCTGGGGAAATGTGTTACATAGTATTAAAACGGGACAACCATCTTTTGATGATGTCTTTGGGATGGGAGTCTTTGAATATTTTCAAACCCATCCGCTAGATGCCGAGATTTTTGAACAGTCGATGAATAGTTTTTCTTTTTCGGAGGAGAAGGCTATTTTAGCTGTGTATGATTTCTCGGAATTTCAAACCCTAGTAGATGTAGGTGGGGGATACGGTGAGATGTTGGGGACAATCCTAGAGCAATATCCCCACCTCAAAGGAATTCTTTTTGATGAAGAATATGTAATTTCCCATTGTCAACCCACTTTAGAAAAACACGGGATTCTCCATCGTTGTCAAACCGTTGGCGGTAATTTTTTTGAATCCGTACCATCGGGAGGAGATGGCTATTTATTAAAACATATTATTCATGATTGGGATGATCGACGAGCGATTGCTATTTTGAAAAACTGTTGTCAAGCTTTAGATAGCGATGGGAAAGTTTTAGTCTTGGAAATGGTTGTTCCTTCGGGTAATAATCCTTCGGCCGCTAAAATGTTAGACCTAAATATGTTAGTTATGTGTCCGGGAGGTAAGGAAAGAACCGCAGAAGAATTTGAGGAATTGTTGAGTCAAGCGGGATTAAAATTAAATCGAATTATTCCAACTCAAGAAGATATTTGCATTATTGAATGCGTTAAAAAATGGGTTTCTTGAAGAAACCCGTTTGAAAACGGTTTTCGGGTGCATCTCATTTTTGTAAATCTACTAAGTTGGGATTTTTAAGGGGAAACTCTCGGCTAAAGTCGGGCGTTACTTTCGATTTTATTACTCAATCCAAGCTTTTGGGGGGTTCTACCCCCCAAAACCCCCGTTGGGGGCGTGGCGCGGTCACTGAGCGTGTCGAAGTGCCGCCCCCAAACCCCGGAGCGCATTTTCGGTGGGATGCTTACGGGCAGCTGCTGATACATTTGTCATCATTTAAGCCCACATTCCGCACCCTAAGCTGTCACAGAGAGAAATTACGGAGAGAAAAAATCAAAGTGAGCATAAAAATAAACATAAGGAGCGAAAAAAGGCATTTGAGAAACAGTAAAGCA
>VYMC01000072.1_pt1 | contig 28655 bp, 34 predicted proteins | sample 5115301 | NCBI WGS metagenome assembly VYMC01 (sample SAMN12291802, study PRJNA351875) | freshwater metagenome | isolation source: freshwater lake | place: USA: Michigan, Wintergreen Lake | collected 2013-08-08 | reverse complement strand
TTAGCGCAAGATGTCTTAGAGATTATTACGATATTTTCCGCTAGATTGTATGGCTCTAGAAGCGATAAAAATAGAAAAATCGTAGAGGAGTTAAGAGACGTTGCTACTAGGATTAAAGACTGAGTTAAAACTAAATAATCAACAACGCTCATTATTAGCCCAACACGCAGGAACCGCACGTCATGCTTGAAATTGGGGTTTGGCTTTAACCAAGCTAACCCCGATGAAAAAATCAAGTTTCCTACGGCTATCGACCGACCTAAATGGTTGGTAGCATTGGTAAAATCAGAGCATGATTGGTATTATCAAGTGTCTAAATACGCTCCCCAATGGGTGTTAAGAGCTTTGTCCGATGCTTGGAAAAGATGCTTCAAGAAGATAGCTAAACCACCAAATTTCAAGAAGAAAGGTAAACAGGATAGTTTCACTTTAGATGGCAGCATTAAAGTGGCCCATCTAAAGATAAAAGTTCCTGTGATTGGTTGGTTAAAAACCTACGAGCGGCTACCGGATGGATACCAGCCAAAATCTGTCACTATTAGTAAAAAAGCTAATAGGTGGTTTATTAGTTTTAAGATGGAAGTTGAACAGCAAACAACCAATAAAACTCATGATGTAGTTGGTTGTGATCTGGGAATTAAATCTTTAGCTACTTTATCGACAGGTGAGACGTTTGAAGGCTTTAAAAGTTATCGTGAATACGAAAAACAATTAGCCAGACTTCAATACTTGAACCGACATAAGGTAAAAGGTTCAAATAATTGGAACAAAGCCCAACGGCAAATAGCTAAACTTCATTTTAAAATAGCTAATATCCGTAAAGATACGTGACATAAACTCACCACTTATTTAGCCAATAACCACGGCAAGATAGTAATTGAGGATTTAAATGTGTCTGGGATGATGGCTGATCACAAATTAGCTAAAGCCGTTCAGGATATGGGTTTTTACGAGTTGATCATAAAACTCAGTTGTATGGTTCGGAATTAATCATAGCCGATAGGTGGTTTCCTAGTAGTAAAACCTGTTTCAATTGTGGGTACAAAAAAGAGTCTCTATCTTTAACTGAAAGAGTTTTTGAGTGTGAACAATGCCATGTAGTTTGCGGTCGAGACTTGAACGCTAGTCTAAATCTAGCTTCTTTGACGGTGAATTCCACCGTGTCAGCTTGTAGAGTAGATAGTGCCGACACTACTACAGTGAAGCAGGAAGTTAACGTCAAATTTGCTCATGAGTAGATTTGAGTAGGTTTAATAGAACGGTATAAGTCTTATGTCCCTACCATTAATATCGTGCCGGCTGTAGGGGCGCAAGGTGGTCAGTGAGTTTATCGAACTGCTTGCGCCCATTATGTAACATGGTGAACATTTTTCACCTGATGTCCAGAAGACACCGAAGTTTTCACCCAACACTGTCTACTTAAAACTGCAATCTGATAACTGATAACTGAAACCTCCAACCGCTTGATCGAGAAATTATTAAACTAATATTTCGCAATATAGACAAAATCAGGAACTAGGTTATAATCTAAAACGTCTATAGTCGTTTTACTAACTTTTTGCTTGAGGTAATTGTGTTTAACAAAATTTCCCTTGTCGCTGGTTTTGCCGGTTTAGTTGCCCTAACCACCCTTGGTGCTGTACCCGCACAAGCAGGACCACAAAATAACGAAATCCTGATCAGTCAACTGCGCGGCCATAACACCTACAGAGGTGAGCCACAACTCAACCCCGGCGACTATGTATTAGGTCGCGTCCGGGGAACCGTGGGTGGTATTATGTCCATCCAATTGATCAGACCTGTGACAGTGGATGGCAAAGAAATTTTCAGTGCTGACTTTGCTGACGGAACCACCGCTCGTATTGTTGGGGATGCCATGGGTGGTGATGACGTGATTTTGCAAGTGGTAGATGGCAAATTAGTTTATGTGGGTAAAGCTCGTCCCTATTGGGTTTCCCGCTTGAAACTAAAATCGGAAATCGCCGTCAGTAGCACTCGCTCGCAACTTTTAAGAGAACTTAACCAAAAAGAACCCGCTTGGGGACTTCCCGCTTTACCCCCGGAAACCAGAACCTTTACGGAAGTTGCTCCTCAACCCGCTCCCGCGCCTAGTGTATCTCCTATCCGCGGACTTTGGTAGTGGCAAGACATCAGGACAAAATCTCTTGTCTTTAGACTGAGAAGGGTGAAAACTTTCCTCACAATCTAACCAATTTGGACTAAATAAATCCCTCTTTTTCAGATAAAAGGGGGATTATTATTGCTCTCTTAGGTTTGGTGGGTAAAATGTATTTTAAGATACAGTCCTGCTGGCGAGGGAGTGGAAGGAACCACACCAGACACAGAGGACAGAAAGATTGATCGCTTCTATAGTAAGTTAAACTGATCACGCAAAGAATTAAGAGAGCCATGACCGAATCCAGATAGGGAAATTTCCCGATATTCACTCTGGTTCAAAAGACTGATTATTAAATTTCAAAGTCCGACAATTCTCCGTCACCGTCCGTACCACATCATCGGGCGCACCATCGGGAATTTCGGCTTCGATCTCCAGTGTTACCTTAACCCTGGCCCCACTGAGTCGGGTGAGATGCTGGATTACCTCGTTAGCGATCGCTGGAGCGTCTCGATTGATCCGCAGGGGATCGATCGAGACAATACCGTAAAACCTCCGCAGAACCGGCTTTTTCTCAACCAGATCATCGGGGGACTCTTTCGCAGTTAATCCAAGAGTAGCGGGTAAAGATGGCGGCCTATCGGGGTTACTAGAGATAACGGAATCAGTCTCGGCAGTGGTCGGGGGGTTAGCTGGTTTCTCGGCCTCTAGCTGCCCCATGGCTACATCAGGCTTAACCAGAAGGCTGCGACTGCTGATACTCGGGTTGATATCCCGAAGGATGACAAGACCAGTATATCTTTGCTTCGCCTCATCCCAGCCCTCTGCATAGGCGAAGTTCTCCTGTACAAGCGTAGAACGGACTCCGTTCCGCACGGTTTGAAGTAGAACATCCTGGTTCTTGAGACGGGGCAAGTAAAGGTACTGCGCTAGGTACTCCCACAGACGTTTCAGATCGATGTGGTTAGTTGAACGCCACAGGTATTTGTCGAGGGACTCCTTCCGCAGGTTGTCACCAGAGTAATCGTTAATCAGTTGCCCCTCATGAAGCAGTTTGCGGCTGGCTCGATCGATAGGGGAATCATCCCCCTGAAGAGGGGTTTCAGTCCAGTGGATGCCTTTCTGGGGGTCGGTTTGATCTGGAACCAGCAGCCACCTATAGGTTTGGTTGAGGATCATGCTTACCTCCTTGTCGGTTTGGTCGCGCTTGCTGATGGCCTGTTTGCTCTGAGAAACATCGAGATTGAGCGCGTCCTTATCCGCCACAATCGAATCCCAGGCAAGATATCCAGCGACGTTCTTCTCTAAGTTTTCCAAGTTCGATTTATCAGCGGCAACAAATACCAGCGTATTCTTGTAATAGCGGGGGCTACCCCCTCTCTGATTGAGAATTTCCGCCACTAAACGCCGAGCGGGGCTATCCTCAGCAGATTTGCCGTGGGATTGATCGGGACTAAGAACCACGAGCCGCAGGCCGAGATTAGGATCATCGGGAATATCAGCAGTAGATTCTGGGGCAATATGAATCGCTCCAAACTCGCCCCGCTGCTGGTCGGCCTTCAAGCGCCGGACAATTTCTGCTATCACTTTATAGCGCTCCTCAAAGAGCAGGTTTGCCCGATCTTGGGCGGTGCGGGTAACGTTGGGCTGGTTAGAAATCCAGTAACGGTTGCCATCGATATAGAGATAGGTGGCTCGATCCGTCAGTCGCCGGAGGGCATCCCCAAAGATGGCTACAGTCTCCCCCGGCTGCACACAACCCAGTTTGATCCTCTTATCTTCCAGACCTCGGTTAGCGGCCCGAATCGTGGGAGCCGAGCCAAGGTAAATAGTGCGCGTGACCCGACGGCAAGCTGAATAGCGTCCCAGATTGGAATTTTGGCGATCGATGTCGAGGGGCAGAGAATTGGGGCCATCCACATCTTTTTCGATGATCGGAACCCAATTATCATCTAAGTAGCGGGTTAACTCTGATTGTACCTGGGCATCGTCCATGGGGACGTGGGCGGGCATGATCAGGAGGCTCTTATCGTCCCGCTCCCAAAGGGAATGGATAACTTTCGCCATTAGGCGCAGCACGCCTCTAGTGCGCTGGAATTTATCGAGGGTTGACCAGTCGGAGTAGAGGCGATCAAAAAATTCTGGGTGAATGGGATAGGCTTCCCGCAGACGGCGCCCGTAGTCAGCCTCCCGGCATTCGCTAGGAAACTCCTGGGCCTGGGTGCGATACATCTCGGAGAAAGCTTTAATAACCGCATCCCTTGCCACATATAGTTCCGAGTCAGTCATGGTCTGGAACAGGCGGCGGCGGACGATCTCGAAACTCTCCTCGGCACTGGCGGGTCGCCAGGGGGATTGGACGCGCCCGATCGCATTTTTAAGGCGGTCTAGGGCCTCTTTGCCCCGTTCTCCTCCGGTTTCAACGTCTGTAGTCCGTACTTCTCCGGTTTTTTCGTCAACGGTTTCCGAAGCGGGGATACTCACAGCCAAGAGGGTCTGCTGGGCATTTTTTGCCGACTCGCTCAGGGTTTGGGCAAAAGTAAACTGGGTGTCAAAACTACCGCCGGCAATATCGTTCTGGTCGTGCAATTGCCTGGCATAGGCAACCCATTCATCGATCAAGATCAAACAGGGTGAAAAACGATTAAACAATACCTTGAGTGCGTCCCCGGGATTAGTGGAAGTTTCATCGGCGTTGCGAACCAGAGCGTAGCCCTCAGCACCGCCGAGTTGCCAAGCTATTTCTCCCCACAGGGTCTTGATTTGAGGGCGATTTTGCTTGTTGTGTTCCGGTTTATAGGGAGGGATGCCACTAGGCTGGAGTTTAGTGCCTACCAGAACAGCAATGTTGACATTTTCGGGGGGTTTTTTAATGTTCAGAGCTTGGAAGATCGACTCCATACCGGGAAGATCTTCGATCGCCAAAGCATTGCAGAGATGGTAGAGGGCCAGCATGGCGTGGGTTTTTCCGCCACCGAAGTTAGTTTGCAGTTCAATCACCGGCTCGCCGCCATTACCACTCAGACGCAGCAGGGCATTGGTCAGAAGTTGTTTGAGTCCTTCGGTGAGGTGGGTGCGGCGGAAAAATTCCGTCGGGTCGCGGTATTCGTCAGAGCCTTCATCGAGATAGACTTGCCAGAGGTCGGCGGCAAATTCGGCCTGTTGGAATCGTCCGGAAGCCACATCGGGGTGGGGGGTGGCGATTTCCCGCCAGGGTTTCAATCCCGACATCGGTTGTCCCTCCGTCGGGGCGATCGCTTTGCGCCGTGTCTCTCGCCGGGCCTGTTCTTCAAAGCGAAGTCTGAGGATCTCTTGCTTCTGCTTCTCCACCTCTTGGGTGTCGGCGGAAACCGATGTCAGTAGGCGAGAGATGCTATCAAAAGCCCGGTAAGCATCGTCGAGGCTGAAAGCATCGTTATGGGCCCAGGCGTTGCGCACATCTCTTAGTTCACTGGTCAGAGAGCGATCGCTTCTGCCTAGGGTTTTCTTAAAAACTTCATTCCACTGCTCCCAGAGGACAATTAGCAGGGCCGAAACGTCTTCTTTGAGGACGGCATCACCTGTCCTGCGGATCGTGTAGCTCTCAGGGAGGCAACTTAAGGCCACGGCGACCCACTTCTGGCCGTAGCTTGCTTTCATTTCTCGTTCTATGAAGGGGTAGAGTCCCTCTCTGAGGAAATCTAGGGCGCGTCCGACTCGTTCACGATTGCTGATTGCCATGGGATTTGATGAGGGGTTACTTTTATAATGCCTCAATTTGGGAGAGATAACCACAGGAAGGGGGATTTTGAACCACGGAGGTCACAAAGTTTGAGGAACCACAAAGGCACAAAGGTCACAAAGTTTGGGGAACCACAAAGGCACGGAGGTTACGGAGTTAGGGAGAACTGGGCAGACGGAGAAAACCCATTTGAGAAAAGTGGTGATCAAAGGTAAAGACTTCAGTGATATTTTCCTGCTTCATAACAACATAGGAGGTACAGTCGGTAAAAGACCATTGTTTGTCTGTATTATGTTTTTCAAAAATCTGCCATGTCTGCAATGCTATGATTTCAGAAACCCAGATGATTTTTAAGATTTTTTTGGTGATAATAAAATCAATTTTTTTCTTGAATTGCACCGTTTTTGTGTAACCAACATTGACCAGAATTAAAGTGTAAAGCTCATCCAGTACATAATTTGTCGTCACCAAGACAATCCCTTTTACTTGATGATTAAATTCTACCGCTCTGGCATGGTTATCGTCATTTTTGTCGGCCAAAGCAGCCAAAGTACTTGTATCTACAAATATCTGTTTCATTGGGGTTGGGAATAAAGATAGCGATCATGATTGATAGAAGAATTTTCTAGACAACCGGGTACAGCATCATCTCCTAGCGTTTCCCAAACTTTCCAAGCTTCTTCATCAATAGGTTCTGCTTCAGAAGCTATTGCTTGATTTAGCTTTTCTCTCAGAATGTTTTGTTCTGATTTAGGTAATGATTGAATTATTTGAATGATGGAATCGACTAACTGAGTATTCATGGTATTAGTTGATGATGTTTTAAAATTCGTGATTTTGTTTGAACCACAAAGGCACAAAGGTCACAAAGTTTGGGGAACCACAAAGGCACGGAGGTCACAAAGTTTGAGGAACCACAAAGGCACAAAGAACACGAAGGGGGATTTACCACAAAGGCACAAAGGTCACAAAGTTTGAGGAACCACAAAGGCACAAAGGTCACAAAGAAAAGGATAGTTGTTCGGGGGAGGGTTTATATTCGTTGGCTAGACGGGTGATTTCTGGCCAAGAGGTGACGAGGGTATTGTAGGCTATGCCTTCTTGGGTCCAACCTTTTCTGTCGCAGAGGCTATAAAGTCTATAGGCGAGTTCTTTGGCTAAATCGGCTTTGTTTCCTAGTTTAGCCAAGAGTTCTGCCGCTCCGGTTTCGCCCTTTTTATCGAGGGTATGGATGAGGTGTTGGGTGATTTCCCAGACGGGTATGCGCTCATCTTTTTCTGGATGACCGTCGGTTTTGAGCTCTTCACGCTTGAGTAGTCGCACTTTACCTGCTTTGGCTTCTAGTATGCCGGCTTCAACCATGCCCTGAATACTGGTGTTTTTGGCTTTGGACAGGGTTTCTGCATCGCCATATAGTGCTTCGTTGAATTGGTACTGCTCGAACCAAGTGAGCGCCCAACGGGTATCACTATCAAATTCCCCTTCCTGTTCGGTGAGAAATTGGTCGAGAATCTGGTTAATCAGTTGCAGGGCCGTGCGAACACGCAGAGGGGAGCCGTTAGATTCGAGGATGGCGGCGTATTTGGAGTAGATTGCCATCCCGGGCCCAATACTGGCTTGGGCGAGGTCAACGGGGGCAATATTGCCCTGTTGCAGCAGTTTTAGGGCTTGGGGAAGGTCGCGCTTCAGTTCGTTGAGGAATTGACGGCGGCCGGCTTTGGGCGCATCGGCGGGACGGGGACGACACACGAGGACGATGGAGGAGGCGAGGGCATTAGTGCCAAGTCCAACACTGCGGTTACTCAGTTCAGTTCGCATTGGCCATGTGCCACCAATGGAAAAATCAGATTTAATCAAACCTTCGAGCATCGTTTCCCATCCGGTGGAAGAGACAACAGCATTCCCCTCGTCATCATCACTGTCTTCTGTTTCTGCCTGTTTAAAGGCGTAGTAAACCGTCAGAGGGTAATCTGAGTGAGCCATCCCATTCATTCGTCCGAATGCTTTGCCTAAGCCCTCCTCAAAGAAGGATTGAGCTTTTTTTTTATCACCCCCAAAACGATAGGGTGTAGCGACTAATTCAGGGGCTTTCGGTACGAGTAAAGTGCTGAAGATGTTTGGATAGACTAAGTTAAGGGAACGTCGCAACCAGACATAGAAAAAGTCCGCAAGGTCGGCATAGCCTATGTTGTCGTAGTATGGGGGGTCTGTAGAGATGATTCTGGGTGCTATTTCGTCATTACTTTTAGCAGTAGCATCGAGTTGAATAACTTGTCCTTGGCCGGAACAAGAGGATTTTTTAATAACGTCAACTACCCAATCAATTGCACCATTAAAATTGCCTGTCGAGTCACTCATGGGATTCGCTTCGGCAAAATCCCAGGTCATGGGAATTGCTTGACGAGCGAAAGTGTTGCGCGTGCTATCACGGCTAATATCCCAGCTACAAATCGTAGAGTTTCGATCTGAAAGTCTATCAACCCCAAACGCCAAATAAGTCGCCACCGCATCCGCATAAGCCGTCGCACCTATTCCCCCATCATTAAGAGGTAAATCATCATCAGGGATTCCTGCGGCTACTGCATCAGCTTTTATCTTTTCTCTAGCTTCACCAACTAAATCGCTAAAAGTAGTGAGGGCGACGAGTTGACGGGGAGTGAATAAATCGGCGTGTTTGGTCATGCCATAGAGGGGAACATTGACTGCGGCTTTGCCCATTAATTCAGCATCAGGTTTCCATTCAGGCTGTGCTTTTTTAGCGATACATTCCTGTTCCTCATCAGGAGAAAGATAAATCCTTCCCCCTTGTCCTTCAGCGACAATAGCCATTAATTGAGCATCCATCCGGCCAGCCTTACCTTCGTTACGGATATGATCAAAAGGAACAGGAGTATTACAAGCGATACAAACTGCACCCTTGCGGTTCACCGTCCCATCTGGGGCCGTACCCTTACCCGTCTTCACCTCAAAACTTATTTTAGGAACCCCAGAGACCCCAAAATCATCCCCCTCTGTGTCCTTTGTGCCTTTGTGGTTAAAATCCCCCACAAAAGGCTCAACCCAAGCCTCCTTACCCGTCTTCGTCGAAAGCGAGAACTTATTAACCAAAGGCATCTGACAGCCACAGGCCGGATTAGGACACTTCACCGTCCTGGCCCAAAGCCAAGCAATAACCTTAGTGTCCTTTGTGCCTTTGTGGTTAGTTTCCACCATCGGATAAAGAAACCCAATCCTTTTAAAAGCCTCATCCCGCATCCATTGCCCGTAATAGCGCACATCTGCGGCCAATCCTTGGGCCCCTTCCCAAGAAGAAATCTGTTGTTTTTGGCGAGAATCGGGATTAACTGGCGGTTTATCCTGAAACTTGGGCGGAATCTCAATCAAAGCCTTGGTAATCAACACCGCCACGGGATTGAGGTCACTGCCGTGGGCTTGCAATCCCAAGCGCTGGGCCTCAAGAGGAATAGAACCACCACCACAAAACGGATCATAGGCAGGGGGGGCATATTTAGCGATATAGTCGCGTATAGCATCCGGTTTAGTGGGGGGTTCTTCCCCACGTTCCCAAGCTAAACAGCGCGCAATTTCTCGCTGTGCTTCTAGCAATACTGCTGAGTTAGGCTGATTAATCTCATCCCAAGATACCAGACCTCTAACCACCTGCTTAATGTTGCCTTTTTTGTCCTTTTCAATCTCAATCCTGCCCAAAATATCAAACAATCGCTGCCGTTCCTGATTCTGTGCTTCTTCCGTGGGAAATTTCTCTGGCCAACTGGAAGGATCATCCACCAAAGAAGCCCATAAAACCGCCCTAGTTGTAGCCAAAGGTTTCCGGGACCACCAAAGATGTAGAGTAGAGGGATGACCGTGCCGAATCGACTTTTCCCGTGCCGATTCGACGTTAATCGCTTCTAGGGGTAGGGCCACTTCAATGAGTTTTTTACGGTAGGTCATGGGAGATAAAAGAACCACAAAGGACACGAAGATTGAGGAACCACAAAGGCACAAAGGACACAAAGATTAATTGTTGACAAGGCGTTTGATGCCTTGTTTGAGAACGGGAACGTTAAAATTAATCAGTAATCCTAGCCAAAGCCGGCGTAATTTGAGATAGGTTAACAACTGAGCCTCGTGAATGGGGGTAAGTTGTTCAACGGTTTTCAGTTCGACAATAACCAGATTTTCCACCAATAGATCGAGACGATAACCACAATCAAGTTTAACACCGCGATAAATCACTGATTGAGGAACTTGACGCTCCACCGCTATCCCCCTATCCAATAACTCGTACTCTAAACAGGCCTCATAGGCCGACTCCAATAGTCCTGGACCCAACTCCCGATGAACAGCGATCGCTGCCCCAATAATCTCCTTAGATAAATCATTAGCCCTCTCATCCATCTCTCTCCGTGTCCTTAGTGCCTTTGTGGTTCTTCTATCTTTGTGACCTTTGTGCCTTTGTGGTTAATCCCCTTCGTGTCCTTTGTGTCTTTGTGGTTCAATCATATCCCCCCTCTCCCATAACTCTCTCCAATTATAATTAACACTACACGCCCCAAAATCCGGCTCTCTCTGGAACGGCTGGCGCACATACCTGACCTGAACCTCCTCTGAGGGAGAAACGGAAACCAAAGCCAGCAGAAAATCCTCTGGCTTGTTAAGGGATGCAAGGATCTCGTTCTTGGTGATAGTCACTGTCTCTGCTCCTTCTACTCTACCCTTTACCTCGATAAACCGTAAGCGGTCAGTTCCGGTTCCGCGCGATTCGATGTCATAGCCGCACCTCTCGGCGCTCACATCCCGCGGCTCATACCCCAAAGCTTTTTCGGCTGCCATGACTGCGGCCATCGCTATCCGTTCGACGCGCTTTGTCTCCCGGGCAAACATCGGCCTGCCTAAAAGTCGCCCTAACAGTCCCCCCGGTACGATGAGGGCTGCTCCCACCACAACTGGTGGCGATGGGGATAAATGACGCTCCTGCTCCAATTCAGACAAGCGCTTTTGCAACCGCGTTTGTAGTTCATCGGCCCGCATCTGGGCTTTGTTGGAATTGATCCGCGCATTTGTCTTTCCCGCTTCTTCCTGTAGGCGCAACTGGGCTGCCCGATGGTCCCAATAGTTAATCTCCTTGGTCAGGCGGTCTTTAACTGCGATAAGGGTCTTTTCAATTAACTCCTCCTTGCGCTGCCGTACCTCCTGAAGGTGAGGAGCCACCAGATTAGCGATCGCATAACTGGTAGCCTTGCTCTCAATATCACTGCCAATGCCAAGCGAGTTGATAATCGGTTCCACCAACGGAACTTCATCCTCCTCCAGGGGCCGATAATCCAAATAAGGCGCAAACCCGGCATTCCCCCCTTTGTGTCCTTCGTGTCTTTGTGGTTCAACTTCCCCTACGGTCATCGACCCATACTGCATTCGCCGCGACACCACCCGCCGTCTGCCATCGGGACTTAGCCGAGCGTCTTGAATGGCGTGTTCCAAGTACACCAGCACCCGAATTTCCTCGCTCGGATCACTGTCATCGACTAGGATAGCTCCGCGTCTGAGTAATTCCCGATGCCGTTCCAAGACAAGATCAATAGTGGCATCTAACAGGGGATGGCCGGGACAGACAAAGGTAGCAATGGGTTTACCCGGAACACTAATCAGGTCTTTATCAAAACAGATGCGCTCATAGCGTTTGAGAATTGGCTCTCCTATCCCTAAAGAGCGGTCCCTGTTACGGATAACGGCGGGGACGTTGGTAATCTCGTATCGTTTTGGCTCTCGCTGGCGTAGGGTGCCACCCAAGTGCTGAAAGGCTTGGAGGAAAAATGCGGCAATGAAGTGCGGCTGTAACCGTCTGGCTTCGGCTCGCTCCATATCTTCTCGAATTTTCTGAACCTTGGAGGCATCGATCGAATCCCGTGCTAGGGCGCGTTCTTCCAGCAATTCCCTTAGCCTCTCTTGATCGAGCTTTTCAGAGATGACCTGGTTTAAGCGTGCTTTTACATCTGGGCGATCGCCGTAACGGATGGCTTGGATGAGAAGTTCGCGCAATTCTTTTCCCGCAATGGCTTTGCCTAAAACGTCGAACACCCGTCCGCCTAAAGCTTTTTGTTCGGCTTCAAGCTTTTCGAGGAGCGTCCGATACACATCTCCCTCGCGGGTTTCGTCAGCCACCAAATTCCAGAGATGACAAACTTCGGTCTGTCCAATCCGGTGAATGCGACCGAATCGCTGTTCTAGACGGTTTGGGTTCCAGGGTAGGTCATAATTGACCATGAGATGCGCCCGTTGCAGGTTGATCCCCTCTCCGGCGGCATCGGTGGCCAGAAGTACCTGTACTCCTACGTCCTGCTTGAAGCCTTCTTCGGCTTTTTTGCGGTCTTCCCGACCCATCCCACCGTGAATGGTGACAACAGCTTCTGGGTTGCCAAGGAGTGTACCGATCCGCTCTTTCAGGTAGTTGAGGGTGTCTCTGTGTTCGGTGAAGACAACTATTTTGCGGCGGTATCCCCCTGCATCGAACATCTCTGCTTCATCCGGTCGAAGACGGGAAAACTCTTCCCACTTACGGTCTTTTCCGCTCCGTCGAACGGTATTGGCTAGATCTTCAAGCTTTTTCAGCAGGGCGATTTCAAGCTGTAGTTCGGCAATGGTACGGGATGCTGTGGCCTGATCGACCACCTCCTCGACCGTGGCCTCCCGCTCGCTGCTATCGGTATCCTCAAAGTCGTCATCGATGTCGTCTTGGTCAAGGACGGTAGCAAATTCTATCTCCAGCGACTGGCCTCGCTTGAGCAGTTCTTCTTCTCGGAGTCGCTTTTGCAGCCGTTCTCGTCGTCGTTTCAAGGATTGATAGATGGCTTCCGGAGATGAGGCGAGGCGGCGTTGCAAAATGGTGAGGGCAAAACCGACTGTTCCCTTGCGCCCGTCGTTGGCCAGGGCTTCGGCTCGGTCAAATTCTTCGCGTACATACTCGGTGACTCGACTGTAGAGGATCGCTTCTTGGTGGTCGAGGGGGTAGGTCACGGTGTGAGCGATTCTTTCGGGGAAAAGTGGCTTGCCGTCAAACTTGAGCAGTTCCTCTTTAACCATGCGGCGCATCAGGTCGGAAGTATCGGTGACATGAACTCCGTCCCGGAATCGCCCCTCAAAGCGATCGCCATCGAGGAGGGCTAGAAATAACTGAAAGTCTTCTTCTTTGCCGTTGTGGGGAGTCGCGGTCATCAGCAGGAAGTGGCGGGTAATACTAGAGAGGAGTTTGCCCAATTTGTAACGCTTTGTTTCCCTAATTTCCCCACCAAAGAAAGAAGCGGACATCTTGTGGGCCTCATCGCAGATGACCAGATCCCAATCAGTGTGCTGGAGTTTCTTCTGGAGGTCGTCATTACGGCTGAGTTGATCAAGTCTGGCAATGACCAGACCCATTTCGGCGAGGGCGTTGCCGGTGCGGGCCGTTTCGATGCGGTCGTTGGTGAGGATATCGAAGGGAAGGTGAAATTTGTTATGTAGTTCGTCTTGCCACTGCACTGCGAGGCTGCCTGGACAGACGATTAAGCAGCGCGCTAAGTCACCTCGAATCAGGAGTTCTCGAATTAACAATCCCGCCATGATGGTTTTCCCCGCCCCGGGGTCATCGGCCAACAAAAAGCGTAGGGGTTGGCGATCGAGCAGCTCACTGTAAACAGCAGTGATTTGATGCGGGAGTGGTTCCACCAGAGAGGTATGGACGGCTAGAAGCGGGTCAAAAAGGTGGGCCAATCGGATGCGATGGGCTTCGGAAACTAGGCGCAGCAAAGCTCCGTCGCCATCGAAACTCCAGGGTTTTCCGACGGTAACGATCTCTAGGGTTGGCTCTCGGTATCGAAGGAGCAGTTCTGTGTAGGGTTGTCCGTTGGTGTCTTTGTAGGTCAGTTCTACCATGTCGCCGCTATGCCACTTGGCCTCGATGACGGTGACAGCTTGGTTCAGTAATATTCCGTTAACAACAGAGCCGCTCGTTAGTTCCTCTAGTTTAGTCATGATCACCTAAAGACCTATGCCTAGGAATAATTGCATTTCAGCCCAGATTCTCGTCAAAACATCGGTAAGGGCATGATCGCTATCTAATTCGATTAACTGTACCCAAGGACGAGAAAAAGCATAATAGCGACTATTTTCTAGGGGAATCACCTCATCGTTACTGCCATGAATAATCAGGGTGGGGAGCTGCCTGATTAACTTTTCTTGGGGATAACTGGCTAAATCCTCGATAAACTTGGAATAAATCGGCAGATAACGACGATAACCGTGGTGATAAACCGATAAACTCCCAGATTTTTGCCAATTGGCTAGGGTTTCCGCTCCCAATTGTCCTAACCAAATCGGCCCGAAATTAAAAGCGGGAGCTAATAAAACGAGCCTTTGCACCTGAAAATAAGTTTCTGCCAGCCAAGCTGCCGTTAAACCGCCAAAACTGGAACCAATCAGTGTAACGGGAAGCTGAGATTGTTCAATCAATTGGCCGATTTGAACAATCTGACGAGTGAGAGTTAAGCTAGAAAAGTCATCACCGTTAAGATCGGGAATTTCCATTGCTAAACCCCTATCTTGCCAACAATGTCTCAAAAATTGCGCTTTTGTTGATTGGGGGCCAGAAGCAAAACCGTGTAGATAAATATATCTGTTCTCAAGGACTGCCATTCTAGAACCAATTAGATTTCTTCATCTTGCTCTTTGGTGACACTGGGAGAAGAATTATAAATAGCATCTAACTGTTGACGAGCATCTTCCACAGTGAGAGAACGAATCACTAACAGAGGTTCATTAATCGGTTGTCCGGCCTCGTCCAAAAGTTCGGGATGGGAAGTCATGGGATAACCGTAGGGATTATAGGAATTAGCCGATTTAGCAGGACGTTTCTGGGAATCCATGCTGACAGTAATCAGACTCCGAATTAAATTATTAATGGTCAAAAAAGCGATAACTGTGAAGGCGAGGATATAGAGCAGATGTAACATTGGCCGAGTCTCCCATGAATTATGTGTGAATATTCCTAATTGCCAAAACTTTATGCTAAAAATTCGCTCAATTCTCTAGCTTACCAAAAAAGTTTCAGGTTAAGCGTCAGTTTGAGGAGATTGATATTCTCCCCAACCCTGTAATCGACGACGACGACTGCTGACACCCCAACACTCTGCCACCAGCTGGTGCCAAGGCAACAACATCTTAGCCTCGATACCCACCTGACCACCTGTGGTTTTAAAGAGTAAATGAGCCGTGGCTACCTCCTGTTGGGCGTTTTTGACTCTTGCTAATAAATCGTTTTGTTCCTCGACGCTGAGAAAGGATAATCTCTCGGATTCGAGGAGGAGACAGGAACGGGAAAACCAATAGGTAAAATCCTCTAGTAGAGGTTCCAAGATGGTTTTCAGGAGTTCGTTTTCGGCGGGTTGCGAAGGGAACATTATTTTTATAATGACGATTTTACTTACCTTAATCTTAGCGTCATTTATATTTCTTAACATTGTGACGGGAAAATTTTAAGATTTGCCCCGGCTGTAGGCGGCACTAAAGAAGTCCTGTTCACAACTAAGGGCATAAAGATAGGATAAAGAGATATTTTCCGTCATCAGGGCGTATTTATCCGCCAATTCCTCTAACTGGCTTGCTAAAGCGGCGAATTCATCCCCACTATAACTATCAATCCAAGCTTGATAGGGATTCTCAGAAATCGGCTCTAAGGCTAATTGTTGACCCAGATAAGCATAAAGACGCATACAGGGACTCATGGCCACGGCAATCGCACCGATGTCACCCATCCAAGCGGTAGCGAGGAGAAAATCGGTATAGCGACGGGTGGCATTAGCAGGCTGAACCTTTCTCAGGTCAACCCCCCACTGTAGAGCATAATTTTCATGTAATTCTAACTCCTTTAACACCCCCGCCGCCAACCGATGAAAGCTAGTGAATCCCTGCCAATCGGGAGCTTTAGCAGCGGCGATGCTGTAAGCACGGGCGAAAGATTCCAGAAAAAAAGCATCCTGACCGACATAGAAAGCGAAACAATCCCGTTTAAGCTCTCCTGTGGCGATACCTCGCACAAAAGGGTGTTTTAGACAAGCTTGTACTAGATCTTGATGGCTCTGCCAAAGTTGCTGACTAAGCATGGGAAAATACTAATTAGGTGGACAAGGTTGGTTAACTAGGATTCGGCATTCCTTAACCCAAACTGACGTTAACCCTGTTATAATAGAGATAACTGACTAAATTGGAATTTAAAACTATGCGACTTAAGCGATGGGAGTCCCCCCGCCGTCAGGGACGTAACGACAAAGGCAAGGGCGGTTCGGCCCGACAGCGACAACTGAAAAAACAGTTTAAAATGTTGTCGAAAAAACTGAAAGGGGGAGAGAGTAACATCTCTCCTCTTTTTTTGTCCCCAGCAATCACCTCTGAAAAATCTTCCTCTGGGAAACTCTCCGTCTCCTGAAACAGTCCCAGACTTGAGCAACTTTCAGATTAGGAAAAAAAATGAAGCTTATACTTGCCGTCATGACGATGACAGTAGCTTTAACCGTCACCAGTAACCATTCTAGCCTTGCCGGAGCAATCTTCGATCGCATTCAAAAAACTGGGGTAATTACTGCCGGCGCTCGTAAAGATGCTATTCCCTTTGGTTTTGTCAACTCCCAAGGCAAGTGGGTGGGTTACAGCCTTGATATGTTAGAGTTAATTCGCAAGGAAACCGAACGGAAGTTAGGAAAACCAATTAAGTTAAAAATTGTTGAGATTAATCCCCAAAATCGTTTTGAAAAGTTGAAAACAGGGGTTATCGATATCGAATGTGGCTCCACTACTTTTACTTGGAAAAGAGAAAATGAAGTGGATTTTTCCGTTAGTTATTTTGCCGGTGGCACTCAATTGTTAACCCGCAAAGGTAGTAATCTCGATGACATCGGTAGCTTGGCAGGCAGACGCATTGGAGTAATTGCCAATACTACTAATGAAGCGGTAATTAAAACCCAACAACCCGCCGCTATTTTGGTCAAAGTTAAAAATCGTGGCGAGGGTTTACAAAAACTAGAAACGGGAGAAATTGATGGTTTTGCTAGTGATGGCATTACCCTAGAAGGTTTAAGGAAAAGCGCTAAAAGTCCTAATAATTTAGCCATAGTTCCCTCCTATCCCTACGCCTACGAATCCTATGCCTGTACTTTACCTGAAAATGATTCTAAATGGCGCGATACAGTGAATTATACACTATTAAAATTCATGGAAGGGATCGTTAGTGACCAACAACAAGCGGTGACAATTTATGAACGTTGGTTTGGTGAAGATGGTGTTGTTCCCTATTCCAGAGAAACTATTAATGATTATTTTCAAGGCATTGTCAACACCTACGAATGGATTCCTTTAACTGTATTTCCCTGAAATCAAGACCTTTTTAGGGACAGGTTCAAAAAGGCACTCTTGCAAGTGGGAATTATGAATAGGGAAGTGGGGAAGTGGGTTTTTAAAGGAGGAAGGAAAATTTGTTGTAATTTCTCAATGATACTGATAATAATTCTCTTTAGCTGGGGGAGATTGTTTTGAATCACTTTCCATACGACTTTTTCATCAATTGCCCAATATTCATGAACTAATTTATCCCGCATACCTGCGATGTTTTTCCAAGGAATATTGGGATAATTAACTCTCACTTCATCAGGAATATTTTTGACTGCTTCCCCGATTATTTCAATTAATTTTACTGCCGAAAGAAAGATTTCTATCTTAGTTGAAAATTCTGCAAAGCTTAGATCCTGAGTCATCTTTTCTAGTTGACAAATTGCCTCGAGAATATCTTGCAGTAAATCTCTAAATTCCCGTTGCGTCATACATAAATAACCTCGGATAAAATTCTTTCTCTCCTTTTTCCTTTTAAGCCATTTTTACTGATAACATCTGCTTTTACCTTAAGTAAATCACTTAAATAATATTCCAGATCTACTAAATCTAGTAAACTAGGCGGTTCTGTATAATCTATCAGAATATTAACTTCACTATTTTCCTGCACTTCTCCTTTTACATAATCTCCAAAAATACCTAATTCACTGACATGATACTTTTCTTTTACTAAGGACTTAACTTGACCCAAAATCGCTTTAATTTCTTCTAAATTTTTCATTATGCTTACCTTCTAAGATAACGGAAAAGACTTCCACCCTACTGATCAAAATTTTATTTCCTGTATCTGTATTGTAGCAGCTTTCGGCTCCCAAGATAAACCATACTCCTTGAAATCATGGGAATTGAGAGAGGTATGCCAAAAATACCCTCTCAATTGACTGAATGAAGGAGCATTAATTCCACTTTGGTAAGCAATTTAGCCTACTTTTGGGGTTTCTTTTTCGGTGGATTGGGAGGGTTTTAGTTTGCACTTCAGGGTTGAAGCTGCGCCGAGTGTACTGATTACCAGGAGACTTAAATTTTAAGTTTTCCAGAAAGAAAATTCAACTAATTAAATATTCCTATTAGTGTTTTATGTTAGATCTAATGTATATCGCATCGCTTCTTCCAATTGCTGTAAATAACTAGAAGAAAGTTTCCCCAACTGTCGCTGAAGTCGTTGTCTATCAATAACAACAATTTGATAACATAAGGCTACTGATTCCTGATTTAAACCTCCTTGTCCTGCGGGAATAACCATTGTTCCGGGGATTTGTGCGCGACGTAAATTACTGGTTAATGGAATTACAACAACAGTGCTAGTGAAGCGAACGATATTGTTATGTTGGACAATAATAACAGGTCGAATACCAGCTTGTTCTGAACCACGACTCGGATTCAAATCAGCTAGATAAATATCGCCTCGCATTTATTTCTTATCCTCTTGTTTAAGGTGAGATAAATAATCGGGTAAAATACTTTCTGAAAAGCTAATATCCTCTTGAGCAAATTCATTTTGTAACGATTGTGCTTCTGCATCTGAAATATTATCCCATTTCTGAAAACGTGAATTTTTTTGTAAGGATTGGGCGAATTCAAGGACTTTTTGCTGTTTTTCTAGCGGTAAAGTCTTAACACTTTGCAAAATCTGGTCTTGAAGATTATTAATATGGCTGATAGACATTGCAACTTTTACTATATTTACACTAGGCCGACTATTCTACCACAAAAAACGCTCTTGTTTTCAATTAGTTAGCAACAATTAAATAATAGACAATAAACAATAGACAAAAAATACTGACTGAATTAAGTGGCGATCACAAGTTTTTTATTAACGGTTTTTAGGAGACTTTTGTGGTTTCCTTTTCTGAGGGTTTGGAGGGTTTTAGTTGGCACTTGAGGGTTATCTCCATACTTTCACCCGCATTATATCAAAATGATAATCATAGCTCCAAACAGGTAGATCTAATTCGATTGAGATGATAGCAGTCAAAGCATCAACAATAGTAATAGTTTGATCGGGAAATTGTTTAGCTTTTGCTATGGCTGCGAAATACTGATCTTCTGTCGGATTGAGCAAATTAGCCGATTCTAAGCAATTTTGTGTGAAATGAGTGGCTTGTTCAAATCCTAATCTATATAGAAGCAAGCTGTAAGTTTCTATATATACGGGGAAAGAGATAATAACTGTTAAATCTTCCGATTCTATGCGTCTTAGCTCTGCTTGCGCTCTGCTATGATATTGATCACTGGTATCTATCGCTCCGTAAAGGGGGGTTGTGTCGGCAATAATCCCTTTCAAGATTTGAGCTTAAGGTAATTTATTGGACAGAGTAATTTCGGCTAAAACAGCGTCATGATTGATGGATGTGTCGGTATAGCCACTTCCTTGGGGTGCGGGAGATAAGTGAAAAGATTTTTTCGGTTTGGATAAATAGCCTTTCGCTATTAAAAATGATTCTATAGCCGTTTGTACTGTATCAGAAGAAGATACCTTATGCTCTTGATTGTAGGCGGCTAGAGCATTAATTATGGTGGTGGGTAGCTCAATCGTCACCTGTTGCATAACCAAAATCCTCTTGATTTAATTATGTCCCTATTATACAATAAACCCCCTCAACTGACTGAATGAAGGGGCATTAATTCTACTTTGGTAAGCAATTTAGCCTACTTTTGTGGTTTAGTTTTCGTCGGATTTATTTAGAGGATTTTAGTTTGCGTTTCAGGGTTGAAGCTGCACCTAATGCACCAAAGGAGCCAATAGCTAAAAGTCCAGCGGTTGAGGAGGGTTCAGGAACTAGCTTTAGGTTGCTAATAGTAACACACGGGTCTAAACACCCCATATAACTTTGACTAGGAGCATCATAGAATGCCTGATAAGGATCAACAGTAGGAGGAGTGGTGTTGTTTTCATTAATATTGTAAGCAAGTCCCCCTTGAGAGAAAAAGGCAGATGGTGTATTAGTTCCGGGGTTTGCAACACCATTTGGATTAAATAGATTATCGTTTAGGGCAGCGAATGGACCAATCTGAGTTGTGCCTGGAGCTAATAGACCAATTATTGGACCACTCTCTGGAGCGGCAAATGGACTTGCACCTTGAGTTCCAGTTATGGATGTAACTCTATATCCAGTAAAGCCTGATTCAGTGGTCAAAAAATCCTCCGTGATCAATGTGGCATTAACTGGTGTGGGATTGAGAGCAGAGGGAAAATCTATATCGAAACGAAAATTAAATGTCAAAGCCGAAGCAGGATTTACTCCAAAGCTAATCATTGTAGTCGTTGCAGCCGCTCCGAGAGCTAAGGCTAAAGTCCAATTTTTCATTTCTTACTCCTGAGTAGTGTTTTTTGTATGTAAGCTTGTAGTATTAGCTTTGAGGCTATTAGCCTACTTTTGTCGTTTCTTTGCTAGGTCAGGCAACACCCCAACCCGACGCCGAGGAAAGACAGTCGGTTCACACACATTCCCCCCCCCCACAACTGTATCAAAAAGCACAATTTTATAAATCTTTATATTCTTCTCGCCAACTAGCGATTCAGATTTTGGTTTTTTTTTGATTGTCCTGATAGCGATTATCCCCTCTTAGAGCTAGGTCAGGCAACACCCCAACCCAACGCCAAAGGCGGACGACAACAGCTTACACAACATCTATTCTCTGGGGAATCTATCTTGAGAATGATTTGAAATATGCTAAGTTGAGATGTTATGTAACGATCGCATCTAGTCAGCACTATGAGTGAAATTAGCGTCGGGGGAAAAGTCCGGCTGATTGCCATTCCCCCTTACCTGAAAACCGCCGATCCTATGCCTATGTTAAGGCCGCCGGAGCTGCTCAATATCGACGATATCGGCACGGTTATCGATCGCCGGCCGGGGGGTTATTGGGGTGTAAAATTCGAGCGAGGCTCATTTCTGCTCGATAGCAAATATTTAGAGGTCATTTAAACCAGTTAAGTGCATCGCAGTCAAGACAACTTTTAACCAAGGTAAAACTATCGGTCATTGGCTGCCAGAAACTGCCGGCTTGGATGATTAAATCTCTGAGACAAAAAATTATACCCAGTAAATCAGTCTAGTTATATCCAAGTGATCGGTAATCCAGAGTAATAACCTAAATTTATGGAACTAGGCTCTGTTTCCCAATCTAAAACCTGTTCCACACGCTGATAAATTGCCGCCGCTTCCCCACTAGAATTGCCGATACAAGTTAACCCTAATTTACCAAATTCTGACAGTGCACCCATGAGATGAAAAACTGTTCCCGTTTTACTGCTACTATCAAAATGTAAGTGATGTTTAGCAATAATATCCATTAAATCATCAGGAAGTAAACCTTTGTATTGGGGTTTGTGGAGATTATCGGAGGCAATATAGTATTTTTCTTGGTGGGGTTGACTGAAAAACAATCCGGTTTTTTGATCGTATTCACCATTAGTTAAAAGCTTCAAAGTCATAAAAGGATGGGTAGTTCCTCCTTTTCGCAGATTAATTTCGATCGCCTGTAAATCCCAGACTAAAGTTTCTGGATTTTTCACCGCGACGAAATCGACTCCATAGCGTTCAATTGCTCCCTTGGCTGCCAGAATTTCCCCTATTTTTAGTCCTAATTCCTGTAATTGTAGACGATAATTTTCATCAGCAGGAAAATGACAACCTAGATAAATTTGACCATCGGGACCACCTAAAATTTGATCGTGAGTGGAAAGAATATTTACTTCTCCCGTGGGTGTAATATAACCTTGCACACTTGGCGATCGCTTTTCTTCTCCTTCAATAAAAGCTTCGACAATTGCCCCTAATTCAGCAATTTTGCCAGAAAAACTCTCCCAATTTTCATCCCTTGCTTGAAAACTCATCTTGTCTAATTGTTTAGCCAAGAGATTCATTATCTCGCTGAAATCTAGACTGTTACTATCAATAATTTCCCCTAAAGGACGTAAATCTAAAACCGCATTTCCTTCTCCCGATAACCCCTCATTTAACTTCACTACCATGCGTTTTAATTGCGGTTGACGGGACCACAAACTAGCGGCTTCGTATAACAAATCATTGACCGTATTTACCTGTAAACTACCGTCAGGATGGGGAATATTGCCTTGACCAAAAATTTCGCGACTGCCACTTTTAGAACCCCAATACAATAAGTCTGGACTACAGGCAAATAAAGGAATATCTAACTGTAAAGACAATTCTCGCTCTAAATGAGTAGAATTAAAACAAACCATGTAGGCACGATCTCGACGCAACGCTTGCCGGATTCTTGCTACTAAGCGCGGTCTTTCCAGAATTTTTTGGGTTAAAGGTTGAAAAGAGTTATCGTGAGTTGTCAGTAATAACAGACGATTATTAGCATGGGAAAAAGGAATCCCCGGCAACAATTGCAGGTAATAATCAATCACCATCCGCGAAAGTGGCTGCGCTGTTACATAGATTAAACGAGTTTTCGGGTGTCGCAACCGAATCAGAGAAAATAATAATCTTTCTTCGTAATGTAAAAAACCCGCCACTTTTTGACCGACTCTCTGATCGATACTAAAAGAAGGGATAACTAGGATATCATAATCGCATTCATCCGATTCAGGAACGTTTTCTCCCTGCCAAATCTCTTTTAATTTTTCTTGTAATTCTTGATACCGCAGCCGCTTTTCTAGCATCAAATCTCTATCTAACAGCATGGTTTGTCCCACCTCTGGGGTTGCAGATACCTATATCTTATCGATTTTGAGAGCCTGTCGTCTCCAGTGTCTTTCCTTTCTTAATATTCCCCTGTGATCATTGCCATTAAAAAGGGATACAGTCGATTCTGTATCCCTTTTAATCACCTGAGATTGGCTTTAACCTAGGGGGTGAAATAAGAGATCGGGATAAAAGCGATTAAATTCGATTAAAATCCCGGCAGTGAAAGTCAGCAGCGCCATAATTAACACGGGTGCGGACGAGAGAAATTTAGTAAGTCCTTCCATCTGAGTTCTCCTAGGGAATAAAAAGTCAAGGGTTTGACACAAAAATTAACGAGGGGAAACGGTAATTTCCGAATCCTTAACGGTTAATTTACCAGAAGTGGCTTCTTGTAAAGCCGCCAAGGGCCAGAGAAACCCCGTTAACATTTTGCTAAGAGCGAGGGGAACATCGATGATGATTTCCTTCATTTCGGCATCTTTGTCGTCGCGCACGGCGATTAAATAGGCCCGACCAACCCAACCGATCCAACCGGTAATGTACAGGAATAGGATGCTAGGGATAAAGAAATCGCCCATGTGGTCCCAACGACCATCAACAATTAGGTGGGGATAGCCTTCCGGTCCACAGAGAGCTTGGGAGTAGGTTTGAGCGCGTTTGGCTCCCGATTCGGGGTCGGGAGTGGTGTTGCGGAAACTCTTCGCTTTTTGTAGGAAAGCGGGATTTTCGCTACAAGGGGTCAGATTGGACAAATCAGCCGACGCTGGAGCGGCAAAGGTGAACCAGAGGGATAGCACCAGGGCCAGAGCGAACAATTTTCGCATAAATTGTTTCCTTTTGTTACGAAATATGAAGTTCTTTGTTCAAAAAGCGAACAATTTGATCGTACACGGAAAAAATCTTACTCCGATGAGGGGTACGAGTAAAGTTTCTATTACAAAACTATACGCAAAGCTTCAGATCCCGGTGATATGAACCACCACTTGTCTTTGGTGACGACTCTGACGGTGTTCCCAGAGATAGATTCCTTGCCAGATGCCTAAAACTAATTTACCCCTAGCGATCGGGATTTGTTCCGATGTCCGGGTTAGGACCGAGCGAATGTGAGCGGGCATATCGTCTGGCCCTTCGGTAGAGTGATAGTAGAGACTGCTATCTTCCTGGACTAACTTAGCAAAGAAATTGGCCAAATCGGTGAGAACATCAGGATCGGCATTTTCTTGGATCAGCAAAGAAGCGGAGGTGTGACAGACAAATATACTGCATAATCCCGTCGTTATGCCCGATTCAGCCACGATCGCTTCTATGGGGGCAGTGAGACGATGGAAATTCTTGGGACTGGTGGTAATCGTCAGGGATTTTTGATATTGACGCATGGCAACCGAATCAGAGAGAAATGGGGGTGGGGGGGATTGTCCTCGATAGCAAAGGTTGTCCCGCTTGCAAGAGATCGTGAAGGTCCACCACTGCACCGATAACAGCGATCGCTGGGGCTTCAAAGCCGGTGGCTTCGATCTGGTTCATAATCGTGCTGAAAGTACCGATTAATTGCTGTTGTTGCGGTGTTGTTCCCCAGCGAATCAGGGCGATCGGTGTTTCTGGACTTCTGCCCGCCTTGGTTAACTCGCCGATAATATAGGGTAAATTATGCACACCCATATAAACAACAATTGTTTCCGCAGCATGGGCGATCGCTGACCAGTTAACCTGGGGACGATATTTACCCGCCATCTCGTGGCCGGTGACGAAAGTAACGGAGGAACTATAATTGCGATGGGTGAGGGGAATACCAGCGTAGGCAGGCACAGCAATTCCTGAAGTGATCCCCGGCACGATCTCGACGCTAATTCCGGCCGCAATCAGATCGAGCATTTCTTCACCCCCGCGACCGAAAACAAAGGGATCACCCCCCTTGAGACGAACAACCAGGGCATTAGTCTGGGCCTTTTGGATCAGTAAAGCGGTGATTTCCTCCTGTACTAGAGAATGACGACCGCGACGCTTACCCCCATGGATTTGTTCGGCCCTGGGGTTAATCATGGCTAGAATCGAGGGGCTGACTAGGGCATCATAGAGGACAACATCGGCATTTTCTAGGAGAACTTTTGCTTTTAAGGTCAACAAACCGGGATCCCCGGGACCCGCACCGACGAGATAGACCTTACCGCAACTTTCTGATTGATTCATAGATACTGGGGAGAAAATTCTTGCTTCGATCGAATGCGCTTGATCCCTACTTTATTGTGACTGGGGCAAAATTTGGTATTTTTAGCTACAGTTACCCGGCGATCATGCGCTTTTTTCATGAAGAATTATGATCTTAACATTACTTAACCCTTAATCTAGCGATCGCTCTAATCCTAAATCCCGTTTATAGTAATTCTTGGAGCTATAAGGTACGATAGAAAGCAAATAGACAAATAATAGAACTAGCCAGTTTCCGATGAGACCCTATTCCGTAGATTTTCGCCAAAAAATTATCGATGTCTGGAAGAAAGAAAAAATTTCCATTCGAGGACTAGCCCAGAGATTTGACGTGGCTAAAAGCTTTATTCAGAAGTTATTGAGGCAATATAAAGAAACAGGAGATATCCGTCCTCGTCCGCAAGGGGGAAGTCCGCCAACCAAGTTAAATAGTGAACAAATGATAATTTTAATAGAAATCATCGAAGCTAACAATGATGCAACTCTCGAAGAATTATCGGAATTACTGTATGAAAAGACACAGGTGAAAGTCAGTAGAGCCACCCTAGGACGGCTGACGCAAAAACTCAATTACAGTTTCAAAAAAAACACTACACGCGGCGGAAAAAGAAAGTGACAGGGTAGAGCAAAAAAGAGTGGAATACTGGTCACAAGTGCGGGAAATTGAGGCATCAAAACTAATTTTTATCGATGAATCGGGGGTAAATTTAGCCCTTTTGAAACTCTATGCTAGAGCCTTAATTGACCAAAGAAATTGGGGAAGAAAACCACAAAAAAGAGGAAGAAATATTTCAATAATTAGTGCTATAAGCTTAGAAAAAGTTGTCGCATTAGTCAACATATAAACGAAATAATATTCAAGGCTCATTCAATAGAGATTCTAGGATTTCGGGTGTTAATCCTCTAGCTTCGGATCGATCGCTAATTTCGTCCATCAGCTTACTAAGAAAGTCCCTATCGTCTTCACTCGGCTTTCTCATCAACAGATCAATAAAAATCCGAACACGCTCTTTTTCTTCAGAGGATGCGGATTGATCGGCTGCCGCTGTTTTGGGACTGACTTCGATCAAAATTTTGCTCATATTATTAAGGCTCATTCTTGCTATGCTTCGGGGGGTTGTTTGACTAATTCGAGTGCTTGTTCATTGCTTAAGGTTAAGTTCCGCATAGTCCATTTTTAATTTAATTATAACCAGCTAATTATGTCTTAATCAATATCAATTTAATATCCTTGCCATCACACCAGAACCTACGGAGGAGCTGATTACCCTTCCTTTTTATCATAAAGACTCCTTCGATCGAGTATCGCGGGATCAACAGGATTTCAAGATTCTTCATCCGCAACGGGATCGATCACGAGTGCTTTAAATTCTGAGGCAGAAATTATAGTTGTCGATCCTAAATTATCTACTTCTTCAAAGTCTTTATCACCTGTGATCAAAAAGTCAGCATCACTTGTCATCACACAAGCTAGAAATTTAGCATCCGATCGATCTCTAGGGAAATCAACGGTGCTGTGAACATCAATTAATCTAGGAACTGTATCGAAAACCTTATACCATTCTCTTATCACTCCTTCCGACAGCTTAAACTTAGGACGGCTGACAACATCTTTATATTCAGTTAAAATAGCTTCGGAAACAATCCATTCGATTTTATTAGACTCGATCACGAATTGTATAACCGTTCTCGGCAACCTTCCTTTTAAAATTGCCGAGACTAGAATATTCGCATCGATCACGACTTTCATTCGCCTCTCCGATAGGCTTCAATTTCTGCGGCGATATCTTCTTCGGTAATATCCTGAGTCCCGGGTAAGGATTAAGTTTTATCAAAGAGTTCTTTAACTTTTTGGCTTAAAGTCTGACGGTTTTGTTTGTCCGCTAAATTTAACAAAGCGTCTTTTAATAAATCTTCAATGCTGTTATAGTTTCCTGTCGCTAATTGAGAGTTAATTAATTGTTCTAATTCGGGATTTAAGGTAATATTCATGGTAAAATACACTCTGTAAATTCGGTGGATATTATGATGGTTTGTGAACGATTTTATCGATAAACTCTTCTTTTTCTTCTTCCGTCATGGTATCCCAATCATAGCCGCGTTCTTTGGCTACGATTCGAGCTTTGTCAATGGCGTAGTTAGACAAGGATTCCCATCGGTCCGACTGACTGAGGATGAGAATTTTATAAACTTCCTGTTTCTGGTCTTCGGGGAGTTGTTTGACTAATTCGATAACTTGTTCGTTGCTTAAGGTTAATTTCGGCATAGGTCGCTTCTAGACACCAGCATGATTAATCAGTTTAACACGAGTCCTTAGAGGGGTGGGGAACTGGGGGGAATTTTCGGCCATGGTGACAACAGTAATTGTTTTTCCCAACCTATCGAAAAATCCGACACTATACCCCGTTTCTAATCCCTCGATTTGATGTTTTTCTACCAATTTCCCACGTCTCCCGCGGATAATCTTTCTTCATGCACCAATTCAAAAATGAAATTTTTGCCGCTATTGCATTTTTAACCACGAGAAAACTGCCTCGACGGTTAATTCTAGATCGATATCCGGTAAGATTTCTAGTCGATCGAGACCTTGGCGTAATTCGGGTTGTCGATCGGGAAGAAAAATGAGGATTGATCGATCTTCGGCATCGATTAGCCATCCCAGTTTACAGCCGTGTTTAAGACAATACAGGATATTTCCCGTGACTCGGTTGGAACTTTGTTCGGGGGAAAGGATTTCGAGCGTCCAGTCGGGAGGGATGAGAATATTATCGAGAGGTTCACCGTTGGTATCGAAGGGGATATTCTGCCAGAGGAGTACGGCGATATCGGGGACGATTGATCGACCCGCGAAGGTACAGCGCAATTCGGGAAACGCATAAGCGATTTTTTCTGTTTCAGTGATGCGATTGATTTTCTCGATTAATTTGCTCTGTAATCGAGCGTGTCGGGTTTTCGGCATAGCTTTTTGAACGATTCGACCGTCGATATATTCCAGCGCGGGTTTGCTTTCTGGTAGTGCAAGAAATTCGGGTAGGGTTAGGAGGGATTGGAGCATTTTAGAAATCTATCCTGTCAAACGCTTCGGAATGATTAAGTTGGTTAAGACTGGTATAGTTCACTTCAAGATTCAGTAAAGACTCTAAAATTTCGGGTGTTAATCCTCTTGCTTCGGCCTCATCACTAATTTCGTCCATGAGCTTACCAAGAAAGTCGCTATCGTCTTCATCCGGCTTTCTTATCAACAGATCGATAAGAATCCGAACACGCTCTTTTTCTTCGGAGAATGCGGATTGATAGAGTTCTGCCGCTTCGGGACTAACTTCGATCAAGATTTTGGTCATAGGATTGTGCTTCTTAAACGAGTTCATCTATGGAAGTTACACCTATTGCAATTGTAGCAACCCGCTTTCGAGCTTTTAGATGGTATTGACACTCTGCGCGCTAAAGCGACGCAGATTCTAGCACAGAATTAGACCAAAATCTAATTCTGATGGGCATTGTCAAGATGCCTCTAGTAACTCTGCTCAAATCTAAT
>VYMC01000134.1_pt1 | contig 29139 bp, 29 predicted proteins | sample 5115301 | NCBI WGS metagenome assembly VYMC01 (sample SAMN12291802, study PRJNA351875) | freshwater metagenome | isolation source: freshwater lake | place: USA: Michigan, Wintergreen Lake | collected 2013-08-08 | reverse complement strand
TTTGTCTGTAAAGGTAATATGACGTTTATCTTTTGATAGCTTCCATCCAGATACTTTATACTCAACGGAACGAGAATGTTTTTTAAACTTAGGGTAGCCTTTCTTTCCTTTAACGCAGGACTTTATTCCAAACAAATTGGGTTGTCCGTATTGCCTCATTAATGGCTTCTATCTGATTAGGTTTTGGCTTAACTTTGTATTCTAGTACAAATATTTTGACGCTGCTTGACTGAGTATCAATATCTTAACACAAAATTCTTTAAGTTGACTATACATATTTAAGCGGAGGGCGGGGCTTGTACCCAAATTTTCGGTCAACTTTTAGGCATGAATTGTAATGTCCCCACGTATATCTGTTTTTCCTTCGAGGGATTTTGTGCGCGGGGGGGAAAAACCGACGAACATCGAGACGGTTGGGAAATTGCTTTTTTTGAAGGGTTAGGTTGTCGAACTTTTATTGATGTTAAACCCTCGATCGCTTCTCCGATTGCGGAATTAATTAAAAACTATCCCATCCATTCTACCAATGTTATCGCCCATATTCGCAAAGCTACCCAAGGAGAAATTAAACTAGAAAACTGTCATCCTTTTCGGCGGGAATTATGGGGAAAATATTGGGTTTTTGCCCATAATGGTCATTTAGAAAATTTCTCACCTGCTGCGGGAGATTTTTATCAACCGGTTGGGGAGACGGATTCGGAAAGAGCTTTTTGTTTAATTCTTAATCCCCTGCGAGAGAGTTTTTCCTGGGGCAAACCTTCCCTAGAACAACTCTATCAAGTCCTAAAAACTATCACAAACTCTATCGCTTGTCAAGGTATTTTTAATTATCTTTTATCCGATGGTGAACATTTTTTTGCCCATTGTTCGACAAAATTAAGCTATATAATCCGGCAGTATCCTTTTGCCGCCGCTCATTTAATCGATGAAGATGTTAGCGTTGATTTTCAAGCTTTAGCTCGTCCGAGCGATCAAGTAGCAATTATTGCCACTACACCCTTAACTGATAATGAAGTTTGGACAACGATTAATGCAGGAGAATTATTAGTTTTTCAGGAGGGTGCGGCAATTTTAAGTTAATCTTACCAGTGGTCACTTTGTCGAAATTTTTCTAAGTCAATTAACTGCGTTTTTAACCCTAACCAATCTAATTGATTGGCGAGGCAATCTGACCTGATTTTTCCCGCTTCTAGATAAATAACTCTCTCGGCAAATTCCTCTAAAAAATCCAGTTGATGATTGACCATAATTATCGTCATTGAACTTTGATTATTTAATACTTCTAATAACCTACTGGCCGTGCCTGTATCCAGAGCAGAGGTGGGTTCATCTAATAACAGTATGCTCGGTTCTAACAGCAAAGCTCTGGTAATTGCCACTAATTGTCTTTGTCCTAAAGATAATTCTAACTCCCCGCGTTCAAACCACTGTTCGGGAATTTTTAATAGAGATGTCCAATGGTCAATTCTCTGATTAATTTCCGCAGGGGTAAGTTTTTTAAATTGCAAAGGATAAGCGAGAGCATCTCGAACATTCATCCCTAATAACTTTGACTCTTGGAGCAATAAAACTATCTGTTGTCGCAGGGAAATAACTGGTATTTCCTTAATCGATTTACCTTGAAAATAAATATTTCCCGTGCTTGGTTCCTGCAAACGATTTAACAAGCGCAAAAGAGTCGTTTTTCCTGCCCCAGATGCTCCGACAATAGCTAAATTTTCTCCTTGCTTGACGCTAAAAGTAATATCTTCTAATAGATAAGCGCTGCCGCGTCGGATAGCTAAATTTACTTGCTGTAGTTCTAAAATCAAGATTGGTCTTTTCCTTACTTAGTTCAAATTTATTATATAATAAAAATAGCCCAATGAGTTCGGCAGGTATTCCCCATGGTTAGTCAAGTTAACAAAAACGAGATTATCTATCCTGAGAGCGACGGTAAACCGATGGCAGATAATACTAAACAATTTAACTGGATAGTGACGATTAAGCAGAATCTCGACTGGTTATATATCGATGATCCCCAGGTATTTGTAGCGGGGGATCTGTTATGGTATCCCGTGGAAGGCCAGCCGAAAATTGCCGCTGCTCCTGATACGATGGTAGTATTTGGCAGACCGAAAGGCGATCGAGGTTCCTACAAACAATGGCAAGAGGATAATCTTGCTCCTCAAGTCGTCTTTGAGATTCTTTCTCCCAGTAACACCTCCATCGAAATGGCCAAAAAATTGCTATTTTATGATCGCTATGGAGTCCAAGAATACTACGTCTATGATCCCGATGATAATAGTCTAGAAGCTTGGCAGCGAATTGGTGACAGTTTAGACAGTGTTAGTGAGGTTAATAATTGGGTGAGTCCCCGTTTAGGCATTCGTTTTGACTTAACCGACGAGTTAAAAATTTATCGTCCTGATGGTACTCAATTCTTGTCCTACAGCGAAATTAATCAACTACTGGAGCAGGAAAAGCAACGGGCTGAAAATGAACACCAACGGGCAGAACAGGCTAATCAGCAGTTAGTAGAAATGGAGGCAAAACTGCAAAAATATCGTCAACTTTTTGGAGAATTACCTAACTAAAATCTTCACTAGCGACGGGAGTATAACGAAAAAAGAGGACTGGTTAGTCCTCTTAACAAGATTAGTTTTCGCTAAATGTTAAATACAGAATGATTGTCAGGCCTAGTAGGCTAGACCCATGGTGCGGGTGGTTTCTGCTCCGAGATAAACCCGAATGCTTAAGAAATCCGTCGGACAAGCGGTTTCGCAACGCTTACAACCAATACAGTCTTCCGTGCGGGGGGAAGAGGCAATCTGGGCAGCTTTACAGCCATCCCAGGGGACCATTTCCAGCACGTCGAGGGGACAAGCCCGAACGCATTGGGTGCAACCGATACAGGTATCGTAAATTTTAACGCTATGAGACATTGAATTATGACTCCTTACCGAGTGTTCTCCATGTTAAATTTCGGGTTTATCGGTTAGTTTACCTTACAGCGATCTGTTCATCGCTCGATCGGTGACATAACTTTAAACTCTGTAACACTTGGGGCCAAATTGCGATCGCTAGTCGCATCTCGGCTAATCCTAAAATAGCCTTAAAGAATTGCTTGCCAAGGTTACGGGGGGAACCGAAAAAGGTAATCTGGATCGCAAGATAATTTATTTCGTTTGCCAGTATGACAGAAATAGCGATCGAATCGATCCTACAGGAAAATCGGCTGTTTCCTCCCAGTGCCGAATTTGCTCAGAATGCCACCATTAAAAGCCTTGAAGAATACCAGCAACTCTACGCCAAAGCCAAGGCTGATCCCCGGGCTTTTTGGGCCCAATTAGCCGAACAAGAACTACATTGGTTTGAAAAATGGTCAGAGGTTCTTGACTGGCAGCCCCCCTTTGCTAAATGGTTCGTCAAGGGCAAGATTAATATTTGTTACAACTGTATTGACAGACATCTCACCACTTGGAGACGCAATAAAGCCGCCATCATCTGGGAAGGAGAACCGGGGGACAGCCGCACCATTACCTACGAACAGCTACACCGAGAAGTCTGTCAATTTGCCAACGCTTTAAAGGAATTAGGCGTAAAAAAAGGCGATGTGGTCGGAATTTATCTGCCGATGATTCCCGAAGCGGCCATCGCTATGTTAGCCTGTGCCAGAATTGGTGCGCCCCACAGTGTCGTTTTTGGGGGATTTAGTGCCGATGCTTTGCGTGATCGTCTTAATGATGCGGCCGCTAAGGTGGTAATCACTGCCGATGGTGGTTTCCGCAAGGATAAAGTCGTTGCCCTCAAGGAACAGGTGGATCTGGCCCTGGCCGATAATAGCGCCCCCAGTGTGGAAAAAGTTCTCGTTGTCCAGCGCAGCAAGGAACCCATCAATATGGTTGCCGATCGCGATTACTGGTGGCATGATCTACAAAAACAGGTATCTGCTAACTGTCCGGCCGAACCGATGGATAGCGAAGATATGTTATTTATCCTCTATACCAGTGGTTCCACCGGCAAACCGAAAGGAGTCGTCCACACCACCGCCGGTTATAATCTCTACACCCATGTCACCAGCAAATGGATTTTTGACCTGAAAGACACCGATGTTTACTGGTGTACTGCCGATGTGGGTTGGATTACCGGCCATAGTTATATCGTTTACGGACCCCTTTCTAATGGTGCAACGACGGTAATGTATGAAGGGGTTCCCCGTCCCTCTAATTTAGGCTGTTTTTGGGATGTAATCGAGAAACATCGCGTTAATATTTTTTATACTGCCCCCACTGCTATCCGCGCTTTTATCAAAATGGGGGAAGACATCCCCAATAGCAGGGATTTATCCTCTTTGCGCTTACTGGGAACCGTGGGAGAACCGATTAACCCAGAAGCGTGGATGTGGTATCACCGGGTTATCGGTAAGGAAAAATGTCCGATTGTCGATACTTGGTGGCAAACGGAAACCGGGGGAATTATGATTACTCCCTTACCCGGAGCAATTGCCACCAAACCGGGGTCAGCAACCCTCCCTTTTCCCGGTATTATCGCCGCAGTGGTGGACATAGAGGGCAATCCCACCCACGCGAATGAGGGGGGTTATCTGGTGGTCAAACATCCTTGGCCCGGTATGATGCGAACAGTTTATAAAAATCCCGATCGCTTCCGTAATACCTACTGGGAACAGATCGCCCCCAAAGATGGCCAATATTTCTATTTTGCCGGGGATGGTAGTCGTCAGGACGAGGAAGGTTATTTCTGGGTAATGGGGCGCGTTGATGACGTAATTAGCGTTTCTGGCCACCGTTTAGGGACAATGGAGATCGAATCAGCTTTAGTATCTCATCCTGCGGTAGCAGAGGCGGCTGTAGTGGGACGACCAGATGAAATTAAGGGGGAAGAAGTTTATGCTTTTGTGACTCTGGAGGGACATTATGAAGCGAGTCAGGAGTTAGCGCAAGCATTAAAGGATCACGTTGTCAAGGAAATTGGCATTATTGCTCGACCGGGAGAAATCCGTTTTACCGATGTACTACCAAAAACGCGATCGGGTAAAATTATGCGTCGTCTCTTGCGAACTTTAGCATCAGGTCAAGAGATTTCTGGTGATACTTCTACTCTAGAAGATCGATCGGTTTTGGACAAATTGCGCCAAGGTGCCTAATTTAATTGCTGTTTTTTCCTAGTAGTTAGAGTGAGGAATGATAGCTAATCTTATCTCACTCTAACGGGAGTGATCCTCGGTGAACATATTTGCTCAAGCAGTAAATCTATAGCTAATAATAATCCTCTTTGAAAAGTATAGGAGAATGGGAAATGGGGAGTCGGTTATCAATACCAAATTAGGTTATAGGCTCTCTTAATTTTTTGTGTGATAAGTTTAGATTATCTAGAAGCGATCAATCTTTGTGTCCTTTGTGTCTTTGTGGTTCGTTCCAGTTGATAGCCAGCAGGAATGTATTCTATAATATATTTTACCCACCGAACCCAAGAGAGCCGATCATACTTCATGTTTATAAGAAAGGCTATAATAATAAAAATAAGAGCAAATTGAAATTATAGGAGTTTAATCAATGACCACCACCACTGCTACGGATAATGATTTAAAAAGACTAGAAGATTTAATCCTCAATGGACAGAAGATAATCGAACATCGATTCAACGAGATCGACAATCGACTGACTACCATGGACAATCGACTGACTACCATGGACAATCGACTGACTACTATGGAAACTCGACTCATTGAGATGGACAATCGACTGACTACCGTGGAAACTCGACTGACTACCATGGACAATCGATTGAAGGTGATTGAGAATGGACAAGCGGAAATGAAAGCTGATGTCAAAAATCTTCAAAAAGATACTACCGATTTAAAGATTGAACTCACGGAAGTTAAAGGTGATATTAAAACTCTTGATAGTAAATTTGATGACATGAATAAACGCTTAGAGAAAGTCGAAGGAACCCAAAAGAATCAAATTTGGACATTGATAACTGTCTTAAGTGGTTCCTTACTAGCTGTGGGATTTAGAAGTTTTTTTATCAACAATAATCCCTAATCTCAGCAAGAGAATTGCTATAATTTGCTCACTAAAACAATGAAAAGTGATCGCCTAATTCTCCGTCCTTGGCAACTGCCCACAGACAAAGAGTCTTTTTTTCAGATCTATCAAAATTCCGAGGTCACTTATTTTTTACCGAGAATTCGTCAGTTAGCCACGGATATCGAGAGTTTAAATGCCCATTTTTCCGAAAGATTACCAACTATTCGTAATCAAGGTAATGGCAGCGATTGGTGGGCAATGATCGATCAAAAAAATAATCAGATTATTGGTTCGATAATTTTACAAAATTTACCCGATAACTACGGTTATCCAACCCCAGATAGCGAAATTGGTTGGCATTTACGACGGGATTATTGGGGACAAGGACACATAACCGAAGCGGCTAAAGTTATTCTAGAATACGGCTTAATCATCTTACAATTGCCGATTATCTACGCAGTGGTTAATCCCGATAATTATCGCTCAATTCGTGTCACCGAAAGATTAGGAATGCAATCAATGGGATCAACGAATAAATACTACGACACTGAAGCACTTTTATTCTCGATCAAAGCCTAAAGTTCATTAATAATTATTGATTGTTTCTTATTTTATAACCATTGTGGTGGTCATGCTAAACCCATTCTTGCTCAAAAAGCAAAAAGGGAAATATATTCCCTTTTTCTAGCTTTTATAGACCCAGATCCTAAACCGTTTCGGGTTTAACACCTCTTTGGTCGAGAACTTTCTGTAATTCAGCCTCGTCGGTTTTGGTCAAAGAAGTGCGTAACACTTTACCTCCGTAGGGGGCCACTTCATCGAGAACCTTATCGGGGGTAACTTTTTGGACGAGAACAAAGAGAGCAGAGGTACTGGGCTGCAGGGTTTCTCCCAATTCGCGCATAAAATTGTCATCCACACCGATATCACTTAAAGCACCTCCCAAAGCGCCACCAGCAGCACCGAGGACAGCCCCTAATAAAGGGGATAAAAAGAGCATTCCGATTAATAATCCCCAGAAACTGCCACTAGCGGCTCCTGCTGCCGTTAAATTGACTGCTTGCTTGAGTTTAATCTGGCCATCTTTGTTTTTAACCACTACGGCAGCATCTTCTAACTCGATGAGATGTTCCTGTTGCAGTTTAGCCAAAGTTAAACGAACTTCTTCCGCTTTAAATTCGTCCTCATAAGCGATGACAAATAGATCAGCCATGGTTTTTCCTCGATTATTAGCAAATAAAACCTTTATACACTACTTTTGCCGGATTAAAAAGTTTGAGGTATCGGAGAATACCGAAAACCCATGGCGATTAGGTGTCATAGATACGCGCTTCAAAAGCATCGGGATTTTCTTGACAGTATTCCTCAAAATAGGTTTTTTCTGGTTTTTTAGCGCGTTGGTGTGCCAATTCTGCCTGTAATTCCTCAACAATATCCCAAGCTGCGGCACAATCGGGAGAATTTCCGCCTTTTTCAGCACAGACTGCCCGGGCAATATCTCTAGCTTTGATAATCTCCGCTTCTAAATCAAAACTGCGGGGTTTTTCGACAGCGCTACCTTTATGGAGGATGTCACTAACAGAGATAACACCGAGCAAATCGCCTTTAATTACCGGTGCGAAACGAATACCAGTATTAGCAAATAAGCGGGCCACATATTCAACCCCGAGGTCGGGATTAATCACGATGCAGGGTTTGCTCATCACTTCATAGACGCGCACTTTTTGCGGATCTTGACCGAAAGCGACGACTTTATAGACAATATCGGTTTCGGTGATAATTCCGTAAGCATCTTCATCGTGACGGCGATCAACAATGAGAGTTCTAATGTTCTTTTGTCTCATCAACTGCACCGCTTTGGCAACGGTTTCAGAACCTTTAATCTTGGCCACCTCCGTGGTCATAATTTCAGCTGCTTTCATGGTCATATTTGGAGAGGTTAAGTTGTGCCTTTGTTATTTTAGGGTATAAACTGACCCCTAATACTGACGGCTGACGGCTAAAAAACTACTCCCTGATTAACGCCATTCTACCAGTTGTCGTTCTTGGACAACCAAACCATATACCGTCTCGGTTTGACGGGCTAAATTCGCCCAATGAAAGCGTTTTTCTAGGTCTTCGTAGGCGTTATTAGCTAATTCGTGGGCGTATTCGGGATGATTTAAAACCTCCAAAATGCCCCAAGCGAGGGAATCGGGATTATTGACTCGGGTGACAATTCCCGTTTGACCATGACGGACAACTTCGGGAAAACCGCAGGTATCGGAAACCACCACGGGAACCCTAGCGGCGAAACTTTCCAGGGCGACAATGCCAAAAGGTTCATAAAGACTGGGAAAAACGGCACAATCGGCCACGGTTTGGAAGCGATCGAGGTTTTCATCGGACATAAAGCCCGTAAAATAACAATGATGCCAGATACCGAGATGCCAGGCCTGTTGTTTGAGTTTATCGGTATTGCCGCCACCGATAATGACAAATTTAGTTTTAGCCTCGGTGTGAGCGAGGACTTTTGGGGCAGCGTTGAGTAACACCGAAACCCCCTTTTCAAAGGTCATGCGCCCGACGTAATAGACGATTTTTTGGTAATCTTCGGCATATTGACGACGAAAAGCTCGGTAATCAAAGTTAGGGTCTCTTTGCTTTTTCTCAGCCCGAATACCGTTATAAACCACATCGATTTTATCCCAGGGTGCGCCCAAAGCTCGATGGACTTCATGACGCATATAGCCGGTACAGACGATGACGCGCCAAGCATTATAGACGAGGGTTCCCTCTTTACCGGCGATATAGCGTTGGGTGTCGGTGTGCAGTCCGTTGTAACGTCCGTATTCCGTGGCGTGAATCGTGGCAATCAGGGGTATTTTAAAGAGATGTTTCAAGGCGATGGCTGCATCTCCTACTAACCAATCGTGGGCATGAACAAGGTCAAATTTTCCGTATTCGGCGATTAGTTTGCCGCCCTGTTGCCCCATGCTGTTATTCATGTTGACCACCCAATGGAAAAAGTCATTGCCGGGGGGTACGGGGACGCGGTGGATGTGAATACCTTCCACCAGTTCGTAACTGGGGGCCTGACCGAATTCGATCGTGATTAAATGGACTTCATGACCGAGTTTGACGATTTCGGGATAGAGTTCGGCAACATGACGGGCGATACCGCCCACTAATCGCGGTGGAAATTCCCACGCCAAGACTAAAATCCTCATTTTTCCCTAACCTCGACCTGATTTAAGCTTGTAGGTAATCATTGCATCCCCATGGTATCTATTTTGGCTCTGGTTTCTTCCTCTAATTGCCACTCTCCCTGCCCCAGTCTGGAGAGTATCTCTTGTCGCCACTTGCTTAATTGTTCCCGAAAAGCGGCCGTTTGTAGATCGTTGCGCCAGAAAATTAGGGCTGATTCGCCAGTTTGCGAATAATAATTTTTCCGCTCTCCAGCGATGCGGAAGCCAAAATACTCGTAGAGTGCGATCGCTGACTGGTTCGATACCCTCACCTCTAGGGTAGCCCTTTCCAGTTGTCTTTGTACAGCCTTCTCAAGCAGTTTGTAGAGAAGTAGTTTTCCTAATCCTTGTCTTTGATAGTCGGGATAAATTGCCAGAAGGGTAATATGCGCTTCTTCGAGAATTGCCCAAGAACAAGCTAATCCGATTAGGGTTTCCTCCTCCCCGTCCAGGGTAAGAATTAATAATTCACTGTTGGGGTTGTTTAATTCCCGTTCATAACCAGATAGGGTCCAAATACCGCCGAGACTGCGGCGATCGAGTGCTACCATGGCGGCAAGATGTGGGGATTTTGGAGTTTTAATCTGGATTTTTGGCATTTATCGGGGAACGGGAGAGGGGTGTGGGGTGTGGGGTGTGGGGAAGTGGGAAGAATAGATAAAATAATCTCCTATCTCCTGACTTGAAAGAGGGTGTGGGGTGTAGGGTGTAGGGAAGGAAACCTCTTTCATCTGTGGTAGTGAAAATTTTTTCATCGGGACTGACTCCTGAATACTGACTCCTGACTTTAACCCAATGGTAGATGTTGAATTTTTGCAGGAGTTCTATTTTCCGACAAAGATAAGTAAAACTTATTTATTGACTGCAATAACTTGAGAATATTTAAATTAACATTCCGCAATATTTATAAATTCTTAAAAATTAATTGAGAAAGATTTTTATTTAACAACGGATCCTAATTAAGACGGGTAAATCAGTCAATTTCACCCACAACGATGATCTTTTTTTTGTGTAGTTTTATTGCAAAAAAAAAGTTTTTTTGACAAAAAGCACAAAGTATGATAGAGACTAAAGTATTTCTGGCTGCGAGTAATTATCATTTTCCCGGTATTCTCAAAATCGAATAGTATAGATTGAAATAACTCAATGTACGCAAACCTATGGATGGCAGCTTAATCCTGTTCAATATTCTCAATCCGCCGGTTTTGTTCTTTTTCTTAGGAATGCTGGCAGTATTTTTTAAATCCGACCTAGAGATTCCCCAACCACTGCCTAAACTCTTTTCTCTCTATCTGTTGATGGCGATTGGGTTCAAGGGAGGTTATGAACTAGCGGAAAGTGGCATCAATAACCAAATCGCTTTAACTTTGATTGCCTCTGTGGTTATGGCTTGCATCGTTCCCATTTACACTTTCTTTATCCTGAAAATTAAACTCGATAGTGCCAATGCTGCAGCGATCGCCGCAGCCTATGGTTCCATTAGTGCCGTTACTTTCATCACCGCCAGTTCTTTTTTAGAAAAACTTCATATTTCCTATGGCGGTCACATGGTGGCGGCCTTAGCTTTAATGGAATCGCCGGCGATTGTAGTGGGTTTAATCTTGGTGCGAGTCTTTAAAGAGAAAAATGAACAAGAAGAAGCGTTTTCTTGGTCAAAGGTTCTACATGAAGCCTTTTTAAATGGTTCGGTATTTCTTTTAGTCGGTAGTGTTGTTGTTGGTATGCTCACGGGGGAAAGAGGCTGGGAAAAATTACAACCTTTCACTCAAGGGATTTTTTATGGTGCGTTAACTTTCTTTCTCCTGGATATGGGATTAGTGGCGGCGAAAAGAATCCGAGAATTAGGTAAAACTGGTTCTTTTCTTATCGGTTTCTCGGTGTTCATTCCCGTTATCAATGCTATGGTTGGCATTCTCATCGCTAAGGTTCTCGGATTTGAAGAGGGCAATGCTTTATTATTCGCTGTTTTGTGTGCCAGTGCCTCTTATATTGCTGTTCCTGCGGCCATGAGAATGACTGTTCCTGAAGCGAATCCTAGTTTATACGTTTCTATGGCCTTAGCTTTAACTTTTCCCTTCAATATCATCATCGGTATTCCTCTGTACCTAGAGATGATTAAAATTATTGGGTGTGGAGTCTAAAAAGCTAGGTCAGTTTTAAATAATTCCTGTCAAAAGTTTTCTCTTTCACTTGTCCTTTTTGTACTTAACTACCATGCTTGAATCCTCTCATCCTTCTCTACAAACTGTCAAAAAAGTAGATATAATTGTTAGTCATGCTTTTCTGGAAGAAACCTTAAGCGTTCTTGATGTTGTCGGAGTTTCCGGTTATACCGTCTTTGGCAATACTTCAGGAAAAGGCGATCGAGGTTTATCCTGTGATGACTTGGATTGTGATTACAGTGGTAACTACATTATGACGGTTTGTAATAGTGACGAACAACTTGAGCGTCTGATCGATAAAATTCAGCCTTTTTTAAAAAAAGCTGGCGGAATTTTTGTAGTGACTACGGCCCAATGGCTAACTCATTAGACCTCTTGTAAACATCAAAATTGTCGCAGTTAATTAAGGTTGGCTGAATAAATCTAAAAACCTTTTTGGATAATATCTTTAGGCTTTTTTGAAATCAAAAAGTGCCAGCCCTTGCAGTAATCGGGGTAGAAAAATTCAGGGACTTTTTCCCTGAAAATGGGTAAAACCCTACACCCCACCCCATCTTTCAAGTCAGAAGTCAGGAGAAAGATCTTTTCTATTTTAGAATTTATCTGTATCTGGTCTGGGGCCAACAGCACCGGCGGGATTAACGAAAAGATTACCCCCGGCTTCATTTTGGAAGATACAATCGATTTTCGGTTTGCCTTCCAAGGGGCCGGTATAACCAAAGGTATTCATCCGGTTTTTACAGCTTTGTACCTGCTGTCCATCGACTAATTTTTGTTGTTCTAAAATTGACCAGTTATTGCGTCGCAAAACGCAACCGGGTTGCATGACTGGTTGTGTAACAAAAACATTAAAGGGGTTAAGGGTGACATAAACCCGCAAATCGGTGACAATGGCACTAGCCCCAAATTGCACGCATAATTCCGGATTGGGGGCGCTGCGATCGATTACTTCTCGGGAAGCGACGTTTTCGGGGCTAAAATTAGCAGTAGAACTGAATACCAGACCAAGACCCACTCCTAGTACAAAAATACCACCAATCAGGGCGATCATGGCATAATTTAATTTTGCCAATAGGCCTCCGGGGGACGAAGCGCGGGAGTCATCGCCAGAGGAGCGGTCATAATCACGATCACGCGATCGAGGGGGAGTATAACGAGGTCTTCTATTCATAGAAATTGCTGATGTGGCTGCTATGGCGGTCAGTCGTTAGCTATTAGCTAATCATTGTTCTATCCTAGCAACCCGGGGGATAACCGACAGGATAGGTCTGGTATAGGACTATATAGTTTTTTTTGGGTTAGTATGCTATGGTGGATCACTAAACAGAGTAAGTCAGCCTAATCCGAGTTTCTATGCTAGATATTAGCTAGACAAATTCGGAGCGGAGGAACCACATTTGGGGGCGTATTTCTAGATTTTTTGGACTAGAAAAGGATATCTCTCTATCCTAGCCCGTCAGCTAACTTCGTAGGCGTGGGGGGGAAGACTGAAACATCACTACATTCTTAGTAATGTCTTGATCGGTTCAGTTATGTCGCTGGTACTACTTGATAGTCATAACTCAAAGGAGACATTATTTATGGAGATTCTCATGTCAGCTTACCGATCAGAACAATTTTAAGATTTTCCGTAGATAACCATATTTTCTATGAGTTTGCTGTACATTCTTCGGGCAAACTTTTAGTCGTATCGAGAAACCGAGAGTAAAAATAGGATCAAAAATGCTGGAATCTTTACCAATGTGGATTGCTGCGATGACTTTTATTGCAGTCATTGTGGTTATTATGTTCGAGTGGCTTCATATTACTGTAGCGGCTTTACTAGGAGCTTTAATTTTAGTTTTTACCCATATCATGACTCTCCAGGAAGCGGTGGGTTATATCAGTCGTAGTTATGCCACTCTTGCCCTATTTTTTGGGGTGATGGTGTTAGTAAGAGCCTTTGAACCAACGAAGATTTTTGATTATTTAGCAGCACAAATGGTGCTTTTAGCCAAGGGACAGGGCAAATTATTATTAATAGGAATTGTTGCCATTACTACCCCGATCTGTGCGGTATTACCCAACGCCACCACGGTGATGTTATTAGCACCTTTAATTCCGCCCTTAGCACAGGATATAGGGGTGGATTTTGTGCCGCTCTTAATCCTGATGGTTTTCGTGGCCAACAGTTCCGGGTTATTAACTATTGTTGGTGATCCTGCTACTTATATCGTCGGTGATTCTATTAATATCACCTTCATGGAATACCTACAGCGTTTAAGTTTAGGTGGTATCTTGGCAGTAATTACCATTCTGGTTATGTTACCTTGGTTATTCCCCAAAATCTGGCGGACAAAATTCGAGCATTTAGAAGACTTACCCCATCCGAAAATTAATCATCCTCGCGTCTTAGCTCTGGGGGGAATTATCGTCTTTTTAGTCTTATTTTTATTCGTCGTCGGCGAATCTTTTCACGTACCCCTTGCTCCTGCTGCCGTTGCTTTGATGGGAGCAGCTTTAGCCCTACTTTTAGCCCAGCAATCGAAAATCGATACGGTTCATAATATTCTCCGGGATGTGGACTGGAGTACCCTATTATTTTTCATGTCGATTTTTGTGCTCATTGGCGGGTTAGAAAAAACTGGCGTAGTTAATAGTGTATCGGGACTTCTGGCGATAATTTTAGGCAAAAATATCTTTTTAGGTTCTCTAGTCTTGCTGTTTTTTGTCGGACTTGTTTCCAGTGTCGTTCCCAATATTCCCCTAGTGGTGGCCATGGTTCCACTACTGAAACAGTACCTTGTTAATGTTAATTTAGTCGGGACGGAGGTTCTTTCCCCCGATTATGCCGGTTCTTTTCCCCCAGAAGTTTTACCGCTTTTCTATGCGATGATGTATGGAGCCACCCTAGGGGGTAATGGTACTTTAGTGGGAGCTTCTTCTAATATTGTCGCCGCCGGCATCGCCGAACAACACGGGGGCAAAATTACTTTTCACACCTTCCTGCGCTACGGTTTACCGGTGATGTTTACTCAGTTAGTCGTCTCGGCTATGTATATGTTAGTTTTCTTTGTCTAGTCTATCTCTGGGGATATTAATGTTAAGTCCGTTTAAGATTGACAAAATCGTTAACATTGATTAACATTCTTCTATCGTGCTAGATAATCTGGATTGAGCGGCGATCATGAACAAAAAAATCTCTGTTTTAGCACCAGATTTATCCGGTGGTGGTGGCACAAGAGTCTATTTGATTGCTCAAGTCTTGCAACAGCTAAACTGTCAGGTGACGGTTTATGGTCCGATTTTTGGCTGGGAAATCTATCCAACCCCACCGGGGAATATAGCGGTGGTATCGGTCAAAGGCAATAATTATCCCCAGTTTTTTGGCCAGATCAAAACTTTACTTGATCGCCTCTCCGGAGAGATTATCTACGCGGTTAAACCCCGTCCCACCAGTTTCGGCATCGGCCTACTGAAACGTTTTTTTTCCCCACGTCCCCTAATTCTCGATATTGACGATTGGGAAATGAGTTGGTTTGATGGCGATCGATGGTCCTATCGTCCTTATCCCCGACAATTAGCTAGGGATATCCTCAAAAAAAATGGTGCGCTTAGGGATCCGAATCACCCTCTTTATCTGTGCTGGCTGGAAAATTTAATTAACCGTGCCGATGCGGTGACGGTTAATAATCAATTTTTGCAAAAACGTTATGGGGGGATTTATTTACCGAATGGCAAGGATACCTAACTTTTCGATCCCAATCTCTACGATCCTGTCGCTTGTCGTCAAAAATACGGTTTATCTGCCTATAAAGTCTTAATGTTCCAGGGTACAGCTAGACCCCACAAAGGTTTAGAAGATGTCTTAATCGCTTTAGATCAAATTGGTGATCCTGATTTTAAATTGGTGGTGGTGGGAGGTCGCCAAATCGGGGATGGTTATCTGGATAGTTTGCTAGAAAAAGGTCAACCTTGGTTAATTCATTTACCTGCTCAACCGATCGATCAAATGCCGGAAGTTATTGCCGCTGCCCATGCTATTATCGTTCCCCAGAGGGATGAAGCTACGGCTAACGCCCAATTTCCGATTAAACTTACCGATGGTATGGCGATGGCTAAACAGATTATTTCCACTAAAGTGGCAGATATTCCCGAAATTTTAGCTGATATTGGCTATTTAGTCGAACCTCGATCGCCAGAACAACTAGCTGCTATGATTAGCGAAGTTTTTAATCATCTCGACTCGGCTAATGCACGAGGAATAAAAGCGAGAGAGCGCTGTATCGCCTCCTATAGTACCACCGCCATGGCGACAACTCTCTCTCGCCTAATTACTTCTCTGGAAGCAAAATATTAGAGTCTAGCGAGTAGGATAATTGACCGTTCACTGTTTACTTTATTACTTGCGATGAATCCTAATCAAATTCTGCTTAAATATACGCTGAAACACTGGATATTAGTGGTTTCCAGCATTATTATCGGGTTTGTCAGTACCATATTTAATGGGGTAGGAGCTATTTTAGTTATCCCCTTACTAATTTATTTTATTAATCCCGAAAATGATATCTTAAAAAATGCCCCCCACATTATCAAAAAGCTGCTCTCCGTTTTCGAGGTTTTCTCGGTCGATACTCGTTTTTTCTGGATGTTTGCGTCGATATTATTGATTTTAATTCTCAAGCACATTACCAATTTTGTCAGTAATTTGCTAGGTACTTACTTGTCTTTGATTATGGCAAGAGATATGCGAATTGATTCAGTTATTCTGCTGCTAGAAGTGGATATAGATTATTATGTAAAAAGTAAAATAGGAGATATTTTTAATCGTTTCATGTCGGAGATTAATCGAGCCGTGGGATCAATTAGAAATTACATTGGCTTGGTTAAGATTGTCGCCACAGCTTTCATGTACTTGGCTATTTTATTATCAATTTCTTGGCAATTAACTATTATTTCTAGTGTTTTGGGTGGCTTTTTAGCTCTGCTTAATCAATACTTTGTCAAGAGATCAAAAAAGTTTGGAGAGATTATCACCGTAACGGCTAAACAGCAAAGTAATAAACTGTTGGAACTGTTAACGGGAATTCGCCTAATTAAAGCAGTAGGAAATGAAAGATACGAATTAAAATCTATTGTGGAAGATATCGAAGCTAGGGAGAAAGCGGGTTTAGATGCCCAGACTAATAATGCTGTAATCGGACCGCTCAATGAGATCGGTGGGGTAATTATTATTGCTTTAATTATCATTGCTGGTCGTTATCTTTTTAATGAACAACTGCAAGCTTTAGCGACAATTTTATTGACCTATCTCTATGTGCTTTTCCGGGCCTTGCCGATGGTTAGTCAAATTAACGGTGTTAGGAGTAGTCTATTGGGTGATGTTTCCGCAGTGGAGGTGGTAGCGGATTTTCTCATTCGAGAGAATAAACCATTTATGACTAATGGCTCTATTCCCTATCAAAGATTAGAGACAGGTATTCATTTTGATAACGTCCAATTTTCCTATCCCAGTCATCAAGAATTAGTTCTCAAGGGCATCGATCTGTGGATTCCAAAAGGAAAAATGATCGCTCTTGTTGGTGCTTCGGGGGCGGGAAAATCGACAATTGCTGATTTATTACCACGCTTTTATGATCCTACAGCCGGGAGAATTCTTTTTGACGGTCACGATTTACGCCATTATGATCTCAAATCCTTGAGAAAAGCGATGGGAATAGTCAGTCAAGACACTTTTCTCTTTAATAATTCTCTCCGTTTTAATATTGCCTACGGATTAAGCGATGTTAGTGATACAGAAATTTTAGAAGTGGCAAAAAGGGCGAATGCCTACGAGTTTATCTCCAAACTGCCGGAAGGACTGGATACGGAAATTGGCGATCGGGGAGTGAGACTTTCGGGAGGACAAAAACAAAGATTAGCGATCGCTCGTGCCTTACTGCGAGAGCCAGATATTCTCATTCTCGATGAAGCCACCAGTGCTTTGGATACAATTTCTGAGCGTTTAGTACAGGAAGCGATCGATGAACTCTGTCGCGAGCGGACTACTCTTGTGATCGCTCACCGTCTTTCCACTGTTCAAAAAGCCTATCAAATTGTGGTGCTGGACAAGGGAAAAGTGGCAGAAATCGGCAATCATGAGGAATTATTAGCTCAAGGTGGTCATTATGCCCGTTTACACGCTCTGCAATTTAGTGATAGCAAAGAGGCTGACTCTAAGAATAGGGAAGATGAGCAAAAAAGAAAAGCTTATTTATCCTACGAAGCGAGAAGCAGTCTTAATAGTCTTTTAGGTTCTTTGCGTCTGGTATCTGAAGATTTAATCGATGATTCTCAGGAGAAACAGGAAATTTTAGAAGAATCCTGTAGTTCAGCTATGCGACTTCTCCGCATTATCGAAGACTACGAGTATTCCTCGACTCGATAGATCTCCTGCAAAAATCAAAAATTGTCGTAGTTAGTGAGGAGTCAGTCTCGATGAAAAAATTTTCACCACCAGAGATGAAAGAGGTGTCCTTCCCTACACCCTACACCCCACACCCTACACCCTCTTTCAAGTCAGGAGACAGGAAATTTGCAGGAGGTCTCTAGAAAAAAAACTTAAGTTATACTAAAATAATTAGTACAGATAGGCATCTTCCCAGACGGTGAAAAGGAATTATTGACCCTTGAAAACTACAGTTAAAGTCAGCAGACAAACCCAATTACCCCTACATCTAGTTATTACCCATCCCCAGTATCGTTTTGTCGATTTATTCGCGGGAATCGGTGGTTTTAGAATCGCTTTGGAGAAATTGGGAGGACGTTGTTTAGGCTATTCAGAAATCGATAAACAGGCTATTCAAGTTTATCAACAAAATTTTATTAGCTATCTCAACAGGGATGAAATTGCTTTCGGAGATGTGAGTAAAATTAGCAATTTACCCGATAATCTTGATCTTATTGTCGGCGGCGTTCCCTGTCAACCTTGGTCGGTGGCGGGATGTTTACGAGGATTTGATGACCCCCGGGGAAAACTCTGGTTTGATGTGATTAAATTAGTCCAGAAAAGTCAACCGAAAAGCTTTATTTTCGAGAATGTCAGTGGTTTAGCTAGTCCTCGCAATCGGGAGAATTTAGAGTTAATTATCGATGAATTAACTAGCTGTAGTTATCAAGTTTACTGGCAGTTATTAAATGCCTACGATTTTGGTTTACCCCAGAATCGCGAGAGAGTTTTTATCGTAGGAATTAGAAAAAATATAGATAACTATGAGCGGTTTAAATTTCCTTTACCTTTGGGTATCCATCCGAAGGTTTTGGATATTTTAGAAGACATTAAAAATATTCAACCAGTTAAGAAAGTCAAGTTATCCGCGGATACTTTATTTAATGGTTTTGTTCCCCCATCGAGAACTCGTTTTCAAAAAGAAGACGAATTAAATGACTTTTTTATTTTTTCTGATTTAAGAAATGGTCACACAACTATTCATTCTTGGGATATTATCAAAACTACGGAACGACAAAAAAGTATCTGTTTAGCTTTGCTGAAATTAAGACGCAGTAAAAAGTATGGCGAAAAGGATGGTCATCCCGTGGCTTTTTCTACTTTTTTGGAAATTATACCCGACCTAAAAATCGAGGAACTAAATCAGTTAGTTTCTCTGGGGATTTGTTGGCAAACGCAGGAGAGGAAGTATGAATTTATTAACTCGAAAAATATGACGGGAATTAACGGCATTTATCGGATTATTTTACCGACGGCTGATATTATTCCTACCCTAACCGCTACGGGTGCTAAAGATTATATTGCTACTATTTCAATTAGCGCTACTCATCCCCAAGAATACAAACAATTGTTTTTAAAGAAAATCTATAAACCCAAAAAGTTTCGAGAAATTACTCCCCAAGATGCGCGTAAATTACAAGGATTCCCCGATAATTTTATCTATCATCCACAGGATGCAATTGCTAAAAAACAATTCGGAAATGCTGTTCCTGTACCAGTAGTGGAGGCAGTAGCAAGAAATTTACTGGAAATGATTCGTCCCGATTATTAGACCGCGGGATACTGACTCATATTAAAATATTTAAAGGCTTAAAAATCCAAGTTTTCGTTGTGGGGAGTCCGTCGTCAGAAGTCGGTCATCAATACCAAATTAGTTTATACTTCATCTTTATGAGAAAGTCTTTAAATTATCCTAATTGCTAAGGAGGTTAAAAATTGAGACATTTCCTAGTAAAAATCTAACTACTTTAAATTGAAAAAATGATCATGTTTAAACGATACGAAGCTGATGAGCAAGTTATATTTCATGGTGATTCTTTGCCGATTTTATCCAGTGAGATTGCCTCTAATTCTGTAGATCTGATTTTTCTCGATCCTCCCTATAATATAGGTAAGCATTTTGCCGATTTTTACGACAAATGGGAATCGGAAAATGATTATATAAATTGGGGAAATCAAATTCTTGATCACTGTCTTCGTATCTTGAAACCCCAAGGAACATTATATGTTATGGCCAGCACTCAAGCAATGCCTTACTTTGATCTTTACTTAAGACAAAAAATGACGATTCTTAGTCGCATTATCTGGCATTATGATAGTTCAGGAGTACAAGCAACAAAATACTTTGGTTCTATGTATGAACCAATACTGCATTGTGTCAAAGATAAAAATAATTACACTTTTAATTCAAAGGATATTAAGATAGAAGCAAAAACTGGAGCAAAACGAAAACTAATTGATTATAGAAAAGCGATTCCCAGTCAATACAATACAGAGAAAGTACCGGGCAATGTCTGGTATTTCCCTAGGGTAAGATATCGCATGGATGAATACGAAAATCATCCCTCACAAAAACCTGAATCATTGCTAGAAAGAATTATTCTGGCCAGCACTGACAAGAGTGGAATTGTGCTTGATCCATTTGCAGGAACTTTTACAGCTGCAGCTGTAGCTAAACGCTTGGGAAGAATTTCTATTAGTATAGAATTACAAGAGGAGTATTTAAAAATTGGTCTTCGACGGGTTCTCGGATGGCAAGAATACAAGGAAGAAAAGTTACTACCTTCTCAAAAAAGCTACAGTAGAAAAAGCGAAAATAAACAAGAATCTAACTTTGTACAGGAGAGTCTTTTCGATGTTGATAGTAAAGCATGAATTCACCAAGATAATTATTAAAATTATCGATAATTACTTTCCCAATCAGGGAAATAGCATTTTAAACTCTAGTGAATTATTGCAATATTTGAACATTAAAACTAGAGCCGCTAATCGAGGTTCTAAATCCCGAGCAGGATTGGCTAATCATTATGCTATTTATGTTTTAGTGGAAGACTATATTAATAATGAGTTTCATCTTAAGGATGGATACGACGAGTATCAAGGCGCTCAGTATATGACACTTTTTCGGAGACAAAGGCAGCTTCCTTTTGGCAATAAATTACAAAATCATGCTCTCAATCATCGATTAAATGAGGAATTTAAAAAATATTTTCCTACTTTATCTTATTTGCCTATAATTAGAGATATTAAAACTAATAGATACTGGATTAATGAGAATTTAATTAAGTTTTATCTAGAGGGTAATCAAGTTAATATCGCCCCGGTCATTATAGATATAATTGATGCCTATGTGCAAACAAGACAAAAAGCATTTAATCAATTTATCAGCTATTGTCAACAGATGATTGATATTCAACAGCAAGACCCCCAGAGAGCCACTGAATTTATTCGGAGTTTACTCAGACCAAACATTGATGCTAGAGTTTTTGAGATTGTCAGTTATGCAATTCTTAAAGAGTATTATGGGGAACAGAAAATATATTGGGGATGGTCGCCTGATCGCTTAAACTCTGAATGCTTACTTTTATATAAAACTGGTCGAACAAATGCCAATGACGGGGGGATAGATTTTGTTATGAAACCCCTAGGTCGATTTTTTCAAGTTACGGAAACGATAGCTGCTGATAAATATTTTTTAGATATTGATAAAGTGCAAAAATATCCCATTACTTTTGTGGTTAAAACCGAGCAGACTTGTGAGGAAATTTTAGAAAAAGTTGCGGAGCGAGCTAAGATAAGATACAAGATCAGGGCAATTGTCGAAAGATATCTAGAATCGGTAGAGGAAGTGATCAATATTCCAGAACTAATCAACCGTTTTGATCGGGTTTTAGCCCAAGGTAAAGGAGGAGCGGTAATTACAGAAATGGTTTTACAGAGCCAGATTGAGTTTAACCTAGAATCAGAGCCATAAAGATATCTAACTCCCCAGCTAAACTAGAATAGAAAGATAGGAAAGCGATCGAAATTAGAATGACGACCGAAATTGAAAAAGAACTAGAAACCAGCGAAGCTGTCTTGGAAAAACGGCGGAATTTTGCCATTATCTCCCATCCTGACGCGGGAAAGACCACCCTGACCGAAAAACTGTTACTATACGGGGGTGCAATCCATCAAGCGGGTGCTGTCAAGGCCAGACGCGACCAACGCAAAGCCACCTCCGACTGGATGGAAATGGAAAAACAACGGGGAATTTCGATTACTTCCACGGTTTTACAGTTCGATTATCGTGATTTTCAGATTAATCTCCTCGATACTCCCGGCCACCAAGATTTTAGCGAAGATACCTATCGTACCCTAGCCGCTGCCGATAATGCGGTGATGTTAATCGACGCAGCCAAAGGTTTGGAACCGCAAACGAGAAAACTCTTTGAAGTGTGCAAACTGCGGCAGTTACCCATCTTTACCTTTGTTAACAAAATGGATCGTCCCGGCCGCGAACCTCTAGATTTATTGGACGAAATCGAGCGAGAATTAGGATTACAAACCTATCCCGTCAATTGGCCGATCGGAATTGGCGATCGCTTTCAGGGAGTTTTCGATCGAGCAACCCAGACCATACACCTGTTTGAACGTCGCTCCCACGGCTCTCAGGAGGCGCAGGAAACCGTGATCGAGCTTGGCGACCCCAAAATTGAGGATTATCTCGAAAAAGACCTGTATTACCAGTTAAAAGAGGATATAGAACTACTCTCGGAATTGGGAGCCCAATTGGATTTGCCAGCAGTCCACGCAGGAGAAATGACCCCGATCTTTTTTGGTAGCGCCATGACCAATTTTGGGGTGAAATTATTCCTAGAATCCTTCCTAGACTATGGATTACTCCCCAGAGGACGCAATTCCTCCCTCGGTGTCCTCGATCCCACCTATCCCGATTTCACCGGTTTTGTCTTCAAACTGCAAGCAAACATGGATCCCAAACATCGGGATAGGGTGGCCTTTGTGCGGGTATGTACGGGGAAATTCGAGAAGGATATGGTAGTAAATCACGCTAGAACTGGTAAAACTATCCGTTTATCCCGTCCTCAGAAACTTTTTGCCCAAGATCGCGCAGTTATAGAAGAAGCTTATCCCGGAGATGTGATCGGATTGAATAACCCCGGGGTCTTTGCGATCGGTGATACGATTTATACGGGTAAAAAGCTCGAATACGAAGGTATTCCCTGTTTTTCTCCGGAATTATTCGCCTATCTCAGAAATCCTAACCCTTCCAAATTCAAACAGTTTCAAAAAGGAGTCTCGGAATTACAGGAAGAAGGGGCCGTACAGATATTATCCTCGATCGATGAATTTAAACGCGACCCGATTTTAGCCGCTGTCGGTCAATTACAGTTTGAAGTGGTGCAATTCCGTCTTTTAAGCGAGTACGGAGTCGAAACTACCCTCGAACCCCTAGCCTATAGTTTAGCCCGTTGGGTAGCCGGGGGTTGGGCTGCTTTAGAAAAAGCAGGTAAACTCTTTAATACTTTAACCGTCAAAGATTATTGGGGTCGTCCCGTCTTATTATTCAAAAATGAGTGGAATTTACAGCAAGTTAAAGAAGATCATCCCTCTTTGCAATTAAACTCGATCGCACCAGTAGGATCGGGAGTAGAACCGCAATCCTAACCATTAATCCCCCAAGACAATTGCCGAACTGGTCAGGACAAGATAGCGACCCCCAGACAACTACTCTAAAGTAGGAGTGGTCAGAAAGTCTCGATCTTTCCTAACACTTCGGATGTCTCAAAGCACTATCGTTGAAGAGTCCCTCACCATTAGAAAAATTCCTGCTGTCAATTCCCGAATTAATCCCTGTTTAATTCGCTTTTGTTATTTTCTGGGAAATCATCTAGTTTTACCAGCTTTTTTCAGCAAAATAACGGTTACGGGCCAGGAAAATATTCCCCTAACGGGAGGTGTCATCTTGGCACCTACCCATCGATCCCGTTGGGATGCCTTGATTTTACCCTACGCGGTGGGGCGCTTAGTTACTAGACGCGATTTGCGCTTTATGGTTTCCGCTAACGAGATGAAAGGGGTACAAGGTTGGTTTATCCGACGTTTGGGGGGTTTTCCCGTCAACACCGATCACCCCGGTATGGGTAGTCTGGTCCATAGCGTCGAACTTTTAGCTGCGGGGGAAATGGTGGCGATTTTTCCGGAAGGGGGTATCTCTCGCGATCGAGTGGTTCATCCCCTTAAACCGGGGGTAGCGCGGATTGCGTTGGAAGTCAAGACGATGAAACCCGATGCCGATATCAAGATTTTGCCAGTAAGCATTAGTTATAATCAGCCTTACCCCGAATGTGGAAGTGAAGCAACAGTAAATATCGGTCAAGGGATTAATGTGCTTGATTATCAACAAAATTCGCTAAAACGGGAAACTGTCCGCTTAACCAAAACCTTGAGCGATCGCTTAAAACTTCTCCACGAGGATCAATCCCCTTAATCAGCTGTTGACTATCTACCCCATGGGTAGGATTTCGGGGACGGATTAAAATTATTGTTTTAACTATTTTTAAGCAAAAAAGTGGCTTTTCTAGTTTAAATAAATAATCTCTTGGTTTTTGCTGCTTCTAGCTCCTGAATACTGCCTCGGAAACCCCTCAGATCGGTGAAGATGTCCGATTGTTGCAGGGGGTCTAATGATAGAATGGGCATCAGCGAAAGTAGTTTGTGAGCGAAGTGATCCGATGCAGTTCCAAATCCAGCCAGACAGTGAAATACCCGCCTCTAAGCAATTATTTGACCAAATTCGCTTCGCTATCGCCTCTCGTCAGTATCCACCAGGCCATCGTTTACCTAGTACCCGTCAACTAGCTATGATCACGGGATTACACCGTAATACGATAAGTAAAATTTATCAACAACTGGAAGACGATGGGTTAGTGGAATCCGTAGCAGGTTCGGGGATTTATGTCAAGGCTCGCGGACATGAAAACGATAATTTATTAGGTTCGCCCCTATTGGAACAAAATCCAGAAATAGGCCGACTAATTCGCCAGAGTTTGGCTGGTTTTCTCGCTCAAGGTTTAACTTTAGAGCAAATTCGCGAGTTATTACTGGCGGAAATCGATTGGCGATCGCAGTGTAGTTCTCAAGTTCTTGTCACCATTCCCCGTCACGATTTGGGTGCAGGAGAACTAATGTTGAGAGAATTAGAGCAATCCCTCAAAATTCCCGTCCAATTAGTGGCAATGGAGGATTTAGCCCAAGTTTTAGCCAATACTAAATCTGCCACTGTTGTCACCAGTCGCTATTTTATCAGTGTAGCGGAGGAAATTGCCGCTCCTTTTCACCTACGAGTCATTCCCATCGATATCTACGATTACAGCAAGGAATTGGCATTAATCAAAAAATTACCCACAGATAGCCGTTTGGGGATTGTCAGCATTAGCACCGGTATTATTAAGGTGGCCGAAATTTTAATTCATAGTTTACGGGGCGATGATTTATTAGTTATGTCCGCTCAAATTCATGAAACGGATAAGTTAAGAGTTTTAGCCAGAACTTCCCAGACAATTATCAGTGATCAAGCGAGTTATACTTTAATTAAAAATCTGATTAATGAAGTGCGATCGGATTTAATTCGTCTGCCAGAAATTATCTGTAGTGATAATTATATTGGGGATAAATCAATTCAATTGCTAAGACGAGAATTAGGATTAGGTGGTTAGATGATAAGCTAGGACACATTTTAACCGCTAAATCTCCCCCAATCCCTTTACTGTTAACTCTTGCCTTATCTCAACAAGCAATTTAAATGCGCGGGCAGCTGAACTTTAAAATTTAGTTTGATCTATGATTACTATTGACAATAACCTAGAGTAAGTCGAGAATAAAAGCGAAAAAAACTTTTTAAGAAGTATTAACTTTTTGTGCTAAGAATAGGGATAAGCTCAATTTTTCACTCTCAGACGAGGCTAAATGAAAAGTGCTGACTGTTTAACGGTATCCCCCGGGGAACCGCTTACCGATTGGCAAAAACTCGGATTAGATTTGGTGGCTCGTTGGCAGGGACGAGATGTTATCCTAGCGATCGATCTTACCGGTAGTGTTAACTTTAATGATGAAGGACGCACGCGCCTCGGTCAAATTATTCGCGATAGTTTAAAAAATAACGATTCCGTTTATTTAGTTCCCTTTGCTGATAATGTCCAACCGATTGCAGAACCGATTTTAATTCGCAGTCAGGAAGATATAGACGCGGTTTTAAAGGCGATTCCCTGGCAATCTAGCCAAAGTGCTAAAAATACCGATATTCAGCGCGCAGAATGGCACATTTATCCCCGACTGGCACGCTTAAATCAGTGTCGTTTAACTGCCAATCAAGCTATCAAACCCCAGTCGGTAGTTTGGATTACCGATGCACCCCTTTCTACCGCTGCGGGGATTACTTCACAACAGTGGATAGAAACCCCAAAAAATAGCCCTTTTCGTCTTGCTGATTCTCCCGAAAGCTTGGAAAGACAAAACTGGCTTAATTCCCTACCAATTAATCTAAGAACCCAAGAAATTACTGCTACTAACGGCAATAAATATAAACTATCAGTTGTCGATATTGCTCCCACAGCACAGGAGTTCTGCACTCCCGCGCCGGGAGGACAAGAAACCTGCTTGATTAATCCTTATCTCTTCAGTCAGTTATGGTTGCCAGCATTGGTAATTACATTAACGGGAATGGGGGGAATAGTAGCGAGTATTTTGGGAATTCGTCACTGGTGGCGGTTAAATACTGCTTGGACTATTGAAGTCTCATCTGATCAGGATGAGGAGGAAACCCAAAAATATATTTTAAAAACATCCGGAAAAATTAACATCGGTGGTGAAGAACACAAGAAGAATACCTTTTCTCGTGCCGGGGAAGAAATTCGCTGCTATTTAGAAAGACGCGGTAATCAGTTATATCTGAAACCCACTCGACAAGCGGAGATTTTTTATCGAGGTAATCAACTAACTCAGGAGGTAAAAATAGATAAAAATTCCCTAAATTTAACCTATCACCATAACAATCAAGATTTCGACCTACAAATTCAGATTAGCAAAAAATAACTCAGGAGATTTAAACCATGGCTAACAGCAGTCAAACCCGCATGGAACAACGACAGTAGTTGCTCCATTATTGCCCGAGAAAAGGACTTATCCTTTTGTTGTCAATATTACACCGACAGTGCAGAATGGACTAGACGGAGATCGACACATCAACTTAAGTCAGATGAGGGCTGTAGATTCTCAAAGAATTAAGAATAAACAGGGTGTTTTAGAAGACGTTTATTGGGAAGAAATAGAGAAAGCAGTATGTATTGGGCGTTGTCAGATAAAGAGATGAGAAGGCAAAATAGAGAGAAACTCAATGAAGGAAAAAAAACGATGAAATGTCCAGAATGTAAAAGTGACCACATCAATAAAAATGGTCATCGTGGTCAAAAAAAAAACTATATATGTGTAAACTGTGGTCGTCAGTTCATCGATGGCTATGAAACCAAGGGCTATAGGGATGATGTTAAGCGCACCTGTCTGAAAATGTAGGTAAATGGCATGGGATTTCGAGCCATTGAGAGGAGAGAGTGACGGGAGTCTCACGAACAACCATTATGGATTGGGTCAAACAAGTGGGAAAACTGCTGCCTGATTCCTGTAATTCAGAAACGATTCCAGAAGTGGGAGAACTAGATGAATTAGAGACCTTTGTTGGTAAAAAGAAAGAACAAAATCTTCTTCTGGACGGCTGTTGACCACTTTCGAGATAGAATTCTTGGATGGGTAATTGGTGGTCTCGCAAGGCGAGTGCCTTCGGCAACATAGTGCAGAGACATTTCAACGTTTATGGCAATCTATCTCATTTTGGCAATGTTATTTTTGGGTAAGTGATGGAAATCCAGTGTATCCAATATTTATCCCTGATGGGGATCAGATTGTTAGCAAAACTTACAGGACAAGGGTAGAGGGAGAAAATACAAGATTACGTCATTACTTAGCCCGTCTTCATCGTAAGACTCTCTGCTATTCAAAATGTGTCAAAATGTTAGAAAATTCCCTACCGCTTCTCATTCATTACCTTAAGTTTAAGGATGTTCCAGTTCCCTACACTTTTGCTTGATTCATCTTTACATCTGACAACGCCGTAAGTGAAAATTGATCAATTTGTCCATAGAGCTAAAGCGCCCAGGAAGTATTCCATAAGGGCATTTGTGAGAGAAGATCGGTGAATCCGAAAATGATCAGGAGGTGATCGGTGAGACAGTAGCGAGAGGCGATCGGTGTGTTTAAGAATGTGAGTTTTAGAGAGTTTTAAGCTGGTAACGGCGATCAGCAGATTTGGTCGTCTGAATGTACACATTTTTAATCATTTGTGATGATGATGCCATCATCATCACAAAGTTGAAACTATCGATCTTAGCTATACTAGACTTAAAGTAATTGCCCTACGAATTGATTTTTCTAGTACCAACCCTATGCAAATTATCCTCAATCTCCCCGATGAACTGGTTCAACATTTTAACCGCGATCACCTTACTCGTGAGATTTTAGAAGCCTTAGTCATACAAGCCTATCAAGTAGAAAAAATTACCAGTGCAGAGGTTGGACGTATCCTTGAGCTACCGTCTCGTTGGGCAGTAGATGACTTTCTGAAACAGCACAATGCTGATTTACACTACGATGAAACCGATTTAGAGCGCGATCGCGAAGCTCTCCGTCAACTGCGTGTTAAATACACCAATAGTGCTTCATGATCGGCGTTTCTGATACCTCACCCATCAACTATTTACTCCTCATTAACCAGATCGACCTGCTCCCCCGCTTGTTTCAGCAAATCATCGTCCCTGACGTGGTTCGAGATGAAATGGTTGATCCCTCTGCGCCACTCGTCCTTCAACAATGGATCGCCAATCCTCCACCTTGGTTTACGGTTCAAACCGTTTCCTTGGTAAATGAAACTCTTGATGCCCTTGATCCTGGAGAACAGGCAGCGATTAGTCTGGCTCAAACCTTGCCAGCAGATTTGCTGATTATCGATGAACGCTTGGGGCGACAGATAGCCAGCGATCGTGGAATCCCCATTATCGGCACTCTTGGAATCTTAGATGATGCTGCAAGTCAGGGTTTTGTCGAGCTTTCAGACGCTATTGCTCGATTGCAACAAACGAACTTCCGCATATCCCGCCGCATCATTCAAGCATTGCTAGAAAGTAGAGAATAAGGTTGTAGTAAGTAGTCATGTAAAATTAATTACCCAAATAAAAAATTAAGAAGTATAATACATGAAGAAACGAAGTAGTAGGAAAATACAATGAGATTTATTAGAGACCTAAACCCCGAGAGCCAGAAAATGCTAGAGAGAATTTATCGAGCTAGTAGGCCATCATCAAGTAAGAGAGCGAGCGAAATGTATACTCTTAAGTTTTCAGGGAACCACGATAGAAGAATTG
>VYMC01000259.1_pt1 | contig 29179 bp, 25 predicted proteins | sample 5115301 | NCBI WGS metagenome assembly VYMC01 (sample SAMN12291802, study PRJNA351875) | freshwater metagenome | isolation source: freshwater lake | place: USA: Michigan, Wintergreen Lake | collected 2013-08-08 | reverse complement strand
CGACAGAAGGACGGCTATCCATCTCGGAATGGTTGGCAAAATCCTCCAGTATTTTTACCAAGAGTTGTCAAACAATCCGAAACTGGTTTGGAGAAATCATTAGTTATTTCGAGCTAAGGACAACGAATGGGGTGGTCGAGGGAATCAACGATAAACTTAAACTAATAAAACGGAGAGGCCATGGCTTGAGAAACTTTCAGAATTTTTGGGTTAGAAGTATGTTATCTTGGCATCTTGTATGTTGATTTAGCATAAAAACTAACGAAGAGTCTTCTCAGCCTTTTGTTACTTGGTATGGTTCGATCAGGTGGCATAAATCGACTAAATCCTTATCTGGCAAAAGACTTAATTGATTAGTTCGCTCTAGATCAAAAACAATTGGCAAAAATCGAAGAACCAAAAAAATTAAAGTTCCTCAACCGCCCTAGCAAAGGTTGCAAATGCCCCCAGAACAGTTAAGCTTATTTTAATCTCTGTAATTGCGTTTATGGCTCATTTAACTTCTGAAAAACTCAATTTAACCACAAAAATCGCCTATGGTGCTGGCGATTTGGGACCAGCTATCACTGCCAATATCTCAGTATTTTACCTGCTATTTTTCCTCACTGATGTGGCAGGATTATCAGCAGGATTAGCTGGTAGTGTGCTAATGGTGGTGAGAATTTTCGACGCTATTAACGATCCGATTATTGGGATGTGGAGCGATCGAACTCGTACTATCTGGGGTCGTCGCTTACCATGGATGTTATTGGGGTCGATTCCCTTCGGAATTAGCTATTTTTTACTGTGGTTAATCCCGACTAATAACCAATTATGGTTATTTTTATATTATATTTTTATCGGCATTATCTTTAATTTAACCTATACGGTAGTCAATCTTCCCTACCAGGCTCTCACCCCTGAATTAACTCATGATTATAATGAGAGAACCCGCTTAAATAGTTTTCGTTTTGCTTTTTCGATCGGGGGTAGTATTCTCTCATTAATTCTCTATATTCTCGTCTCATCCTCCTATGCCAACGATCTCCATCAAGCTTTTTTATTGTTAGGTGTAGTTTGTGCTTTAATGTCGATTATAGCAGTTATTTGGTGCGCTTTAGTTTTACAAGAACGAGGAGCAAAGGCGATTCTCAATCCCGCTCAGAAAAAAGTTTTGGCAATTGCTTTTATAGTTATCGGTGCGATTTCCTTGGTCTATGGAGTAGGAAAAATGGGGGGAAATTCCAGAGATTTTATCGCTATTTCTACAATTTTATTAGGAATAGAAGGGATAGTTTCTGGGTTAAATATTTACTATGGTAAAGCTGAAAATCATCTCAGGGATGGTGCGGCAATTAAACAGAGAGAAGCTGCTGATAATACCGAAATTATTCCCCTGAAAGAACAATTAAAAATAGTTTTTGGGAATCGTCCCTTTTTATACGTTATTGGCATCTATCTTTGTGCTTGGTTAGGAGTACAATTAACCGCCTCGATTTTGGTTTACTATGTCGTCAGCTACATGAGACTATCGGAAGCAGAATCGGGTTTAGTTGCTTTAGCAGTACAGGGAACAGCTTTAGTGATGTTATTTTTTTGGCAAGCAGTTAGTCAGAAATTAGACAAAAAGATAGTCTATTTTTTAGGGATGACATTCTGGATTATTGCCCAAATTGGTTTATTTTTGCTCCAACCAGGAGAAATAACTTTAATGTATATTTTGGCAGTTTTGGCGGGATTTGGCGTATCTGTGGCCTATTTAATTCCTTGGTCAATGGTTCCTGATGTGATTGAATTAGACGAATTAGAAACAGGAAAACGTCGAGAAGGTATTTTTTATGCTTTCATGGTACTTTTGCAAAAAATTGGTTTAGCTTTGGGGTTATTTCTTGTCGGTATTGCTCTAGAAACATCGGGTTTTAAACCGAGAATACCAGGAGAAGCAATTCCCCTGCAGCCGGATAGTGCTTTAATAGCAATTCGCCTAGCAATTGCGCCTTTGCCGGCATTTTTTCTGATCGTTAGCTTAATTCTTGCCTATTTTTATCCAATTACTCGCCAAGTTCACGCCGAAATTTTAGACCAATTAGCAGCAAGAAGACTAGAGGAAAAGTAAACATCAATTGTCGGCCGTCAGAAGACAGGAAATTATTTTTTTTTATTCCCGAACTTCCTGTCCAAAAAAATCAGCAAACCCTTACCCTAAAGCACTTGTATTGACTTTTGAACTACTGATAACTGGGTACAATCGACCCAGCAGCATAATGTCTTCAATGAGTATAATGTTATCGATAGCTAAATTGTAAAAAAAATGAAATCCTATCCAGTAGAGTTCCGTCAGAAAATCCTAGACTGTTATTATAACGAACCCATCTCTCAAAGACAATTAGCGAAAAGATTCTGCGTAACCTTAAGTTTCGTACAAAAGCTTTTGAAGCAATCTCGAGAAACGGGAGATATTCGACCGAAGACTTATCGATGTGGCCGTCATTTAAAACTTACGCCAGAACAGATGATCGCCCTCGGTGATTTGATTGAGGAAAATAATGACGCAACTCTAGCTGAACTATCGAAACTATTCCTAGAAAGAACTGGTATATTGTTAAGTGTGACCACAGTGGCAAGAATAGCCGAACGCTTGAGAATCACCCGCAAAAAAAACTCTACACCCGACCGGAAAAGAGATAGAAAGAGTACAAAAACTTAGACAAGAATACAAAGGATAAAATTCGGGGTATATTAAGATTAAACCCTAATCTAGCTATGACCAGAATCCAAGCTCGATCGCTTAAAGTAACTAGAGCGCACGAGACTAGACCTCTTAAAAAGAAACAAAATTTTGCAACTATTACGGAGATTACTAATTATGACCACAAAAAATGCCGAGAATAACTCAATCTATCCCGTGCGTTGGCAAGATAACAAAGTCTGGCTGATCGATCAAACCCGTTTACCCATGGAGTATGGGGAAGTTGAGATCACCAGCAGTGAAGCTATGGCCCAGGCGATCAAAACGATGATTGTGCGCGGCGCCCCAGCGATCGGGGTAGCGGCTGCCTATGGTATGGTTTTAGGAGCGCAGGAAATTAAAACTGACCAGAAAGAGCAATTTCTGGCTGATTTAACTAGAATAGCCGATCGATTAGCCCAAACCCGGCCCACGGCGGTGAATTTATTCTGGGCGATCGAGCGAATGTTAAAAGTGGCCCAGGAAAGTGGACCAGAAGTGGCAATAATTAGCAAAAATCTCCTTGAAACTGCCCACAATATCCAAAAAGAAGACGTAGAAACCTGTCGGGCGATCGGTCATCATGGTTTATTGGCGCTGCCGGAACAACCGAAAAAACTGACAATTTTAACCCACTGTAATACTGGTTCCCTGGCCACGGCCAGTTATGGCACTGCTTTAGGGGTAATTCGTTCCGCTTGGACGGCAGGAAGACTAATACAAGTGTATGCGGATGAAACCCGGCCAAGGTTGCAAGGGGCAAAATTAACCGCCTGGGAATGTGCGCGGGAGGGAATTCCCGTCACCGTGATCACCGATAGCATGGCGGCCCACTGTATGCAGCAAAAACTGATCGATGCGGTGATCGTTGGGGCCGATCGCATTGCGGCCAATGGGGACACGGCCAACAAAATCGGCACCTATTCCCTCGCGGTGGTGGCAAAAGCTCATAATCTGCCTTTTTATGTGGCTGCCCCCCTATCGACGGTGGATTTTTCCCTTAAGGATGGTACGGGGATACCGATCGAACAGCGCGATAGTGCCGAAATTTATCAGGTGGGGACGACTACCCTTTGCCCTAGAAATGTTAATTTTTATAACCCCGCTTTTGATGTTACTCCCGCCGCTTTAATCACCGCTATCATCACAGAAAAAGGAGCGGTAACGCCGGCTGAATTAATTTTTTTTCAGGACTCTTAGGGGGTGAGCTTTTTCCCTACTGACACCATTTTTATCTGGATTGCCACAGTGGGGAAAAATTCTCTCTTGTTGATCGTACTCAAGCGGCAGTGCTGGCCCTGTGATCGGGATTAGTGGCTTAAAAAAAACCGGCACCCTAACCATATAGGATGCCGGTTCGGTCAAAACTAGAAACTATACTTGCGCGGCCACTTTTGCTTCAGCGGCCATTAGTTTTTCGTAGGTTTCACGCATTTTGAGACCGACTAACACTTGGAATAAACCCGTACCATTAGTAGAACCGGGATAATCCTTGTGTTTGAGCAGTAATTCGGTCATTTCACCGTAGTATTTAGTGCCGGTTTTGCTCAAATGGCTTTCGATGTAGATCATTTCTTCTAGGTTATCAAATTGACCATCTAGTTCCAGAATCGACACTTCATTCCCCAAGAAGCCATCTGGACCATAGTAGAGTTTAATACCGGGATAAGTGCAGGTCAATTTACGACCACAGGGCCGCCAATCGATGGTGGAACCTTCATCAAACAGATAAGCGGGTTCAAAGTTTTCCACCCCTTCTTTCTGGATTAAACGAACCCGCAGTAATTTACTTTCGTGATCTTCAAGTAATTTGGTGGGCAGCACTTGAATCACCACGTCAGCGTACTGTCTTTGGGGATCGATATAGGCACTGAAATCGGGTTTTCTAGAATTAATGGCCGCCATCACATCATCATAGGTGTGACCGCGCTCGGCCATATCCCGTTGAATTTTCCAGTTAACTTTGACTTCATCGCTAATATCGAGATAAACACTGAAATCTAACAGAGACCGGACTCGTTCATCATATAAGGGGTGTAGTCCCTCGATCACGATTACCTTATTCGGTTCGATGATTTCGGGGGGATCGATCATCCCCGTTTCATGATTATAAATAGGTTTATTAATGGCTTGACCCTCCTTGAGAGCTTTAATCTGCTCATACATCAGGTCAAAGTTATTCGCTTTCGGATTGAGTGCGGTGACACCCACCTCTTTTCTCTGTTTGCGATCGAGGCAATGGTAGTCATCTAAACAGATCACCGTCATAAACTCGGCCCCGAATAAATCGGTCAAACGACGTAAAAAAGTAGATTTCCCACAACCGGAGTCCCCAGCTACACCGATTAGAACCACGCGCTCTGGCTTATTGGCCATAGTTTCCCTCTAAATACACAACTAATTGTTAACCCTATAGTATGTAATTAAACCAGACTATGGATCGAGCAGTACCCCGCCTCCACAAATTTCTGCTGCTAACAGGTTCGGCAAGAGCCTCACGCTAGAATGAGTAGGTATTTAATACTAGATTCTCTGTTCAGATCATACTGGAATCAGTAACCAAAATCACTGATCACTGATTACTGAGAGGGTGCGGTGGGTGTGGAGAAATGTTGTCATTTCCTCCACTGCTAGAGGGGAACTGATGCGATTGCCTTGCATTCTCTCACAACCTAATTCTTGCAGGATTTCTAATTGTTGTTGGGTTTCTACTCCCTTGGCGATCGCTATTAAGTTAAAACTTTTCGCTATCGCCAGCAATGACGAGATAAAACGGGTATCTTGGGGAGTATCAGTGAGTTTTTTTGTTAAAGATTGCTCTATTTTCAGTTTTTTCACGGGAAATTGACCGAGATAGGCGATCGAAGCGTAACCGCTGCCAAAATCATCGAGGGTAATACTAATACCCAATTTCTGCAAATCCCCAAGAATTCGACCGGTTTCGCGGCTATTTTCCAGTAAACTTGTCTCGGTTATTTCTACCTCCAGAAAGAAAGGCCCGATTTGGGTTTCAGTCAAAACTTCTTTGAGGGTGGTGAGCAATTGGGGATCGCGCAATTGGTGTGGGGACAAATTGATCGAGATGGGAGTGTATAATAATCCCTGCTGCCGCCATATTTGTGCCTGTTGACAGGCATTTTTTAGTACCCAACGATTAAGCTCAAGGATTAACTCGCTTTCTTCGACTAAGGGTAAAAAACGATTAGGGGGAATTAATCCGAATTGAGGGTGTAACCAGCGCAATAATGCCTCCAATCCTTCCACTTGCCCCTGAATGATATTAACTTGCGGTTGATAGTAAAGAGCTAATTCATTATTTCTCATTGCCTGATAGAGAAAATATTCAACTTTAGAACTACGAGTATTTTTGGGGTGAACATTAACCGACTCTATCTGGGAGTTATCATTTATATTATTCTTGACTGCTACTAAATTTTCCTCCAGTTTCTGTAATATAGCGGTATGCAGTCGAATGAGGTATACTGCAACAAGCTATAAGTCAGTCTAGGCAAGACTTTGTCTGTATCTCACTCAAGCGAATACCGCTATAGTACTTTCCTGTCTGTGCCGTCGGGGGGATAGATAACTGAACCTAAACTTAATCGCACGACTAGGGAGTGATTTTCGATTTCATAATTACTTTCTAGGGTTTTAATAATTCTTTGACCAACCTTTTCTAGATCATCAGCATCATTAATTTGTGACAGCAGGATAATAAATTCGTACCCTCTCCAATGGGCGACTATATCCTCTGACCGCAAACTTTTTCTTAAACGTTCAATTAAGATTTTTAATAGTTTATATCCCAGTCGATAACCTAGTTGATTGTTGACATTTCTTAGCTGCCCCACGTCCAATAATAACAGCCCGATCAGTTTATTATTTTTCTGGGCATTATTAATAGCACTTGAGAGGTGTTCATTAAAGAGAGAACGGTTAGGTAAATCCTTGAGAACAACCGAAGAATATTCCTCTTGAATCTTGCTATTAAAACTTATGATTTGCGATGGAGCTTGATGGAGAATTAAGGTACTTTTTGCAGGGGGGTCATTATGGCTAGAATGGGTTTCATTTTCCGTAGGGTTCCTTTGTAACTGTTCTAGACTTTCAACTGATTTTCGCTCTATTTTTGCTTGACTAGCTATTAAATGAAAACTGGCATTTATATCACAGCCAAAGTTAATTAAATCACCATCTTTTAATTCATGAATTAAGCATTTAGTCCCATTGACGTAAATGCCATTATGACTTTTATTTCCCTCTAAATCACCATCAAGAATCCAATAGGAAAATTTTTGGCGATCAATACTCTTTTTAATTAAAGTCGCATGATAGCGGGACGCGTGTTTAGAGCGAAGAACAATTTGATTATCAGACTTACGACCCAGAGAATATTTTATATCCTCTAGGGTAATTGTTCTTCTACCTTGAGGATCTTCCACAATCAGGAGATAACGGGAATTGGATGAACCATTAATCATTTTTTCAGCACCTCGACAAAAGTGAAAATATAAGTTAATTTGTTCTCTCAAAAGCTATGGCTTATTCGTCTTTAAGTTAATTTATTTTCTCAATAAAGTGTTGGGGGTAATTCGCAACAGTTACTTAACAGCAATTCTGTCACATCTTCGGGGTTCAAAGTCCGAGTCAACCAAAATCCTTGTACTTCTTCACAATCGAGACGTGGGCAATTGTCCAACTGTTGTAACCTTTCTCCCCCGACGGCAATAACGTCAATAACCCGTAAATTCAAATTCTGCCCTAGGGCTATTATAGCGGTATGCAGTCGAATGAGGTATAGTGCAACAAGCTATGAGTCAGTCTAGGCAAGACTTTGTCTGTATCTCACTCAAGCGAATACCGCTATATCGTCGATAACATGGCTAAATGCTTGGTTTTTGATAGTCAAGATTGGATAAAGGTTTGATTGATCGATCTTCAAACTGTCGAAGGTGTATTTATAAATATAACTTAATCAGGAATAGCCGGCATCAAAATTATCTAAAACTAACTGCATCCCTAATTCCCGCAAGTCCCTTATAGCTGAGTTGGCAAAGCTCTCATCCTGCATGATGCAGTTTTCATTAATTTAGACCTGCTGCATCGCACATTTGCAGAAATATCGACTATCAGCAACAAACTAATACAAATGTACGAGCAACCGCTTGTAAGCATCCCACTTGCAAAGCTAATGCTTTCTGAACTTTGGGAGAGGTCCTTCCTCCACGGACATCTAAAACCACACACGCGGGTTGGGAAGTCCTGTCCTCCCTAACGGGTTTCGGGGAGTAGAAACCCTCAAAGGCCCAGATTGAGTGATAAAATCAGAAATAAGTCCCGATTTTAGCAGAGATTTTCCCTTTAAAAATCCCAACTTAGTAAATTTACAAAAATGAGATGTACCCCGGAGGAGTTCTCCCTATGGATAGCAACCGATTAATCGAAGAATTAAAAAATCCCGACTTTTATCCTCATTCTGTCAAAATTCCCGTTGAAATTATCCAAACCCATGCTTCAATTATCTTCTTGACAGGAGATTATGCCTATAAAGTCAAGAAACCAGTTAATTATAATTTTTTGGATTTCTCCACTTTAGAAAAGAGAAAATATTATCTAGAACAGGAACTAGAGTTAAATAAAAAAGTTGCCGCCAATATCTATCTGGAAGTTTTGTCAATTAATGAAGAACAGGGTAGCATAAGTTTAAATGGAAAAGGAAAAGTGATAGAATACATTTTAAAAATGAATCAGTTTCCCCAAGAATGTTTACTCAGCAAAATTTTTGAACGGGGAGAACTAACGGAAAAAGCGATAGAGTCTTTGGCTGAAAAAGTGGCACAATTTCATCGGCAAGCTGTGACTGATTTCTATATTACTCAGTTTGGCAATTTGGAAATTGTTAAACAAGCTTTTGATGAAAACTACCAACAAACTGAGAAATATATTAATTTTGTTCAAACCCAAAAACAATACGATGAAACAAAAGCTTATACAGATAAATTCTTCGCAGAACACCGAGATTGGTTAGAGGAAAGACAAATAAAAGGGATGATTCGCGAATGTCATGGAGACCTACATTTAAATAATATCTGTCAGTGGCAAGGAGAAATACAATTATTTGATCGCATAGAATTTAATGAATCTTTTCGCTTCGTTGATGTCATGTATGATCTTGCTTTTACAGCCATGGATTTAACCGCTAGGGGAAGAGAAGATTTCGCTAATTTATTTGTCAATACTTATTTAGAACAAACCGCAGACTGGGAGGGTTTAAAAGTCTTGCCTCTCTACCTGACTAGACAAGCGTATGTGAGGGCAAAAGTCAATAGTTTTCTGCTTGATGGTGACAGTTTTTCTGAGAAAATTAAAGCAGATGCGCAGGATTATTATCAATTAGCTTGGCAGTACACACAACCGCAGAAACCGAGATTAATTCTGATGTCGGGATTTTCTGGCTCAGGTAAAAGTACCATAGGGAAAGTAATTGCTAAAAATCTTAATGCTATTCAGATTCGTTCCGATGCGGTTCGCAAACATTTGGCTGGAATTGACTTAAATCAAAGAGGAAGTCTAGATATATATAGTCTCGAAATGAGTCAAAAAACCTTCACTAAACTGGCGGAATTAGCCCGAATTTTAATAACTTTAGGTTATCCAGTTATTCTCGATGCACGCTATGATAAATATGCTTGGCGAGAACCCTTATTAACCTATGCCCAAAATTTACAGATTCCTTTTCATATTGTCCATTGTCACGCACCTATAGAAGTTTTAAAACAACGGATTGCCGCTAGAAAAGGCGATATTTCTGATGCTACTATCGAGGTGTTAAATGCCCAAATTGAGAAAAGAGAACCTTTTAATGAAAAAGAACAACCCTATCTAATTTCCCTAGACACTACTAATCCCGATTGGCGAGAATTTTTAGAGAGTCAATTGGGTAAATAGGTTGATATGAATCAATGATATAAAGCAGCAAAAAGGAGAAGCGATTATGGAAACTGTAGTGTTAAATATCGATGCAGTTAATCTGACCGATGAACAATTTTATCATCTCTGTCAGGACAATCAAACATGGAATTTAGAACGTAATCAAAAAGGAGAATTATTAATTATGCCTCCCGTGGGTGGAAATACTGGTAAACAAGAAGCTAATTTGATTGTTAAAGTGGGGGTATGGAACGAGCAAACTCAACTTGGTGAGGTGTTTAGTTCTTCGACAATTTTTCGTTTACCAAAGGGAGGATATCGTTCTCCTGATGTTGCTTGGATAAAACGGGAAAGATGGGAAGCTTTGAGCGCAGAAGAGCAAGAAAAGTTCCCACCTTTATGTCCCGATTTTGTGATTGAATTACGTTCTCGTACCGATTCTCTCACCTCTTTACGCGAAAAGATGCGTGAATATTTAGCCAGTGGTTTACGTTTGGGTTGGTTGATTAATCCGCAACAGCAGCAGGTGGAAATCTACCGACTAAATAGCGGTGTGGAAATTATTAATTTACCTGCGATTTTATCCGGGGAAAATGTCTTACCCGGGTTTGTTTTGCATTTAACCTAGGAAGGATTGAGTACCCAGACAGAATTAATTACACATATTTTTCTCTGAACTGATAAGTGATACAGTAGTTCTGTCGTTCTCTAAAACCAGAGACTGCCCACCTCACGATTAAGATAAATGCTATGAGTTATCTTGTATAAAGTAGCAAAAAGGAGAAGCGATTATGGAAACTGTAGTGTTAAATCTAGAGACAGTTAATCTGACCGATGAACAATTTTATCATCTCTGTCAGGACAATCAAACATGGAATTTAGAACTTAATCAAAAAGGAGAATTATTAATTATGCCTCCCGTGGGTGGAAATACTGGTAAACAGGAAGCTAATTTGATTGTTAAAGTTGGGGTATGGAACGAGCAAACTCAACTTGGTGAGGTATTTAGCAGCAATTCTCATTTTGATGCTAGAAGCAGATTTTAGCACCCCCACCAAAAATGTCATAACCCTCATAATGACTGAATAGCTGAAATTACACCCGTCTGAATAGCTGAAATTACACCCGTCCAACACTGATTGGCGATCGCGATTTTGCCACCTGTTAAATCTCTTTTTCTGTCTGTACAAATTGTTACTTTTTGAAATGAGAATTGCTGGGTATTTAGTTCTTCGACAATTTTTCGTTTACCAAAGGGAGGATATCGTTCTCCTGATGTTGCTTGGATAAAACGGGAGAGATGGGAAGCTTTGAGCGCAGAAGAGCGAGAAAAGTTCCCACCTTTGTGTCCCGATTTTGTGATTGAATTACGTTCTCGTACTGATTCCTTAACCTCTTTACGCGAAAAGATGCGCGAATATTTAGCCAGTGGTTTACGTTTGGGTTGGTTGATTAATCCGCAACAGCAGCAGGTGGAAATCTACCGACTAAATAGCGGTGTGGAAATTATTAATTTACCTGCTACTTTATCTGGGGAAGATGTCTTACCTGGGTTTGTTTTGCTTTTAACTTAGCAAGGATGACAAGGATTGACAAAGGGAGTGACACCGAATCAGGATATCTTTGTAGAAACATTTCCAGAAAAGCGATCGATTGTCAGCTTGGAGGTGTATAATCTCTCAAAAGCCAGCATCAAGCTAAAAAGTTCTCAAGATATCCCAAAAAAAACAATCAGGATTTCAGGAACAGATGCTCTCGCTACTTCTTCAAAGAAAGAGGAAACTCTCAGCCAAAACATTGATATTTGTCAATAATGTCCCCTAAAATTTTCAATCATCACTTTACTCCTCTTAAATCCCTCTCTCTGGGATTATTTCTCCTACAAGCTTTCACTCCCCTTACCCTAGCGTCCCCCCCGCGAGAACCAGATCAAAGCGTCGGCTGTGATATTCTGGTGGTGGGTGGTGGTTTAGCTGGTGCCGGTGCAGCCTACGAAGCTTTATTATTAGGAAAAACCGTCTGTTTAACCGAGATTACCGACTGGGTGGGGGGACAGATATCTTCTCAGGGAACCTCCGCATTAGATGAAAGACGAACACAAAGAGAAAAATTATTTTTCCCGAAAGGTTATCTAGAATTTAGAGAAAGAATTAGAAAGCATTACGCGAAACAAAACCCCGGAGAATGTTGGGTAAGTGGGTCTTGTTTTTTGCCTTTTGATGGACATAAATTATTATTTCAACAGTTAGAAGACGCTGCCAAAAAAGGGAAAGGAACCCTGAAATGGTTTCCCTCCACGGTAGTCAAAGAATTAAATATTGAAACTTTACCCAACCGCGGTAGTGGTCAACAGATTACTGGTGTCATTGCTATTCAACATAGTCCCGCAAAAGGTACTCCTCCCCTAAATACCGAGTTTTTATCGCAAAAAATGGAGGATATCTATCGCTACGAAAATTCTCCCCGTTTTGATAAGAAAATCCTCCGTTTTGTCCCCAAATCTTCCCAACCGAATCAATTAGCAGATTGGTATGTGATTGAAGCGACCGAAACTGGGGAAATAATCGGATTATCAGATATTCCCTACCGTTTAGGTGTCGATAAGCGCAGTTATCTCGAACCTTCTTCCTCTAGCGTCACTGGAGACCCCTACTGTACCCAAGGCTTTACCTATGCCTTCGCCATGGAGGAAACAGAAAAACCCCAAACCCACGAGAAACCCGTTTATTATGAACGCTATGCCCCCTATTTTAGCTATGAATTGCCCCGATTAGCCGATTTTGACCTGGTTTTCACCTATCGTCGTATTTGGAGTCCGCAACTGGGTAAAGAGAAAACCTTTGGGGGAATTACTTTCACTGAACCCGTCCCGGGGGATATCTCCATGCAGAATTGGACCTGGGGAAATGATTATCGTCCGGGGACTGCTAAGGATAACTTTATCTACACCCGTGAACAGTTGCAAAAGTTAGGACAGCTATCTCCCGGGGGATGGATGGGAGGATTACGCACCGAAACCCTCGCAAGGGGCGAAGAACACGCCATTTCCTACTATTATTGGCTAGTAGAAGGAACCACCGATTCCCAGTTAGGAGACGGGGTAAAAGTTCCCCATTTGAATAACCGTTATCTCTCCGGTTTTGATTCTCCCATGGGAACTGCCCACGGTTTGTCAAAATATCCCTATATTCGGGAAGCAAGACGGATTATCGGTCGTCCTTCCCTGACTTTCCCCTCTGGTTTTACCGTCACAGAAATCGATATTTCCCGACAAAATTTTCAAAGCGATTTCTATCGTCAAAATCTTTCCCCAGCAGAATATCGGCGCTTAATTGCCACCTTGGCAGGATTAGAGGGATTTTCCGTACTTGATGGCACATTATCCCCCGATCAGGCCGTTAAACGCAAGCGATCGACTATTTACCCCGATTCCGTCGGTATCGGTCACTATGCGATTGATTTTCACCCCTGCATGACGGAACATCCCCCCGAAAAACCGGGTAATACAGAAAAAGCAGGAGAAAGACAGGGACAGGGGCAAGCTTATCCCTTCGAGATACCTTTAAGGGCTATAATTCCCCAAAAAATCGATAATTTACTGATAGCGGGTAAAAGTATTGCTCTCAGTCATATTGCCGCGGCCGCCTATCGTGTCCATTCCTTCGAGTGGTCCTCTGGGGTAGCTGCTGGCATCACGGCAGTGTATGCTTTGGATAATAATGTACTGCCCTATCAATTAGTAGAAAGTGATTTTCTCATCGGGAATAAACAATTGCGAGAATTACGGCAAAAAATCGACGCTAGTGGTAATCCAACTGTGTTCCCCGATGCCTCAATTTTCCGGTCGATGGATAATTGGTATTAATTAGGATTTGCCGAAAAAGTTTTTCGTGAGGACAGGGTGTAGGGTCTGGGGTTTTAAGCTAAGACGCATTTTAACCCCCCCTATCCTTAGATTGGCTGAATCTCCCCCAATCCCTTTACTGTTGCAAGAGTGCCTCATCTCAACAAGTAATTTAAGTGGGTGGGCAGCTTACACTTTGTCGCCGCGAAGTATTTTAAATATATCAGTAACAATTCTGGTTCTAATTTCCTCTAAAGAACCTGATTTGCCAGAATTTTTCTGACTTTCCAAGTAACTTTTAACCCCTTTAAATTGTTGTTCTAGATGACCACTATAGCGATTTTGTCCCAAAGAATAATCAGGATTATTTGATCTTATAATAGTTTGAGCATCGTGTAAATCATTCAAAAGATAGGCGACCTCTGGCCAATAGCTACTATATTTTTTGTAGTTATACAAAAGGAGAATTACTCGACAGGTTGCCGCAAAAATTTTCCCCTTAGCAGTAAACTGAGTTAATCGGTGAGGATATAAGCCTCTAATTTGAAAATCTTCGGGCATTTTTTGACCTTTATTTGGCTTTTGCTCGGTAAATATTCGCTGAAGATAGGTTTCTTCTTTTTCTTTTGCATCCACTGTTCCCTCAGATGCAATTGCCGCTCCTAAAGTAAACCTTTTCATCGCCATAAGAATACGTTCTTCTAATCCTTCTTCCTGATTATCTTTACAAAGTTCCACCAGTCCCAACCCAAATAAAAGAAGACTAGCGTGAATACCAAATAAATAAACTTTATTATCTGAATTTGAGTCAAGGTAAGTTAATGCTGACATGGGTAGCTGTATAATTTTTTCTTGAGATTGACTAGATTTAAGTATTTCTTGATAAAACTCGTCTAAGTGGCTGCTGCCCTTTCCGATTTCAATAATTGGGGGAATGGTTTGCACATAAATATCATTGTATTTTTCATAAACTATATTTGATATAACAAACTCTGTCTGTTTACCACTATAATTTTTTATCTGTTGATAAGATTTTCTGCCTCGCTCTCCATAACAATCAAGAGCATTTTTAATTAAACGTTCGGCCCATTCTAGACAATTCTGACGGCTAAATTTTTCCGTTAATCGATTGGTGTCTCCGACATAAGCAGTGATTAAATAAGACCAAATTTGATACACTGTCCAGTAAGCATAGTAATTAGCATCACCGTCTCTAGCCGCATAAATACGAGCTTTTTCTAAGAGACGAAGAGGTTCAATTAATAAATGAGTTTTGGGACTGTGTAATTGAGCAATGTAAGGAAAAAAGATATAAATTTTGGCGCGGTGAGAATAGATACGAGATAAATAATAGAAAAAAGGATGAACATTAGTTTGAGAGTATTCACCAATTATTGCGTATTCTTTCAAATATTCCTGCAAATATTCTTCAGCAATGTTCAAACATTCTTCAGCTTTACGAATTGCAGAACCCCTTTCTTGATGGTCACGTTCCTCATCTTCAAGGTCTGTATAAAAATGATAATCAAATAGACAGATATGGTAGAGACTAACTAATAGTTTATCGTCTAGTCGTCCATCTTCGATATGGGGTTTAATAACCTCAAGATATTTTTTTGCAATACGATAGAGACCTTCTTGAAGATATACTTGAGTAATTGCCAAATGTGCTTCATAGGCCACCCTACTCCAAGCTTGATTATTATTAACTTCCTTGAAATTTCTCTCATCCCAATTGCGATATTTATCCTTAAACAGCTTTTTTTCTAAATAATCTTGCATAGCCCTGAGAGAGAAAGGGTAGAATTTTATCCATTTTTCTGCTTTTTCTAGTATATATTTTTCCTCAATCCTCTCACAAAGTTGTTGTAGATATTGCTGAGAATCAATTCCCGTTTTTTCAATAGCTCTCAGTCGAGCGTGAAGGGCAGACTTAGCGGCAGATTCTAGAAGATCGAATCCGTAAAATTCTCCTGTTGCTAATTCTTGATCGGCGACAATTTGATTATAATCAATTTCATCTTTTAGAGAGTTTTTTACATCTTTTTGTTTACATAACTTAACCAGAGAATAAGACCAAACAGCACTATTTCTTGTATTGCCAATCACTTTATCTTCACTGACTATTTTTTGGGTGACAGGCAGATAGCCTTCTCCTTCTGGCTTTTTCAAAATATCTATCCCCTCAAACAAAAATCGATTAATTGCGGTGGTAATATGGGCGATAGGACTGCCCACACCTACCACTTCTTCACAAAATTCTAATCGATTGTTTGATTCTTCTTGCTTGAAAAATTGGCTAATTTCTTTTTCTTCTAAGGTTGGTTTTGGTTTCCAGTTCTCCGGGGGATAGACATAAAAATACACTCGCACCCTATAGGCTATCTGTTTTTCTAATCCTTGAGCATAATACTCATTTTCATCTTCAGAATCATCGAGAAAATCGGTATTGATTAAACCTGTTTTGCCTCGGTATAATTTTAGGGGCAGAGGTTTGACTTTCTCAATTTCTAAATAGTCGATATAAACTGGAAATTTATCTCCTAATAAATTATTTTTAATAATTGAATTGCTCAGGCTTTCCAAAAAGAGATTGGATATGGAATCGCTAGTTAAATTATTCTTAACAAAATCTGGACATTGCCCGACAACAGTTTTAATTTGTCTGAGTCCAGCTTGAAATTCTGTCCGGCTCACTTCTCTTAAAATCTTATCAACCAAATCCTTGATAATTTCCTGCTCTGAGTTTGTTGATAAATGCTGATAATATTTTTTTAATCGGGGTTGAATATACTCTATAATCTGATTAACTAGCTTTAAAGATTCATCTAGATTTTGATTATCATTTGGGTCAAGAGATTTTAGGTAACTGTGTTGTTGTTTTTGGGAACTGTATAGATTAATGGCCTGTTTATAAAAGCTAACAACGTCTAGGGAATCCTGCTGTATTTTATCGATAATGATCTCTTTTAACTGCTCAAGTAAACCAGCTTCGGGATGAACAAGTAATTTCAATTTATCCCTTTCATCCAGAGATAACTGTGCATATTTTTTGAGAACTCGTTCTTTTTCTTGTTGGGTAAACTTATTGATCATTTTCTGGGCTAAACTATCCTTATTTTTGGCTGACTCTCCTTGCCAATAAGCCTCCAGTGAGGTAAGAATAGTAACTAATTTCCCCAAGCTTAAACTGGGTATCCGCTCCTCCCGTTCCTTTTCTTGGTAACGCTCTCCCATCACCGAACGCAGCACTCGCCGGACAAAAATGCGATTTTGTCCCCATTGTTTGGCTATTTTGTACTCATTCGGTTTGGGATTATCCTCACTAATGTCCAAATCGGTCAGATTGTTGAGGAGATGCAAATACACCGCAGCATCTCTTTTTCGGTCTTCATCGCTTTGTCTTTGATTTTCTGTGTCCAGATCGCTCATAGGTTTAGATGTTAGTCTGATGATTCAGCCCTAGACGCCCGTTTTGATCAATAGTTATGTTCATATAATACAGGCTAATCTGGAGGATGTGCATAAAAAATCTGCATTAATTTTTGTAAACCTTGTTAAAATTATCAGTAATTGGTTTGTTAGCCTTCGTAGTGCAACCCTGTAGATGATTGTAGGAAAGAGGTTGATGATGAACGAAGAGACCGATGGGGTATCAATCACTGAACTGGTGAGGGCGGTTTTTGTATGTACATTTTGTACAATAAAATACGAAAAATTTTTAACTCTGTTACTGTTTGTACACACTGAAAAAATATTCTTTACATAATGTACATCTTCGACAATTTTCGTCAGAATAAGTGTAAAAGGTTATTTTATGTCGTTTTTGTAACACTTTGTAACACCTTTGCAGTGATTGTAAAATGCCAAAACAGTTAGAAAAGAAAAAAACAACTGAATTAGAACATAGAGCAATTGAGTTGTCTCGCTCGGGTTCACCCGGTGGCGCAGAGGAGGAGTGGAGCTATTTCACTAGCCCTCCGCCCAAAAGCCTTCAGCCCAAACCCGAGCCGAGGGACACTCAGCAAGTCCAATGGTCCACGGATTTGCCAGTTGAATTTGAACTTGTAGATAAGTATCAATCGAAATTTACTCAAGCATTCAAATTCAAATATCGCCTCCGACACCAAGGTATCCCTTTATACGGCTCCTCGATCATTGTTGATTTAGACGAAGACGATAAATTTTTGTTTGCAAACTCGTCTGAAGTTGCTCAAGATGAAGCTGTAAAAAAAGGATTTCCTGACAAAAATCCGAAAGTTACTGAAAAAGATCTAAAAGATTCGATAAGCAAATATTGTCTTAAGAAGGGTGAGCCTATTTCCCCAGAGGCCCTAAAGGATTGTGATATTAATCCCCAGCTTTACTATTATTTCAAACACTTTTCTAATGGCTCCAGTCACAAGCTAGGTGAATGGAGACTTGTTTATGTTACGAATATTAAAGTTATGGCTCCAACCAGTGGCGAAAAATCTGTTGGAACATCACTGGAATTAACTGATTATGTGATAGATGCCCACACAGGTCAGATAATACTCGAACTCTCAAATTTGAGAACCTTCTGCTAAAAGGGTTCTGTCCATAACCTACTGCCAAACTGTCTATCGTTTGGAGATATTTGCCAAAATATCCCTAACTATTCGGCTGGTTTTGGTAAGCTTTTTTTGCATTATTTAAATATAACTCACTTTTTGACGGGAAATACACGGGTATTTTATCCATCTTCTTTCTGTAGTTTTGACTTGCTTAAATTTTAGCAATTTTACTGTAGAGAGCAACGGTGCTTAGTGAAATCAGTAGAAAAGTGGTTTATGTACAGATTGTGCGTAAATCGACTGTTTTGCGTACATATTGTACATTAATCGACTTTTTAACTATGATTAGTTACTTAAGCACTGACTGGAACTTATGAATTTATCGGGGGCAAAAACTTATGGTCTGCACAGAATGCAATGACGCACCATCTAATGGTAACTATGGGCTTTCACGAACTTATAATTTGAGATATAAAGATTATTCCCGTAATATCATTCTCACTGATTACGGATTAGTCGATGATCTTTGTCGCGATTTTTGCCAACAAGCTCGTTCTAATGTTGAAACCGTTGCCCAGTTTATCGATGATAACTTCAACAAACCACTAGATAGATATGAAGCTATCATTAATGTTAATGTTAAAGACAAATATGGTAACTATCACCCTGCTGGATGGGGACGTACAACTAGACGGGCTTTATTTGGACAAAGAGACATTAATGACAGAAACCGCTCCTATGGAACCGATATCACAGTAGTAGCTCATGAATTTTGTCATGGTTTAATTCAGCAAATTGAGGAAGAAATTAATAGTGAGTGTAGTCAGTCTCCAGAAAAAATACGACGGAAAGATGATGAGTTTTCAGAAAAAAATGCCCTTGAAGAATCTTTTTGTGATATATTTGCGGTTTTAGTGCGTAACTATTATAGGGATAATCGTTCTTATTGGATTTTGAAACGATTTTGCGTTGTTTCAGCGATCTAGAGATTCGTTAAGAATTATTAACCCCTCTAGGTGCAAGGGTTTTAATGTCATGAAACCTTAAAATGAGAATTGCTGCGGATCGATGAGACAATTAGATACATTACTTTCTTTATAGCGGTATTCGCTTGAGTGAGATACAGACAAAGTCTTGCCTAGACTGACTTATAGCTTGTTGCAGTATACCTCATTCGACTGCATACCGCTATAAGGTTTACAGATGCAGGGAATGTCTATCAACAAATACAAATAAATGATCGAACTACGGCCAAGGATTATCACGAACTTTCCTTGATTCATAGTCATGCTTTTTATCGATTGATGACAATTCATAACACTGTCATCGATGGAGAGCCTCTTTTTAATGGCGAATTTGCTCTTAAGCTATTCGGTGCTGTTCTGAAATCTATTTCTGCGCTCGATTACTTCCTTGATAGTCGTAGAGTATTTGAAGAAGAAGCCCAAGAATTACTAACAGATTCTCCTCATATAGAAGTCCAATTAGACGCTATTTCTCAAGCATTTATTGATGTAAGAATTGAGTAAATATTAGCCAATTAAATTGACTATTAAGCAATCGCTTGGCACTTTTTTAATGTCAGTTTTAAAAAGCCATTTAACTAAGGGATTACCATTTTGTTCCAAGCGGGCAGTTAAATTTAACTTAGTCCTCACCAATTGCATATTATTAGGGACTTTGACAATCATGTGCATAAATTTACTTCCTTGAACTCCTTTTCCCTGTGCTTTTCGATATTCCCAATCAGCCTTATATTCCCCAACTCCTGTCGCTATAATTGTTGGTTGTAATTCGGGGTATTCTAGGGCAAAATCTGTTCCTCCTAAACTTGCCTGAGCTTCCTTAAACTTGATATTGGGGGACAGACTAACTTTACAGTTACGCTTGATTTCCTGATTGATTTCTAACGGATATAGATCAAAAGCAATAGCCCGGTTTTGTTGATTATCGGGCAGTAAATCAACAGAAAATTTAGCTTGAGTAATTTGAAATTTATCTTCTCCACTATTACGAAGAGAACAGGCAAAACGGACTAAAAAAAACTGTGCCTCATTCTGTTTTACCTCTAACCAAGAGGGAATTGCACCAGAATAAAGTTCAGCTAATGGCCAAACTTCTGGTTGTCCGATGCTAACAGTTGGTACATAGCTGGGCGGTGAGGGAAGTGAGATAAGTCTAAAATTTTCTTCCTTAATTTCTTCGCTATCCAATTCTAGTTGTCCTTGCCAAAGAATATGCTGAATTGTTTCAGGAGTAGATAATAACATATCAATTCAATCCGTGAAGTTGTTCAATTATCAACAGTATATCGCCAAAATAGAGAAAATAAACCCAATCCTTTGGCGAGAAAATAGGATTCAATAAGTAGTTAGGTGTTAAAAACTGTCAGACACCCCCCTTATCAAGGGGGGATTAAGGGGGGATCGACACCCCCCTTATCAAGGGGGGATTAAGGGGGGATCGAATCCAAAATCTATCTTCAATTTAATTATAACCAGCTACTTACAATCAAAAATGGGATAGGTTAAAAACAGATACCACGGTTCCGATTAAGTCAGAACTACTGACGAATTTGTACCGGCATCACCAAATAGGTCATCTTTAAACCTCCCAAGGGGGTAAAAATAACTGGTTGGGTACTAGCATTTAACTGCATTTTGATATCATTATTGGGTAAAGCCTTCAAACCGTCCATCAAGTATTTAACATTAAAGGCAATATCGCCACTTTCTCCCTGAATTTCCGCCGCCATGGACTCTTTGGCGCTACCTAAATCGGGAGATTCCACCGCTAGGGATAAACGGTCATTTTCGCTATCGAGACTAAACTTAACTAAATTATTCTTTTGGTCCGATAAAACCGCCACTAATTCCAAACAACGGATTAACTGTTTGCGGTCTAAAACCAAAGAACGCTCGAAGGATTTAGGAATTAACTGATTATAAGTGGGATAGGCCCCTTCTAACTTACGACTGGTTAACCTCTGTTCCCCCATTTCAAAGATGACTTGAGAATCGTCCACATGCAGAGTAATAGTCTCGATATTTTGTTTTGTTGCCATCATTCTTTCCAATTCTCGCAGGGCCCGGGCCGGAATGGTGACATTAAAGCCACCAGAGGCACTTTCCAACTCCTCTAGGGGAGTTTGTACCACCGCTAAACGATGACCGTCTGTAGCGGCAAATTCTAGACAATCGACGGTTTTAGTTAAATGTACCCCCGTCAACACCTGTTTAGTTTCATCGCCACTAGCGGCGAACAATGCACCTTTTAACCCTTCTGTCAAGGCAACTATAGGTAAATTAACAATTTCCCCATCGGCCACCGTGGGCAATTCTGGGAACTCATCGGCCTTCATGCCGCGAATTTGGAACTGTGCCGAGGCAGTTTTCAGGAAAGCGAGACTATGCTCCTCATCATTCTCGTTTTCTTCCACAGAGATGGTGATTTCCCCCTCTCCCAAACGAGAGACAATATCGTTCAGCAATTTTGCCGGCAGGGTAATCTTACCCCCTTCCACCACCTCGGCCCGAAAACTGGTGCGAATCCCTAAACTCAAATCAAAAGCAGTCAGGCTAATTTCGCCCTTTTCCTCATCGGCACAAAAGAGAACATTTCCCAACACCGGATGGGTAGGACGACTGGCAACGGCCCGACTAACTAGGGATAAATTGCTGTTGAGTTCGCTTTGACTACTGGTAAATTTCATAGCAGGAATAGTTTTTTTGTACGCTAAGAAATAATAGCAAGAATTCCCCTGTGGAAAATCTGTGGAAAACCGGAGCTTTTTTTGATCGCTCTTTCCGGGCTAAAATCTATCAATAGCAATAACTTCGGCCATTGCTAGGTTTTTCTGGCAATTCTAAAAAGATTGTGGAAAAATTGTCAAAAGTGAAATTTTCGCCCCTTCTCACCCGATTACATCAACTGTTAACCATCAAGCTACAAGTTAAGAATAGCGAGACTTGAGCCGACCAGCATCTTTCTTAGCGAAAAAATTGCGTAAAATGTAGGCTGGTGATCTTTAAAATGGAACAAGCAGCAGGAAGTTAACAAAACAAAACTCCGGGCATTCCCCGGAATCGATAGACTCAAATAGACAAGGAGACAGTATTGGTTAGCACATTTTCGTATCAAACAACAAAATCGAAAGAAATCTTTACAGCCGCTCAAAAATTAATGCCGGGGGGTGTAAGTTCCCCCGTGCGGGCCTTTAAATCCGTCGGTGGTCAACCCATCGTTTTTGAAAGCGTCAAAGGGGCCTATATTCGCGATGTGGACGGTAACGAATACATCGACTATGTGGGAACTTGGGGGCCGGCTATCTGTGGTCATGCCCATCCCGAAGTGATTGCCGCCCTCCACCAGGCCCTAGACAAAGGAACCAGTTTCGGCGCTCCCTGTGTCCAGGAAAATATTCTCGCTGAAATGGTGATTGATGCCGTTCCCAGCATTGAAATGGTGCGTTTTGTCAATTCCGGCACCGAAGCCTGTATGTCCGTCCTGCGCTTAATGCGGGCTTTTACCGGCCGGGATAAAATCATCAAATTCGAGGGCTGTTACCACGGTCACGCCGATATGTTCCTGGTTAAAGCCGGCTCTGGTGTAGCCACCCTGGGCCTACCCGACTCGCCGGGGGTTCCCAAAACCACCACTAACAACACTTTAACCGCCCCCTACAATGACCTGGAAGCGGTAAAAGCTCTCTTTGTCGAAAATCCCGACTCGATTGCCGGGGTGATTTTAGAGCCAGTGGTGGGTAATGCCGGCTTTATCGTGCCGGATGCCGGCTTTTTAGAAGGATTGCGGGAATTAACCAAGGAATACGGAGCCCTATTAATGTTTGATGAGGTAATGACCGGATTCCGCATCGCCTACGGTGGCGCTCAGGAAAAATTCGGCATCACCCCCGATTTAACCACCCTCGGCAAAGTTATCGGCGGTGGGCTGCCGGTGGGGGCCTACGGCGGTCGGGCCGATATTATGGCGATGGTGGCTCCGGCTGGCCCGATGTACCAAGCGGGAACCTTATCCGGCAACCCTTTGGCCATGACGGCGGGAATTAAAACCCTAGAGTTACTCCAGCGCCCCGGCACCTACCAATATCTCGATAAAGTGACCAAATCCTTAACTGAAGGGCTGCTGAAAGTGGCTAGAGATGCTGGTCATAGCGTTTCTGGAGGTTATATTAGTGCTATGTTCGGAATGTTTTTCACCGGCTCCCCCGTCCATAACTATGAAGATGCCAAAAAGGCCGATGTGGCTAAATTCGGTCGTTTTCACCGGGGAATGTTGGAAAGAGGCGTTTATCTAGCTCCTTCCCAGTTTGAAGCTGGTTTTACTTCTTTAGCTCACACAGAGGCCGATATCGAACGGACTTTGGCCGCCGCTAAGGAGGTTTTAGCAAGTTTATAGTTAATGCCGCTTCGACCGGGAAAATCGATTGATAGAGTCCCAAGTATGGATGAGTTGACATTTCCCCGCTTGCAAAAGACGGGTATTCTTATCGGTGAGATCGAGGGCGGTTTTAACCCTACTCGATCTCGGTAACAATCTATTTTAGAAGGCCTGTCTAGTAGGTTTTCTGACTGCTATTTTTCAATTTTATTGGTGAGAGTTCCCACCACATCAATACCGAGGGTTTGATGGACGCTGGCGAGGAATTGATTGACGATTTCGGGATAGACTTTGATCAGGGCAGCCAGGGATTTACCATCACCATTATCAACGATATTAACTCGATCGAGGTGTAAGCGTCTAGGAATTTTAATCGCCTCCTCTAGGATAGTTTCTAACTGTTGAATCAAGAAAATTGCCTCTGCTTCACTGCCGGTGTTTTGCCAGACTTCTGCAAATAATTCGTTAACCAAGGCTTCAGCTTTGGCATTTTCTTCAAAAATTGCCGCTTCTCCTCTAGCTCGGAAAGTTTCGGCTTCCTGCTGCGCTTCTGCGGGTAAAACTTTATCTGCTTGGAGACGTAATCTTTCCAATTCTGCCCTGACCTGTTGCAATTTTTCCTCAACTATAGCACGTTTTTCCTTAGCGGCAGCAATAGTTATTTCTTCTTCCGATTTTGCCTGTTGTTCCAGTTTTGCCTTTAACTTTCTCAACTCGTTTTCTTGCTCTAAAATGATAATTTGATCGCGGGTTTTAGCGACGGTTGCTTGTTCCTCACATTCCGCGACTATTTGTTCAGCTTCATTGAGGGCATTTGATTCAGCAATTTCAGCATCACGCATAACTAAAGCGATTCTTTCCCGTCCGAGCGAGTTAAGATAATCCACGTCATCGGCAACATTTTGAATTTTGAGAGTATCAATTTCTAAACCGAGTTTAAACAGGTCTTGACTGACGTTACTGGTAATACTTTCGGCAAATTTTAGGCGATCTTCGTTCACTTGTTCGGGGGTCATTGTTGCGACTACACCCCGCAGGTTTCCTTCTAAAGTTTCTTTAGCTACGCGAATAATTTCTTCTCGATCTCGGTCTAAAAAACGTTCGATCGCATTGCCGACTATTTCAGGTTTAGAACTAACTTTCACGTTAGCAATGGCCACTATATTCAGGGGAATATTGCCCTTAGAATAGGCATTTTTAATCTCAATTCTGATCGGAGTTGTGGTAACATCCATCCGTTTAACGGTTTCTAAAATTGGAATACGAATCGCTCGACCCCCCGATACTACTCGATACCCCACATCCTGTCTATCTTTTGATTTACGTTTCATCCCACTCAGGATGACTACTTCATTGGGTTTACAAATACACAAAAAAGAATTGATAAACCAAATCGCACCGATCCCCAGAAATATCAATAAAGCAATGGGAACACTATTCAATAATAAATTGCCAGCACTGTTGTTATTGTTGTTGTTGTCGTATTGATTGGGATTGATTTGGATGAGATAGGAATTATTTTGACTATTCATAGTTAGTTACCCTTTGGTTTAGAAGAAATTACAAATCGCCTCTGATATACTTTTCCGCAATGACTAAAACTTTATTGTCTTGGCAACTGAGAATAAATGCTTGATCACCGACATTAAATTGTTCTTCCCCTTCCGTTATGGCCACTATATCGATCAGACTATCTCCGACATTAACTCGTACTTTCCCCTTGCTATTTTTATCGAAGGGGATTTGAACAATTCCGATTAAACCGATGAGAGAGTGATAATCGACAATACTATTTACCTGTTGGTTGAAGCGTCTTAACTTGACTAAAATTAGGAGTAGAATAGCCAAACCAATACCTACCCCTAAAGAAATTAAAACGATTGTGAGCAGTTGAGCATTCATAAGTTTAGTTATTTACCGTTATAGTTGCCCCCAATCTAATTACCGTTAACTAATTCGAGACTTCGGCCATTTCAATCACGCGATCAGCATTATCTTTGACCAAAAAATTTAAAGGTTTGTTGCGACGAACTTTATACTTTAAGCGTCGCGATTCCACCCGCAGCAGAATTTGTTCTAAACAATCGTGATCAAAACAAACATGACGATGACGATCCTTATAACCTGCGGTTGCTCCAGCAACGATATGCAGTTGGGTATTTTTCTTTAACTGATACCATAAACCCTGGGGTTGATCTCTCAAAGAAGGGTTGGCAGTAGTCACAGCCGGATTACTAGACATATAAAATGGGTCAATCATATTATTGCCCATCGTCTGCTCGTAATTGTAATAGTAATGCAGGGGGACATCGGCCGTGGGTAAATTTAAAAGTCCTTCATAAAATTGTCGGGCTGTCTCCAAATCTGTCACCATGATTGTATGAACTTTTGGGGCGCTAGTGAGAAACATCCACATGGCTAAGGCATAAGCGGCCAGAAGCATAACCATAATCCCCTGGGTGGACAGGAGAGTATCAAGGGGTAAGAAAGCGCCGAAGAAAAGATGATTTATCAACACTGATGTGATCCTATTGCCTAAGAATTTCTATCATTCCCTAATTATAATCACGACGCTGAAACTTAAGTGAACAGGGTGGGGAGTGACCAAGTTCCGTACATTTGTATTAGAATGCTCCCTACCCAGTTTAAATGCAGTACAATTCACCTCAAATTCTCCTATGGGATGAATAAGTAGCTGGTTATAATTAAATTAAAAATGGATTTTAGGTTCGGTCCCCCTTAGTACTAGGGTTGATTCATGAATCAACCCTACCCTATAGTCCCCCCTTGATAAGGGTGGTGTCTGATAATTTTTAACGCCTACCTACTTAAATGATGAGATGATGACATTAGGGACGGAAACATGAGGAATTAGCGGAGATGAAAGCGTATATTGGAAATAGAGCCATCCCTAGAAAAGTGAGCTACTGTTATGAACTCTTTTGCGCTTCCCGTCTTTCTGCAATCAGGTTTAACCCTACTGGCATTTTTAGTGCTGATTATCCTGATGGCTTAAATCTTAATCCGTCTGTGACTTTGATCAAGTAGGGGACGATCGATAGCTCAGACTAAATCTTGATAGACAGTTAGCAGCTGTTCGGTGATCGCTGACCAACTATATTGATTTAAGACTAAATCCCTAGCATTTTTCCCCCTTTGTTGGCGAATTTCAGGATTAGTGATAGCCGTTGCCAAAGTATTAGTTAAATCCTCAAGCTGACAAGCTGTTACCCATCCTGCAGCCGCTACTGCCACCGCAGGATGCAGATCCACCCGATCCGAGATCACCACAGGAATTCCGGCAGCCATAGCTTCGGCAACCGCGATGCCAAAATTTTCATAGTAGGAAGGTAAAACAAATAAATCGGCCCTAGCGAGGAGGCTATCTTTGACTTCTCCAGTGACAAATCCGGTGATTGTCGTATTTTTGCCCAATATTGACCGCTCGATCCGATTTTTAATGCGATTTTCGTACTCCCGGTCCTGGGGATTACCTCCTGCTAAGACAAAATGAAAATCTAGACCCTTTTCTAACAACCTTTCCAAACTGGGCAGCAATAAATCTAGACCTTTTTTCGGATCAAGACGGGACATATAGAGAATGATCGGTTTATTTTCGGGAAGATCAAAACCCGTTACTGGTAAAGCTTGTGAGTTAAAAAAATCTACCCCTAGGGGGATGACAATATCCTTAGTTTTTATATTAAATCTTTCGGCAGTTTGACACTCCTGCTGACTGGTAAAATGAATTGCCGCCGCCGCTGCTAAATTGGGTTTTTCCAGAAAATTGGCATATATTTGTTTAAGTTGCCGTTTTTTTTGCAAATCTGCTGGATCGAGGGTGCCTAGGGGACGGAGAATATAGGGCAGTTGACGATAACGAGCGATCAAAGCCGATATACTGCTCACAGGGGAGAATAAAGCGTGAATGTGAGCGATATCGTAATCTTTTGCCCTATTTGCCAACCAAGTAAACAGATCAAGGGAAAATTTATAGCGCCGAAAGGGAGAACAGGGAAAATAATAGATTTGATAGCCATTTTGACTAACAGGGACCCCTAAAGGCACATCTAGGGGTGCTTGTCCCGTGTCACCATTGGAATCGGTGGTAATAATAGTCACCTCTTGGCCCAGTTGGGCCAGGGCTGCTGACAAACCAAGTACCATTTGACTGGGGCCACCGTAAACAAGGGAAATCGAAGGAACAATCTGAAGAATTTTCATCTCTTTGGTGCAAAGGTCAAGACTTGTTAAAATCGATCAAGCCGTTCGCTCAAATTTACCACTTCTGTGGCTCTCATTTATGGTAATCGACTTTCTGCCCTTCACTATCAATATTTCTCCGGCCTTTATTGCTGGTAGCTGTCTCTGGTCTTTAGCATTATATTTAGGGTTAGCTGGGGTACGAAATTGGTTTATAGAAGTTTTCTATCGCTGGTTTAATTTTGCCGAGCGTTTCCTCTATACTTCCCTAGAGGAGTTTGAAAAAACTCGCGTCGCAAGGGAATCCCAAAATGCTTTTTATGCCTCTATCTTTAGTATTATTCCCTTTCTCATTCTCGGCGGTTTCTCCGATTGGTTAATTGAGATTAGTTTAGGAAAAAGTTGGCCGATTAGTGTCGGTATTCTCGCCTGTGTTGCCTCTGGTGTTTATGAATTAGGAAGACAGGACGGCAGCGGTAGTCAGTAAATTAAGCTGTTAAATATCCCAATTACTTCTTAGGACTGCACGGGAGTGGCAAGTGAGTCGATTTTAACCCTTGATTATAGCTCAATCTTTTCCTTCCAGACGATTTTTATGTTTATTAAGAGTCTTTTGCAGTAAATTCAAAACCTCATTGGCAATCTCAATAACTTGATGAGTTCCAAAACCGGCCTGAGTTAATTCTTTAAAAAAAGCCTTAGCGACAATTTTGGCTAATTTCGGGGGATAAGGATGGACAGCGATCGAATGTTCGGACTGAATTTCTGCTATTTCTCTAGTCACTGCCATAGCCACAAAACGAGATTTTAACATCCCCTGCAAATGAAAAATTTGCAGGGATTGGGCCGCCTGTTGAGCGAATAACTGCAAGATTTCTAAATCTAATGGTTCAAAATGTTTTTTGTCTAGGGGAAAACTGAGATTAATTACTCCAATTATCTGCCGATTGAGGATAATCGGTGCGGCTATAAAACTATTATTATTTGATTTTTTGGGATAACTGGCTGCACTGGCAAATGGCGATCGAGTTATATCCTTAATTAGTAAAGGTTTTCCTGTGGCTGCTACATTGTCGGCAATAGCTTGATCGAGTTTAATTATTTCTTGATCAGCTAAAGGTGATAGCTCATCATAATGGGCAAAAACTTCTAGATAATCGGTAATTTCCCCTTTTAATTCCTGTGGAGAGCTTAACAGGATTGAACAGCACCGCGCTCGCAATTGATGAGCGCTCATACTAGCTATTTTCCGAAAAATATCTTCGAGATTTTCCTCAACATTCAAGACAAGAGCCAGAGCCGTTAATTTGGGGTTAAAATTATCCATGTGCTCAATCATTTATTCAGTCCGAGTTTAGGCTTTCAGGGTGAGGGTGACATTCCCCATCTCCCTGCTTGTCTGAGTCTATAGCGTGCCATAGCATCCGATCGAGGGGCTTTTTTACTCGATTAGGGGTCGAGAAGGTCGTTACCGACCTCCCCTCCCATTCAGAACCGTGCATGAGACTTTCACCTCACACGGCTCCTAGTTTGATTGTTCCTTTGTTAAGGATACAGCTT